>Ga0315336_1001053_pt1 | contig 59957 bp, 48 predicted proteins | sample ASW5metaG_FD_204512 | JGI IMG/M metagenome (GOLD analysis project Ga0315336, IMG submission 204512) | Ammonia-oxidizing marine archaeal communities from Monterey Bay, California, United States - ASW #5 | ecosystem: Environmental > Aquatic > Marine > Intertidal zone | place: USA: California...
GAGGCCCAAGGCCTTGGGCCTCACGGCAACGCGTATCCAACAAGACACCCCAAATATAGGCCGATTCGGTCAGACAATTGCGAGGCGGCGTAGCCGCCGCGGCAATCCAGAGACGACTCTGTGCTGGATTGCTTCGCGTGCGCTCGCAATGACGGTGTGGTGAGGCGCGCCTATGACTCTTATCGGCAAGCACCGTATTCAGTGATTATGCGTGACAACGCATATGCGGTTAAGTACTTATGCGCTTCAGTCCATGCCTCAGGCGCCCTCAAACCGGATCCCAAGTGAAGACCGAGCGGGCGTTTTCCAGGTCGGTCATGTCGCCCGCGAAGGCGGGCAGGGCATGTTCGAGTACGCTTTCCGGGGTCCAACCTTCGACCTTGGCCATGCCGCGGATCGGGCGCGGCTGGCTCCATAGGAACATTTCATTGCCGCGGACCGAAAAGATCTGGCCGTTGACGTGGGCGGCGTCGGGCGAGATCAGCGCCACCGCCGCCGGCGCGATTTGGTCCGGGCGCATTTTGTTTTGCATGGTCTCCAAACGCACCCGGGTCTTTTCGTCCTTGATCGGGATGGTGCCGATCATGCGCGTCCAGGCCGACGGCGCGATGACGTTGCAGCGGACGTTCTTGGCATGGTTTTCCATGGCCATGATATGGGCGAGGCCACAGATGCCGAGCTTGGCGGCGCCGTAATTGGCCTGGCCGAAATTGCCGACCAGGCCGGAGGTCGACGAGAACAGCACAACGGCACCGTCCTGTTGGTTGCGGAAATGATTGACCGCGGCCCGGCAGACGTTGAAGGAGCCTTTGAGATGGACGTTGATCACCGCGTCCCAATCGGCTTCGTCCATCTTGTGCAACATGGCATCGCGCAGGATGCCGGCCGGGCTGATGACGCCATGCAGGCCGCCGAAGCTGTCCAGCGCCTGCTCGACCATGGCTTCGGCGCCGCGAAGTTCGCCGACGCTTTCGCCGTTCGCCACCGCCTCGCCACCGGCGCCAGCAATTTCATTGACCACCTCCTGGGCCGGGCCGACGCCGCCGTCATCATCGCCGCGTACCGAACCGCCGAGATCGTTGACCACGACCTTGGCGCCGTGGCGCGCCGCCAACAGCGCGCATTCCTTGCCGATGCCCCGGGCCGCGCCGGTGACGATGACCACCTTGCCTTCTAACACTGCCATCTGCCGAATTCCTTTTGTTGCTGCATTGATATCGACCCTAGCCGACCCTAACGTTGGCGCCGCCATCGACGGGCAACGACACGCCGGTCACGAACCCGGCCTCGTCGGACGCCAGGAACAATGCCGCGTGGGCGACATCCCAGGCGGTGCCCATCTTGCCGCGGAGCGGTACTTTGGCGTCGCGTTCGGCGGCGATGTCTTCGCGCGGCCGGCCGGTCAGGCGCGCCCGGGTGTCGACGGCCATCGGCGTGTCCATCAGGCCCGGCAGGATCACGTTGGCACGGATGCCGTACGGGGCGTTCTGGATGGCGAGCTGCTCGGTCAATCCGACCAGCGCCATCTTCGAGGTCTTGTAGGCAACGAGGGGATAATTCACCCAGGCGGCGATCGAGGAGATGTTGATGATCGAGCCGCTTTCCTGGGCGCGCATAACCGGCAGCACGTGTTTGCAGGCGAGCACCATGCCGCGCAGGTTGACCGCCATGACGTGGTCGAACGCCTCGACGGTAATCTCGGTCACCGGAGCGTCATTGCCGGCAACGCTGATGCCGACATTGTTGTGCAGGATATCGATCCGTTGCCAGTGCTCTCGGCACGCGGCAACCGCCGCGACGATCGCGTCCTCGTCGGTTACGTCGGCCGCTGCTGCTTGGGCGTCGCCGCCTTCCGCTCGGATTAGACTTGCGGTTTCCTCCGCCGACGCCGGGTCACGGTCGACGGCCAGGACTTTGGCGCCCTCGCGCGCGAACAGCATCGCCGTCGCCCGGCCGTTGCCGACGCCGACACCGGGGCTTTGGCCGGCGCCCACTACCATCGCCACTTTGCCTTCGAGCCTCATGGTCTGCTCCTCCTCAATCATCCGCCGGCAAGGGGAATTCTTCCAGATAGGGCGCGTAGTCGGGCTCGACATCGATTTCCAATGACGCCAGCAACCGGACCACGGCGTTGTAGAACGAAATGACGATGACCAGATCGACCAGATGCTCGGCGCTCAGTGCCTGCTCCAGCGCCGCGTAGGTTTCGGCACCGATCTTGCCGGCATCGGTCATTTCCCGGGCACCGAGGAGCACCGATTTGTCGAGCGCCGACAGCGTGCTCTCGCGGCCCTCGGTTTCCGCAATCATGCCGCGGATGTCGTCGTCGGTGACACCGAAATCGCGTCCGATTTTGATATGGTGAGAATATTCATAAGGACTGCGCGCCAGATAGCCGACTTGCAGGATCGCGAGTTCCCGAAGCCTCGGGTCGAGCGTGCTTTTATGGCGGATATAGCCGCCGAGCCGGCCGAAGTTGCGGGCGCCGCCGGGGCTGTTGACCAGGGCGCGATGCAGATTGATGTTGCGGTCCAGGAGATTTTGGTCTTCCAGCGCCAGGTCGGCTTTCTCTAAATAGGGGACGCGGGCCATAGGGGCTCCGTTTTTTTTGTTAGTGATCGGTATCGCGTTCCGGCCCACGTAACGTGGCGCCGCCGTCGACAACCAAAGTGTGGCCGGTGATGAAGCGCGCCTGTTCAGACAGCAGGAAGCGGACTGCCATGCCGATGTCCCAGCCCGTGCCTTCCTGCGCCAAGACCGAGGCACGCCGGCGCTGGTCGCGGGTCGCCTCGCTCATGCCGCGGCCGTAGACCATGGGCGTGTAGACCGGGCCGGGCGCCACGCAATTCACCCGGATGTTATCGGGGCCGTGGTCGACGGCCATGGCCTTGGTCAGGGCGATGACCGCGCCTTTGGAGACCGTGTAGGCGGTGAGGCCGCGCGGGCGCAGGGCGGAAATCGAAGAGACGTTGACGATGGCGCCGCCGCCGGAGGCAATCATCGCCGGAATCGCGAATTTGGATGTCAGCATCATCGCATCGACATTGATGCGCATGAGGTTTTGCCAGGATTCCAGACTTTCCTCGACAACACTGCCGCGCGAGCCGATGCCGACATTGTTGTCCAAGAGATCCAATCGACCGAAGCGGTCGATAGTGGCGGCGACCATCGCCTCGCAATCGCCTGGCTCGGTGACATCGGCGGCGTGCACCATGGCGGTGCCGCCGGCGTGCTTGATCATGGCGACGGTGCGCTCGGCGGCATCACTTAAGCGGTCAACCACGACCACTTTGGCGCCGGCGCGGGCCAGCAACAATGCCGAGGCGCGGCCATTGCCGATGCCGTCTCCCAGGGCGCCGCCGCCGGCGACGATGGCAACCTTGTCCGTTAGGCCAAACGGGCTTTCCGGATTATCGGGGCCGGTGGTCATGATCGTTCCTCACGGTAGGCCGGTGCCGGGCACGTCGACCCGCGCCGTCTGGATGCGCCCGGTCGCTGCCTCGGCCGCCTTGGGGCCACTGCCGGCGGCGGTGCAAATGAACAGGGTGCAGCGGTCGCCGCCGCCCAGCATGCAGGCGAAAGCGCCGTGGTCGCCGGTCGAAATGCGGCGGCTCACCCGGCCGCCTTCATGCACCCGGACAACTTCGTTGCCGCGCGGATCGGCGACCCAGATCGCGCCCTCCTGATCGAGGCAAATGCCGTCAGGAAAGTTATCACCGAGGTCGGCAAACAGGCGCCGATTGCTCAAACTGCCGTCCGCGGCGATGTCGAAAGCCGTCAAGCGGTTGGCCATGGTCTCGCCGACCACCAGCGTTCGGCCGTCGTTGGTGATGATGGTGCCGTTCGGGAACATCAAGTCTTCGGCCGCCACATGCACCGTGCCGTCGGGATCGACCCGGGCCATGGTGGCGGCACAGGGCTCTTCGCCCTGGTGGCGGTCGAAGCCGAAATTGCCGACATAGGCGCGGCCGTGCCGGTCGACGACCATGTCGTTGCACGGTGCCGTCGCGAGCCCGGAGAGGTCGGCGTGGGTGACGGCGCCGCCGCGATCGAGACGCAACAATCGGCGGTCAAGCATCGACACCACCAACAACCGGCCGTCCGGCAGCCAGCCGAGGCCTGACGGCTGCTGTGGCACCTCAACCATGGTTTCCGACCGGCCGGCCTCATCGACCGCCACCACGCGATGGGAATAGAAGTCGGAAAACCACAGCCGGTCGTCATGCCAGCGCGGGCCTTCGGGAAAATAGAGGCCGTCCAACAGGACGCTCAAGTCATCGGAGTTTGCCAACGCCGGTCTCCTTAGTTGTCGCCGTTAATCGCCGGCGGTGGCCGCGTCCTTAGCCGCCATGCGCGCCTTGAGCTGTTCGGGCGTGAGCCGGACGATATCCTCGTTTTGGTGGGAGAAGATGTCGTAAGGTTCGGTGTCCAGGTCTTCCAAATCAATGCGGCGATCGATCACACCGGCCTTCCAGGCTTCATGCTCGGGGTGTCGGTCGTGGAATTCGGGCATCACCTCGCAGGCGAACAGATCCAGGCTGTCGCAGATGTCTTGATGCGAGGTCTTGCCGGCCTGATTGAGCAGGATCACCTGATCGACGTGGGCAGCCTCGAACTGCCGGAGTTTGCGGCGGATGGTTTCCGGCGAGCCGATCAGGCCGCTTTTCAAGGCGTCCTGGGCCTTTTCTGTGTGACGCCAATCCTGATAGGCGGACCACAGGTCGCTGGTGCCCGGCGCGTCGACACCCTTGCGGCCGTAGTACGACAAGGCAAATATGAAGAACGTCCAGCCGGCGGCTTTCTCGATCGCTTCCTCGTCGGTCTCCGCGCACATGAAACCGCTGACCATGGCGATGTTGGGATTGGCCGGATAATCGGTGAGCTTCTGCTGGTGGTGTAGCAGGTTGTTGTAATAGCGATGCACCCAGGCGCGGGCGGCTTCCGGCGAAATGAAAGTGAAACCGAGCGCCCCCATGCCCCACTCGCCGGCCTTGGCGATGGTCTGGATGTTGGAGCAGGCGACCCACAACGGCGGGTGCGGCTTCTGATAGGGTTTCGGTATGACGTTGCGGGCCGGAAAGTCGTAGTAGTCGCCGTGGAATTCCCAATCTTCCTTGGTGAACATGGGCACGATGGCGCGCACTGCCTCTTCCCAGCGGTCGCGCTTGTCGCGGACACGAATGCCGAAAGGATGCAGCTCCGCCGGCCCGGCCGCTTCGCCCATGCCAAGCTCTACCCGGCCGCCGGACAACAGATCCAACGTGGCCACTCGTTCGGCGACCCGATGCGGCTGATTGGTGGTGAGTTGGATTACGCCGTGGCCAAGTCGGATGTTCTTAGTGCGCTGGCTGGCCGCGCCGAGAAACACTTCCGGCGCCGCGCAATGGGAATATTCCTCAAGAAAGTGATGCTCGACGATCCAGGCGTAGTCGATGCCGAGACGGTCGGCCAGTTCGATTTCGGTCAACGAATTCTGCAGCAATTCGAACTCGCCCATTTCTTTCCACGGCCGGGGAATTTGGTGTTCGTAGAAAATGCCGAATTTCATTCACTTGCTCCTGATCGAACCGTCGAGCACCAATAATGCGGCGGATCAGACGGACCAATCAAGCGACCGCCAGCTAAGAATCAGTGTCTGCGCGGTTTCGCCGCGGCAGCCTTAAGCGGCATCGCGGCTCAATCGCACGATGTCGTCGTGAAGACAGCCGATCGTGTCCAAGGATTCCAACGACAAAATACGTTGGCGGAGACGGTCGCTGGCGCTGCTGCCGAGCAAGGGTTCAACCAAGCCATTGAACTTACCAATTAACCGCCGTTCCTGGTCGGGTAAGTCCCGCGATGGGACACCGACATCATAGGTCATGCTGAACTGGCCGCCGTCGTTGGTCGTCATCTCGACGCGGGCCTCGGTGCCCGGGCCGCCGTCCGGCGACACCTCTACGCACCGGCGCAAGGCGACTAGATCCGCCCGGTTGGCGGTGGCGTCGCTATAGCTTTCGAAACGGCCCGTATCGACGCCGGCCAAAGCCATCGCCGCGGTGTGGCGCAAGCTGAATTTCACCTGCAGCCCGGTGGTCGGCTCGGCTATGTGACAAACATCGAAATGGCCGGGATCGACGTGCAAGCGAATGCCGGCGACCTGGTCGGCCGCAATGTCATTGTCGTCGGCAAGGCGGCGCACCGCATCGATCGTCGAATGGGTCAGGTAGCAGGCGGCATGGTACTTAAACAAATTGTCGTGGATATGAAAGCCGTATGGCGGTTCACTCAGCGCGCGTTCGGCATCTAAATCGGCGCTCATGGTTTTGGCGAACCCCAGATTGGCCTCAAGGATGTCCGGCCGGCCGGTGAAGCCGCGCGCCGCCAGCCGCGCGGCAAGCAGTCCGTTGACCGCGGCCTTGCCCGCATGCAGCGGTTTACACATAGTGCCGAATTGCGACTTCAGACCGGCGGATTGAGTTCCGGCAATGCCAAGCGCCACGGCGGTCGTTGCCGCATCGAGCCCCAGTAGATGCGCCGCCGCCGCCGCTGCGCCAAAGCAACCAATCGTCCCGGTGGCGTGAAAGCCTGCTTTGTAGTGCGATGGCCCGACCAGGGCGCCAATGCGGCATTCGGTCTCGTAACCCGCGACAAAGGCCGTAACCACGTCGCGTCCGGTCAGGCCGCGATGTTCGGCAAGGGCCAAGACCACCGGGGCTACCGGCACGGTCGGATGCCCCGACAAAGTCATGTTGACGTCGTCGAAATCGAGCGCATGGGACGCACTGCCATGGATCAAGGCAGCCTGGGCGACGGTGCCTTTGGCGGCGCTGCCGTCGGCGCCAAGACCCATGATTGTCGCTTGTGGCGCGCCACCTTCTTCCGCGGCTTCTTTCAGCAAGATGGCTGACAGCGGTTCCTGCATGCCGGCGAGGGCGACGGCGAACCAATCGAGCAGACAATGCTTCGCCACTTTAATCGTGTCGCTGGTCAAATCGTCGGGACGAAGCGATGCCGCGCGCGCCGCGATGGCCTCGGTTACGGCGCTCGCTTCCGTGCGTAGGTCTGTTTGCTGCGTCATAGGTCGTCTCCGCGTCGATCGTCCGCTGGGGTTCGATCGAGTATGGCGACGCCGCGATGGATGGTCCAGTCGGGCGGGGACGCGCTAGTTGGTCGCCTTGGCCGCGGTCGCCCGGGCCTGGGCGATGTATTCAGCGAAGCGTTCTGCGGAGACGGCGCCGGGGACGAATTCCTTGCCGATCAGCCAGGCTGGCGTGCCGCGTACGCCGAGGGCTTCGGCCAGCTGGTAGTTGGCACGAATAACCTCGGAAACGTCGGGCTGGTACATATCGTGCTTTAGCCGCTTGTCATCAATGCCGACGTCGCGGGCGATTTCCAACACCTTCTGCTCGTTGAGCCGGCCACGTTGCGACATCATGGCGTTGTGGAACTCGAAATACTTGCCTTGACGTATAGAGGCGACGGCGGCGCGCGAGGCGGTCACCGAATCTTCCGACAGGATCGGATATTCCTTGAACACCACGCGGATATTTTTGTCGGACTGCAGCGCTTGCGTAATCACTGACAGGCTCTTCTTACAGAAGCCGCAATGATAGTCAAAAAACTCGACAATGGTGACGTCGGCGTCCGGCGGGCCGGCGGCGAAGGAATTGGAATCTTCATATAGCGACGCACTGTGGGCCTCAATGATCTTGAGGCGACGATCGTTTTCGGCCAGCGTTTGACGTTGTTCGTAAGCCTCCAAGGCTTCGATCAGCACTTCAGGATGCTCGAGCAGGTACTCGCGAACGATCTTGCCAATCGCATCGGTCTGTTCGGCCGAAAAGTCTGCGGCGCTGGCACTACCGGTGATGGCGGCTGCAAGCATTCCGGCGCCGACGATGGCGGATCTCAGTGACGACATACTATGATACCTCTACGCTTTCGATCACCGCCGCATTCTGCCTAGGTGTGCGGTGGGCGACAAGGCAAAAAGCTGTGAGCCGGCCGACGCTGTTAGGATGTGGTCAGGACCCGGCCAACCGCATCCTGCCAGCCCGCATAGAGGGTTGTGCGCCGGTCGGCTGCCATCTGCGGCTGCCAATCCGCCGAGCGCCGCCAATGGCCGGCGATGGTGTCGAGGTCGTCGTAGACGCCAACGGCGAGGCCGGCGAGATAGGCAGCGCCAAGGGCCGTGGTTTCCATCACGACCGGCCGTTCGACCGGCCGGTCCAGGATATCGGCCAAAAACTGCATAGCCCAGCCGTTTGCCGCGAGGCCGCCGTCGACACGCAAGGCCGGTTGGTCGACGTCAGTACCGTGCGGTTGATCCGCGGCCATGGCCACCATCAGATCGCGGGTTTGGTAGGCGACGGATTCCAAGGCGGCACGGGCGATTTCGGCGGCACCGGTATCGCGCGTCAGGCCTATTAGCGCGCCACGCGCATTGGCGTCCCAATAGGGGGCGCCGAGACCGACGAAGGCTGGGACCAGATAAACACCGCCGGTGGTGTCGATTTGCGCGGCCAAGCCCTCGCTGTCGCTGGCCTGGTCGATCAGGCCGAGGCCGTCGCGCAGCCATTGCATGGCGGCACCGGCGACAAAGATGCTGCCTTCCAGGGCATAGGTGGTTACGCCGTCCAGGCGCCAGGCAATGGTCGTCAGCAACCGATTGCTCGACGCCACCGGGTGCGCGCCGGTATTCACCAAGGCGAAACAGCCCGTGCCATAGGTGCTTTTCATGATGCCCGGTTCGAAAGCCGCCTGGCCGAAGGTCGCCGCCTGTTGGTCGCCGGCGATGCCGGCGATCGGGATGGGCCGGCCAAACAGGTCAGGGTCGGTTTCGCCGAACCGTCCGGCGCAATCGCGAACGTCGGGCATCAAGGCCCGCGGCACATCGAATAGGCGCAACAGTTCATCGTCCCAGCGTTGGTCATGAATGTTGAACAGCATGGTGCGCGCGGCATTGGTGACATCGGTCGCATGTACGCGGCCGCCGGTCAGCTGCCAAAGCAGCCAACTGTCGATGGTGCCGAATGCCAAATCGCCGCGTTCGGCGGCAGCGCGGGCGCCGTCGACATGATCAAGCAACCAGGCGATCTTCGTGGCCGAGAAATAAGGATCCAGCAACAGGCCGGCGCGGTCTTGGACAAGCTGTTCATGGGCTGCCGCCTTTAACTTTTGGCACGCCGCGGCAGTCCGGCGGTCCTGCCAGACGATGGCATGATGGATCGGCGCGCCGGTATGGCGGTCCCAAACGACCGCGGTTTCCCGTTGATTGGTGATGCCGATGGCGACGATCGCCGAAGCGTCAGCGTCAATTTTTGCAATGGCGTCGCGCGCAACGCTTAAGACATCCTGCCAAATCCGTTCCGCGTCATGCTCGACCCACCCAGGTGCCGGAAAGATCTGCGGCAACTCCCGCTGGGCGCTGGCGAGAATGGTGCCGGCGCTGTCGAACACCAGTGCCCGGCTCGACGTCGTGCCTTGGTCGATTGCTAAAATCAGCGGATGGGTTGTCATGGCCACACTGTTCCGGGCGTATGCCGCGCCTATTGCCGGCGCTGGATTTCCTTTTCCGCCGAGTTTTCTATGTCTTGCGCCCGCAGCCAATCGGCGGAGCCTTCCGGCAGTTTTTTTTGCGCCCGTCTGGCTTGTTGAAGGGCGCCCTTCATATCGCCGGACAAGTACATGCGTTCGGCGGTCGCGACGACCGATTCACCCAAGCGACCCGCGCGGCCATAGGCGATGGCGAGCTGGCGCCACACCGCCGGCGAGGAGGGATCGATCCGCACGATCGTTTCCAAATGCTGCAAGGCCTGCGCGTTAAGCTCGGGATCTTCGGTGGCAATTTGGACTTGCGCCAAGCCGAGGCGAATTAGGACTGATTGCGGCAATAGCCGAACCGCCGTGGCATAAGACGGCAAGGCTTCATCGAGCTCGCCGGCGCTGAACAGGATTTCGCCTTTCAATTCGTGAAAAAACGGATCCTCGGAACTTTCCGCAACCAAACTGTCGACTTCCATCAAGGATTCTTCGAATTGAGGAACCCGAGAATAGGAGATTGCCCGGGCATAGCGCGCTGGAACGCTGTCGTCGGATTTAGGAAACTTCCGCATAGTTCGACTTTTCGACTTGAGGTAGCCGAAAAGCTTAGCCTGCATGCGGTCGAACAGAACGATACTTTCCGGTCCGTCGGTTTTGTCGTAGTAGGGTGAGGCCTTAGCCCGCACTTCCATGCTGGACACACGATCGGAGCTGATCGGATGGCTTCTGACATAGGGGTCTTGCCGACTGGTCATCAGCGCTTCCTGGTCGCCAAGAATCTCTAAGAATTCAAGCAGACCCTTGCCCGACTGGCCGCTGGCGGTGAGGTATTTCAAGCCGGCCTGATCCGCCGCGCCTTCCTGGGTGCGGGAATATTGCAGAAACGACCGTTGCGCTGCATGTTGCCCGCCGGCCAGTATGGCGGCGCCAGCCTGGCCGCCGCCGGCGACGATTGCAGCCACACCAAGGATCATCGAAATGATCGACGTCGCCGAAGCGTTCTGGAGCGCGTCCTGGGTGCGTGCCAAATGGCCGCCCGTAATGTGGCCGATTTCGTGCGCGATCACGCCTTTAAGCTGATTGGGCGAATCGACCCTCAGCAGCAATCCGGTAAACAGAAAGATCCTCTGGCCGCCGGCAACGAAGGCATTGAGGGAGTCATTTCGGATGATGTGGACATTGACCGCTTCGGTGTTGAGCCCGGCGGCCTGCAAAATGGGTGTTGCGTAGAGCTGTATTGTATGCTCGATTTCCGCATCGCGGATCAGCGTCAGGCGCCCTTTCGCCAAAACCGGGCGATCATATCCAAAGATCAAAGAGATCAATAAGAGTAGCAATAGAATGTGGCGCAACAAGGGACCCTTTCCATCATCTATGCTTAAACCTAGGGTCGCGCGCAAACCGCGTCAATGGACGGCATTTGGCTTCGCGTTGGCATTGTTGGCGGCAGGCTGTGGTGACGACCAGGCACCGGTTGGCTACGTTGGCAACGTTGAAGGCTATCTTGGCGGTATCGCTGCCGACGAGCCCCATGCGGTGTTGGTCGGGCGCGATATTTTGTCCGCTGGCGGCACGGCCGTTGACGCCGCCGTCGCGATCTATTTTGCATTGGCCGTGACGTATCCGAATGCCGCGGCGCTTGGCGCCGGCGGTAGTTGTTTGATCAAAATCATCGATTCAGACAAGGTCGATTTGGTTGATTTTCCGTTGCGGCCAAGCGCCGGCCTCTTCGCCGTGCCGGCCGCGGTGCGCGGTATGGCAATTATGCATGCCCGCCATGGCGTGCTGCAGTGGGGGCGGTTGATCGTGCCGGCAGAACAGCTGGCACGTTTTGGGCGACCGATGTCGCGGGCTCTTGCCAAGGTCGCGGACACCATCGACCAGGCAGACATGGCGAACTCCGAACTCGCCGGCTTGCTGTTAGACGCCAACGGCAATCGCTTGCAGGAAGGCCAGGAAATCCGGCAGATAGAGTTGGCTGCGACACTTGGCCGCATCCGCAGCGCTGGGCCGGCAGATCTCTATGTCGGGCAACTGGCACGGAACCTCGCTGAAGGCACGACGGAAATGGGCGCCGCGCTGGATATTCGCCAAATGCGGAGCTACGCGCCGGTTTTTGGACTGGCTGCCCCGGTTGAAGTCGGCGGCGGCCTGCTGCATGCCGCGCCCAACGCCGGCGGTCGATTGGTCCAGAATGTGTGGCAGGGCCTGTTCGAAAGCCGCAATATTTTCGAGCAGGCCGTCGAGATTGACAGCTTGGCATTCCAACAAGCACTCGCAACCGCAAGCGGCGATTTGGGCGATCAGGCGGTGCCGTCGGCCGGCGGCGATACCGGTTTCGTGGTCGTCGATCAAGCCGGAGGGGCCGTAGCCTGCAGCGTTTCCATGGGGCAGCCGTTCGGCACCGGCCGGATAGAGCCGAACACGGGTATCATGCTGGCCGCCGCGCCGATCCGCGGACAAGCGAGGGTTGCCACGCCGCTGATTCTGACCAGCGGTGGCGCCAAATCGATACTCATTATGGGCGCGGCTGCGGGTGGTGGCGGCGCCGGCCCGTCGGCGCTGGCGCTCACCGCATTGGACGTGGTCGGCGGCAAACGTGAACTGGAAGCTGGCATGAAGCGTACGCGCCTGCATCAAACAAATGGGAAAGGGCCGGTGCTGCATGAACCGGGCTTGGACCAACAGACCAGCGCGGCGATCGCCGCTACCGGCGTCCGGCTCGAAGCGGTGGAGAAACTCGGCCGGGTCAATGCCATTGTTTGCCTCAAAGGCTTTACAGGCGAGCCGGGGGCGTGCCGATATGACTCGGACCCGCGTGGCTACGGCCTGTCGTTCGGCAGCGAACTCTAATTAGCGGACTACGTTATGGGACCGTCCAAGAGAAGCGCGATTTCTCCGTTTATCGTGATGGAGGTGATGAAGGCGGCCAATGAGCGTGAAGCAGCTGGCGGCGACGTCTTGCATCTCGAAGTTGGGCAACCGAGCACACCGGCGCCGCAAGGGGTACTTGCCGCGGCCAAAGCGGCCCTGGATGCTGATAGGCTGGGCTACACGGAAGCGCTCGGCATTCCGGCGCTACGCGCGCGCATCGCTGGCCATTACAAGGACTATTACGGCGTCGATGTCGACGCCGAGCGTATCGTTGTGACCACCGGATCGTCCGGTGCCTTTCTGCTGGCTTTTCTTGCCTGTTTCGACGCAGGTGACAAGGTCGCGATCGGTGAGCCCTATTATCCGGGTTACCTCAATATCCTGTCGGCGCTCGACTTGCAGGTGGTGACCGTGCCGACCACGCATGCCGATCGATTTCAGCCGACGCCAGCGCGGCTTGACGCGACAAATACCGATCTCAAAGGATTGCTGGTGGCGAGCCCGGCCAACCCCACGGGCAGCATGCTGGACGGCGCGGCGCTTCGCGGCCTGGTCGAGGTCTGCAGGGCACGGCATATGCGGCTCATAGTCGATGAGATCTACCACGGTATTACCTATGGCGGACCAGCCGAGACGGCGCTCGGACTGACTGATGATGCCGTGGTCATCAACAGTTTTTCTAAGTATTTTTCGATGACCGGGTGGCGATTGGGCTGGATGGTGGTGCCGCCGGACTTATTGCGCGCAGTCGAATGCCTGGCGCAAAACCTGTTCATTTCACCGCCGAGTCTATCGCAAGTCGCGGGTCTGGCCGCGTTCGATTGCCGCGCGGAGCTCGATGCCAACGTGCGCCGCTACCGGGCCAATCGCGATCTCTTGCTCTGCGAACTGCCAAAAGCGGGCCTGGCCAAACTGGCCCCGGCCGATGGTGCGTTTTACATCTATGCCGACGTTCGCGACTTCACCAACGATTCTCCGGAATTCTGTCGCCGCATGCTGCAAGAAACCGGCATCGCCGCGACCCCTGGTGTCGATTTCGACGGCACTGACGGCCACGGCTTTATTCGTTTGTCCTTCGCCGGCGCGACTGAAGACATGGCTGAAGCCTGTCGTCGCCTCAAAGATTGGCTGTAGGAGTTCCTGTCAGAGGATAATGGGGACAGAACGCGACCCGTCCTGTCCCCAAATTTCCGTTAGTTCGAGCCGAGCCGTCTGCTCCACCAACCGCGCCGCCTTGGTTTATCGGTCGCGGCTTCTTCGTCTTCCGACTCCGGTGCCGGCGGCTCCGGCGTTTCCGGTTCCGCCGCAGCTATCGGTAAGGGCGTTACCACCGTGTCGGCTTTGTCGGTGGGCGCTTCGGGCGCCGGCGGTGGTGTCGTGGTGACGGTCTCGGCAACCGGTTCAGGTATATCCGGCTCCAGTTCGGCAACCGGCTCCGGCATATTCGGTTTTGCTTCGGCAACCGGTTCAGGCATAGCCGGCTCCGCTTCGCTAACCTGTTCGGGCATAGCCGGCGCCGCATCGGCAACCGGTTCAGGCGATTCCGAAGCCGTTTCGACAGGCTTCGACACCGCTTGCTCGTCCGCGTCTGCCGGTTGGTCGGCAGCGCCGGATGCCGTCGTGTCATCTTGACGGCTGGTCCGCCGCCGGCCGCCGCGGCGACCTCTGCGGCGGCGCTTCTGGGCGACCGATTCCTTGTCGTCAGCATCGCTGGCGTCGCCATCGGGTTCGGCGGCCTGAACCGTTTCTTCCGCGTCGCTGGCCGCAACTTCGCCCTCGGCCGGCGATTCTTCAGTTGCCGCCTTGGCATCAACCGTGTCCTCACCGGGTTTACGCCGCCGGCGCCGGCGCCGGCGCCGCTTGCGGCCGCCTTCGTCATCTTGCGCGTCTGTATCTTCCGTGTGCGTGTCTGCGTGCGTGGCGATTTCATCCTCGTCGTCCGTCACCGTGTCCTGTTTGACGTCGCTGGCGGCAGGTCCGGTTTCGGCGCTACGCGTGCGTGCGCGGATCTTTTCGATTCGGTAGTTGGGCGGTATCAACGTCTCATCAATTTGAATATTTACTGTAAGATCATAGCGTTGTTCGATCTCGGTCAATGTGCGACGCTTTTGGTTCAGGATATAGACTGCAACCGAACCAGGTACGAATACGGTTATTTCCTCGGCCCGTTTGCGAATGCCCTCTTCTTCGATCGCCCTGAGAACATAGAGCGCGGTCGAATCCGTGGACCGAACCACGCCGGCGCCGTTGCAATGGACGCAGGATTCCATATTGACTTCGTGGACACCGGGGCGGAGCCGCTGGCGCGACATTTCGAGCAATCCGAAGCCACTGATTCGGCCTACTTGAATGCGGGCCCGGTCGGCGCGCAGGCATTCTTTTATGCGACGTTCGACACTGCGATTGTTGCGGTGGACTTCCATGTCAATAAAATCAATGACGATCAAGCCGGCAAGGTCGCGCAATCGGAGTTGGCGGGCGACTTCCTCCGCCGCCTCGGTGTTGGTGCGCAACGCCGTTTCCTCGATGTTGTGGTCTTTGGTGGCACGACCGGAATTGACATCGATGGCAACCAGCGCTTCGGTCGGATTAATGACGATATAGCCGCCCGACGGCAGCGTCACAGTGGCGCTGTACATGGCGTCGAGCTGTTGGTCGACCTGAAAGCGATGGTATAGCGGAATGGAATCGCGGTAAGGCTGAACGCGTTTGGCATGCGACGGCATCAGCGTACGCATGAACGATTTGGCTGCCCGATAACCTTCCTCACCGTCGACGGTAACCTCTTCGATGTCTTTGTCGTAGAGGTCCCGAATGGCACGTTTGATCTGATTGGCTTCCTCATGGACCAGGCAGGGCGCCGTGGAATTCAAGGTCACATCGCGAATCTGATTCCACATGCGCAGCAGATACTCGTAGTCGCGTTTTATTTCGGACTTGTTCCGGCTCAAGCCTGCGGTTCGAACGATTACCCCCATGCCCTCGGGAACATCGAGCTGCCTGGCGATCGTCTTGAGCCGTTTGCGGTCGCCTGGGTTAGTAATCTTGCGGGAGATGCCGCCGCCCCGGCCGGTATTGGGCATCAAGACGCAGTAGCGCCCAGCCAGGGATATGTAGCTCGTCAACGCCGCGCCTTTGTTGCCGCGTTCTTCTTTGACGACCTGTACCAAAAGTATTTGGCGTCGTTTGATGACTTCCTGGATCTTGTAGGCTCGGCGTCTGACGCGCCGCACTTGCCGGACCTCATCCATCACATCGCCGCCAACGGCTTCGATCGCTGCGCGGCGCTTAGACGATTTTTCGGGACGTTCCGTATCTTCGGACGCATCGGCCGCCGGTGCCTCGTCTTCGTCGGCCGCGACACTTTCGGAATCGGGCGCGACGTCGCCGTCTGGCGCCTCTGGCACGCCGTTGCCGCTGTCGGCGACCTCGTCTTCGTCTTCGTCTTCAACGGCCGCGTCGTCGTCGGTGTTGAGCGTAATCGGCTGCTCGGCCGGTTCGTCAACCTCCGCAATATCGCCGGCGTCGAGGCCTTTGGCGTCGTCGGCTTGTTCTTCCTCGCGCAGCGCTTCTTCCTCGGCCGCGCGTTCCTGCTCGATCAGCGCGGCACGGTCTTCGACGGGAATCTGGTAGTAGTCGGGATGAATTTCGTTGAAAGACAGAAAGCCATGACGGTTACCGCCATAGTCCACGAAGGCCGCTTGCAGCGACGGCTCCACGCGCGTCACTTTAGCGAGGTAGATATTGCCTTTTAGCGGTCTTCTGTTGTTGCTTTCAAAGTCAAATTCTTCGAGACGTTTTCCTTTTAGCACCACCACCCGCGTCTCTTCTGGGTGTGAGGCGTCTATTAACATGCGTTTGGCCATTTAGGCTTTCTCCGGGACGGGGGTGGGACCCTCGCGAACGTAAGGGCAGCCCCATCGCTTGGTTCGTCAAAGCCGACCGCATCGGGTACAGGTACTCGTGCTCTATGTGCTGGTCAGTCATCATCTGGTTCCACACCAGAGGCTGACCGTCGGCCGTCTGATACGACGACGGGCCGGCGGTCGGCTTCAGGTTCAACATCTATCTTCCGTCCTGGGCCACCAGTTTGTTTGCCGGCGCTCCACCGAAAATTTGGATCCTCGGTCATCTTGTGATTCATTTCGGATCCGCATAGCGGGAGCACTCTGTTCCTGTTGGCACCGATCAAGCCGGCGTTAGTCGTGACGCCGCGCCGATCCAGGATTGAATGTTCGCGGCCGCATCATAAGGCTATCGGCAAGGGATTGCCAATTGGTTTCTAGTCGCCATCTTAACCGACGGGCTCCGGTTTCGTCCGGAGCGCTTAGAATTGGGCGATTGAGGTTCATTGATAGGCTGTGTATATCTGGCGCCGCATTGGCATCTGGTGTACCAGACATACATGGTGTTCGCGCGCGTGTTCCGAATTTTGGCCGTGCTGGCTTTGACCATCTTGTTCGACCGGGCGGCGATTGCTGGCGCGGCAGTTACCGATGTGCGATTCGGAAAACACGTCGACATGACCCGATTCGTGCTCGATTTGAGCGATTCGGTAAAATGGCGCATTCTAATGTTGCCGGATCCTTATCGCATTGTGGTTGATTTTCCACGCCTTGAATGGCGCTCCAGAACGCGACAGGGCGTTACGGGCAAGGGCGTCATAAAACGGTTCCGGTTCGGTAATTTTTCCTCCGATAGATCCCGTTTGGTCCTGGATTTGGTCGGACCGGTCGACATTCATCGGAATTTCGTTCTGCCGCCTCAGGGCCGCCACCCTTATCGCTTCGTCATTGATCTCAAGGCATCCAACCGCGGTGCCTTCTTGGACCGCGCCCGCAGCCTGCGTCCCAATCGCAAGCAAGCCGCCGTGTCGGTACCGGGGCAGCGGTTGCCGGTGCCGCGCAAACGCAACCGTCCTTGGACGATTGTCATCGACCCTGGACATGGCGGCGTCGACCCCGGAACCATTGGCCGAAGTGGTGTTTACGAAAAAGAAATCGTGCTGGCCGTCAGCAAAGAGCTTCGCGATGCACTGCTAAAAGAACCGGGCTATCGCGTGATCATGACGCGTGAAAGCGATACATTCGTTCGGCTGCACCGCCGGGTTGAAGTCGCGCGGCGGGCCGATGCCGACTTGTTCCTATCAATTCACGCTGATGCCATTCGGGAACGCGGAATTCGCGGCGCGACGGTTTACACCCTGTCGGAAAAGTCTTCGGACAGCGAAGCCGAACAACTGGCCAACAAGGAAAACAAGTCCGACATCATCGCCGGCGTCGATCTCGGCGACCATACCGGCGACATCGCCGAAATTCTGATCGATTTGGCGCAACGCGACACGTTGACCTGGTCGCATCAGTTCGCGGCGGCGCTGGTTCCGGAACTGAGCCGGCGGGTGCGGCTCCGGTCCAAGCCCCACCGATTTGCGGGATTTCGCGTGCTTAAGGCGCCTGATGTGCCGTCGGTCCTGATCGAACTCGGCTATCTGTCAAATCGTGATGACGAGAAGATGTTGTTGAAGGCAACGGGCCGTGCGCAGATCATCAAAGCGATCCGGTCGGCGGTAAATAAATACTTTAAAAAGAGACGCTTAACGGCGAAATAGTAGATCACGGAAACAGTGCGAGACTGCCCCAACTCTGACACATTCCGGCGCTACGTATTAATTTGGATGGTAATGCAGGCCGCGCTATTGCATTTGTGGCTGTCGCGTTAGGTATTCATAAACAATCGGGCCCTAGGACAAATCGTTAGTCTTGTCCTCTCAGCACTTGCTCTAACGGTGCGGGAACATGCGTATAATTCGAATTTTGGGCGTGCTCCTCGCGCTCTCTTTTGTTTTGGTGCTGTTGGCCGGCGCCGGCGTCGCCTATGGATTGTGGCACTACGGCCGGACGCTGCCCGACTACCAGCAACTTGCCGATTATTCACCCGCGGTCATGACCCGCGTTCATGCGGCCGACGGTAGCTTGATTGCCGAATATGCCCGCGAGCGCCGGCTGTTCGTACCGATCGAGGCAATTCCGAAGCGCGTGATAGAGGCTTTTCTGGCTGCCGAGGACAAGAACTTCTATTCCCATTCGGGGGTCGATCCGCTTAGCGTTTTGCGCGCCGTGTATGTCAACGTTCGCAATATCGGTCGCAACCGACGGCCCGTCGGCGCGTCCACCATTACCCAGCAAGTGGCTAAGAATTTCCTGCTAACAAACGAAGTATCCGTGGAGCGCAAGATCAAGGAAGCCATCCTGGCATTTCGCATCGAACGCGCCTTTACCAAGGATCGAATCCTCGAACTGTACTTGAATGAAATCTACCTTGGCATGGGCGCTTACGGCGTTGCCGCCGCTACGCTGAATTATTTTGACAAGCCGATGGACGAATTGACGACGTCGGAAGTCGCTTTTCTCGCGGCACTGCCGAAAGCGCCCAACAACTACCATCCGGTGCGCTATCCGGAACGGGCGCGCGATCGGCGCAATTGGGTGATCGGGCGGATGGTAGAAGACCGCCGCATCGATGCCGTCGCCGCGGCCGCCGCGCGGGCCGAACCGTTGATCATGCGTCGCGGCGAAGCCACCGAAGCCATGCATGCGGAATGGTTTACCGAGGAAGCCCGGCGGGAACTGCTGGCGCGCTATGGCGAGGAACGCCTGTATGAAGGCGGCCTGTCGGTCCGAACTTCGATGAATCCACGCTATCAGATCATCGGCGAGCAGGTGCTGCGGGCCGGATTGGTGACTTATGATCGCCGCCACGGTTATCGCGGCCCAATTGCAACGTTACAAGAAACAACCGGGCCGGGCATCGGCAAGGGGCTGGCGATGATCGCCAGGCCGCGAGGACTTTTGGACCACTGGCGGCTAGCGGCGGTGGTGAAGGCCGGGCCGGCGCGGGCAGATATCGTGCTCGCCGACGGCAGTGACGGGTTCATCGCCGTCGATACGCTAAAGTGGGCGCGGCGCGTCAACGACCAGGGCAATCGAGGCCCGCGGATAAAGGAAACGACCAACGTGTTTGCGGTCGGCGACGTAGTCGCTGTCGCGCGCACCGAAGATCTGGCGGCCGGTCAATGGACATTGATGCAGGTGCCGCGCATCAACGGCGCGTTGGTGGCAATGGATCCGCATACCGGGCGTGTATTGGCGATGGTTGGCGGCTGGCGCTTCGGCGCCTCGCAATTCAACCGGGCGACGCAGGCCCAACGCCAGCCGGGTTCCGCGTTCAAGCCGTTTGTCTATGCGGCAGCGCTCGATTCTGGCTTTACCCCGGCCAGTCTGGTTCTTGATGCGCCGTTCGTGATCGATCAGGGGCCGGGCCTCGGAAAGTGGAAGCCATCCAATTACACAAAGAAATTCTACGGCCCGAGCACCTTGCGGCTCGGTATCGAAAAGTCGCGCAACCTCATGACCGTGCGGCTAGCTCAGAGCATCGGCATGGACCGTGTTGTCGATTATGCACGGCGCTTTGGCGTGGTTGATGACATGCCGGCCCAATTGTCCATGGCGTTGGGCGCGCGCGAGACGACGCTGCTGCGTCTGACCACGGCTTATGCCATGTTGGTGAATGGCGGCAAGCGGATCCGGCCAACTGTTATCGACCGCGTACAAAACCGCCGCGGCAAGACCGTCTTTCGCCACGACGAGCGGCCGTGTCCCGACTGCCGTGCCGACGGTTGGCTTGACCAGGGCGAGCCGCAAATCCCCGACACCAGGCAACAGGTTATCGATGCCATCACAGCCTACCAGGTCGTCGCCATGCTGCGCGGTGTCGTCCAGCGCGGCACCGGCGTGCGTATCAATGCCGTCGGCAAGCCGCTCGCCGGAAAAACCGGGACCACGAATGAAAGCCGAGATACCTGGTTCGTCGGGTTTTCTCCGGACCTTGCCGTCGGCGTGTTCGCCGGCTTTGACGTACCCGAAAGCCTCGGCAAGCGCGAGACCGGTTCATCGGTGCCGGCCCCAATATTCCGTGATTTCATGGCGGCGGCGCTGAAAGCGAAAAAAGCGATCCCGTTCCGCATCCCGAAAGGCGTCCGCTTGGTGCGGATTCAAGTGGCAACCGGCCGTTTGGCCAAGCCCGGCATGCGCCGGGTGATTTGGGAGGCCTTCAGGCCGGGCACCGAACCGACCGGCGACAATCCGGTGTTGCGTAATCCGGGCCAATACAGCACCGGCGTCGCCGATCAAACCGGACAGTCCAGCGGGCTTTACTGACGCCGTCCCGGTTCTTACCTTACGGCACTGGAGAATCGGTTGGGGACGAGGACGCCATGGGCGCTGAAACGGATGCATTGGTCGCGGAAATCGAGCAGTCTTTGGCACTGCTGAGGAGGCATCTTTGACTGGGATAACGCCCTGCTGCGGCTCGAAGAGCTGAACGCCGCGGCCGAAAACCCCGATCTCTGGAACAATGCCAACAAAGCCCAGCGCTTGATGCGGGAGCGTACCAAGCTTCAGCAATCGATTGACGGCTATCGTGCGCTGCAACAGGAAATGAGCGATGACGCCGAGCTGATCGAGCTTGGCGAGGCGGAAGACGACGGCCAGGTGGTCGAAGAAGGCTTTGCCGCGTTGCGGGCGCTAAGCCAACGGACCGAGCGCCTGGTGTTGGAGAGCATGCTGTCGGGCGAGGCTGACGGCAATGACAGCTTTCTCGAAATTCATGCCGGCGCCGGCGGCACCGAAAGCCAGGACTGGGCTGAAATGATGTTGCGGATGTACATCCGCTGGGCCGAAGCGCATGGCCATAAAGTCGAATGGATTGAGGAGAGTGGCGGCGAAGAGGCCGGCATCAAGTCGGCGACCATCCGCATCAGCGGCGAGAACGCCTATGGCTGGCTGAAGACCGAATCGGGTGTGCACCGGTTGGTGCGGATCTCGCCCTTCGATTCGGCCAAGCGTCGGCATACCAGTTTCGCCTCCGTCGGCGCCTTTCCGGTGGTCGATGACGACATTGAGGTCGATATTGAAGACAAGGACCTCCGCATCGACACCTACCGTGCGTCCGGCGCCGGCGGTCAGCATGTCAACCGTACTGACAGCGCCGTACGCATTACGCACGAGCCGACGGGCATCGTCGTGCAATGTCAAAACGATCGATCCCAACACAAGAACCGGGCTGCGGCCATGAAAATGCTGCGGGCGCGGCTCTACGAACGGGAACTACAGCGCCGCGAGGCCGAAAAACAGGCTTTGCATGAGGCCAAATCGGACATCGGATGGGGTCACCAAATCCGATCCTACGTTTTGCACCCCTACCAGATGGTCAAGGATTTGCGCACCAACGTGGAGACCGGCAATGCGCAGTCGGTGTTGGATGGCGATTTGGATCGGTTCATGGAAGCGGCGTTAGCTGTCAGGCTCGGCACCGAACCGGCGGCGAAAACGGACGACGGTTAGCGCATGAATTGAACGAGGCAGACAGCTCTTGTCGATGAAGACGGGTATAGAATCCGTGCGACGTATCAAGCTGCCCAGATTTACGGACGGAGGCGGCAGTCTTTCCGTTCTCGAAGGCGGGTTAAGCATTCCCTTCGAGATTCGCAGAGTCTACTATCTGTATGACATGCAACAGGGTGAGCGCCGCGGCGGACATGCTCACAAGAATCACGAAGAGGTTGTTTTTCCTGTTGCTGGTGGTTTCGATATCTTTCTGGATGATGGCACCTCCCGCAAGATGTTCCAAATGAATGAGCCCAATGTCGGCTTGTATTATCCACACATGGTTTGGCATGAGTTGAGCGATTTCGTGCCCGGAACGGTCTGCCTGGTGATGGCCTCCCAGCACTACGACGAGGAGGATTACTTCCGGGAATACGAAGTCTTCCTTCAGGCCGCCAGGCAAGGCGTTTCGCGGTGATGGTCCCGTTTCTCGACCTGAATGCGGCGCACCGCGAGATTGCGGCCGAAATCGAAACGGCGCTGCTTCGGGTTCTGCGCGACGGCCCGTTCGTGCTTGGGCCCGAACTCGAGGCATTCGAAGCGGCGTTCGCCGATTATTGCCAGGCGCACTGGTGCGTTGGTGTCGGCAATGGCCAGGATGCGCTGGTCTTGGGTTTGCGAGCGCTCGGCGTCGGGCCGGGCGATGAAGTGATTGTGCCGGCACACACCTTTGTGGCGACGTGGTTGGCCGTCAGCCAAGTCGGTGCCGTGCCTGTCCCGGTCGAGCCTGACGAAAACAACTACACCATCGATCCGGCACGGATCGAAGCTGCGATTACCGCGAAAACGCGGGCCGTAATCCCGGTCCATCTTTATGGCCAGCCGGCCGACCTGGAGCCGATTCTCGAGCTCGCTCGCCGACGCGGCCTGCGCGTCCTGGAAGATGCGGCGCAGGCCCACGGCGCGGTCTACAAGAACCGCCGGATCGGAGCGCATGGCGATGCCGTCGCCTGGAGCTTCTACCCAGCGAAGAACCTGGGAGCGCTTGGCGATGGCGGAGCGGTCACGACCGATGACGCAGAGCTGGCTGCAAGGCTGCGTATGCTCCGCAATTACGGTTCAGACGAGAAATATATCCATCAGACAAAGGGCGTGAATAGTCGTCTCGATCCGCTGCACGCCGCCGTGTTGCAGGTCAAGCTCCGCCACCTCGATGCTTGGAACGAGCGGCGTCGGCAGATCGCCGAGATCTATATGACGGGCTTGGCTGAGACCGGGCTGCGTTTGCCCGTACTTTCGGATGGAGTGTCTTCGGTCTGGCATCTTTTCGTCGTCGCGACCCCGGACCGTGATCATCTACTCGCGACGCTCTCCGAGCAGGGCGTTGGCGCAGTGATCCACTATCCGGTGCCGCCGCATCGCCAGGCGGCGTACGACGAACTCGGCCTCCCGCCCGGCAGCCTGCCGATTTCCGAACGCTTGGCGGACGAAGTTTTGAGTTTGCCGGTGGGGCCGCACTTGGCGGCCGCGGATGCCCGCATGGTTGTCGATGCGATCGCGCGCTGGTCGCGTTGATCATCAAGCGGAACAGGAGGTCGAGATGACAAGGCCTCTGGTGTCCGTTCTCTTGCTAACTTACAACCACGAAGACTTTGTCGAAGATGCAATCCAATCGGTCCTTGACCAAGACTACGAAAACTTGGAGATCGTCGTCTCAGACGATGCATCTACGGATGGAACGGCCGACCTAATTGTCCAAAGCGCCAACGACCATCCGGACTCGATCATTGCCGTTTTGAACCGCGAGAACATTGGTATCACAAGAAACTTCAACCAGGCGCTGTCGCGCTGCTCGGGGACGTACATCGCTCTGTTGGATGGCGACGATGGTTTTCTGCCTTCAAAGCTCCGTAGGCAGGTGGCGTTTATGGAACGAAATCCGAACTTGGCGATCAGCTACCATAATGTGGAAGTGTTCGATTCAGAGACCGACGAACGCCTTTACCTTTGGTTCGACCGTTACGCGCCGAGGACCGTCGACGCGCCGGGGCTGGTTCGATATGGGCCGTTCTTACCATATCCCAGTGTCATGATGCGGCGGTCGTGCGTGCCGGTAAGCGGCGTCGATGAGCGAATCGCGGTTGGTTCGGATTGGCTGTTGTGGATCGAGGCGCTGGCCCTTGGGAACTGGCAGGCCAAGTCCTTCGATGGCGTATTGGCGCGATATCGGCGGCACTCGACCAACGTGACGAAGTCTTGGCATTGGAAGATCGAGGATGCCCTGACGACCCTATCGTTGGTTGAACAGCGTTGGCCTGAAATGGCCAGCGCCGCGCGACAACGCAAGGCTGAGATATGTCTCACGCACGCCGTCCGCCAGTTTGCCCGCGGCGAGTATCGGGACTTTGCCGCGCTTTATTGGCGGACATTCCGACTCTCGGCGCCTTGGTTTCTGTCGCCTTATCGCTTGTTGCTTCGCGAGGTGCTGTTTTGGCTCAAACAGCGCGGCAAACGTGACGATTTGCTGTGGAGCCTATTGAGGAAAGGTTCCGAACAATAGTGCGACCAGCTTAGGCTCCGGCCGGCGTCAGGCTGATGGCGATGCGGGCGCCTGGCTCCACGTTGATGCTGCCATAGTGGACGTTGCCGCTTATACGAGAGCCGCTGCTGCAGCGAATGTCGCCGGCTTTGATGTCGCCGTAAACATGACCCAGTATGGTCACGTCTTGCGCCGTTACGTTGCCGGTTACACTGCCTTGGGTGCCGATGACAACGGCGGGTGCCGTGACGTTGCCGCGAATCACGCAGTCGATCTGCAGCTCGCCTTCGCTGTTGAGGTCGCCATCGATGGTCAGGCCGGCGCTCAAGATCGACGGCGCGTGATCGACGGTTTTGCCGCCGTGGGGTCGGATGTCGGATTTATCGACGTTCTTGGAAAACATAGTATCCCGCCTCGATGAATTTTGCCGGGTCTTGGGTTTTGCCCTGATAGACGACTTCGTAGTGCAGATGGGTGCCGGAACTACGGCCCGACGAGCCCATGGTGCCAATCGTGTGCCGGTAATCGACCTGTTGGCCACGTTTGACCCGCAGTTTCTTGAGGTGGCCGTAACGGGTCTTGAACCCGAAACCATGGTCGATTTCGACAAAGCGGCCATAGGGTCCGTTCCAGCCCGCCTTGGTCACGCGTCCAGGCGCCGTGGCATAGATCGGCGTGCCGCGCGGTGCCGAGATATCGAGGCCGGAATGTCGGACGCGACGCTTCTTGAAGGGGTCGCGACGCCGGCCGTAACGGCTGGAAATCCAACCGCGGTCGGTCGGACGCGCCAGCGGCACGCTTCGGGCCAGTTCCCTGAGGCCGCTCCAACGTACCGGCGACGCCGGCACCGTGGATCGCGGCGGAACGCCGAGGCCGCCGGCGAGTTCAGCCATAAACGGCGCGCCGGTCGTGCTACCGTCGGCGCCGAGAGGGGCGGTTGGTAAAGCCTGGTCGCGTGCCGCGGCTTGGCCGGCGGCGGCCGGTACCAGGGATTCAAAGTCGATGCCGGTAGAGCCGAGTGCGGCTTCCAGGCGTTTGATGTCGACCGCCGCTTGGCTGCGATACCAGTCGAGGCGATTCTCCGTCGCGGCGAGTTTCGCTTCTGTGGCGGCCAGACGTTCCTGACGGGCCGCCATTGTGCCAGCACTATCTTTGAGCGCAATAGACATTTCGGCAGTAGCGGCCTCAAGGCCGGCAATGCGATGATCCTGGAGACCGAGGTTTATAGTTTGCACCGACAGAACGGCAAACAGCGCGCCAATCCCAACGCCACCGACCAGCGCGATGGCGACGCCGGCGAGCTGCCGGGTTGAGGACAGTGCCAAGTAACGGACTTCGCCACCCTGACGTAGTAGGATCTGGCGTTCCGGAAACCAGCGCCGTTTCGCGTTGGAAATCCACCCTGTCATATCGGCCTGCTTTGATCTTGCCCGCCTGCTGGAATCCCTGAAACGGGAGCCCAGGCGTGGTACCACACCACAATTGATCACCGGCTGGCAAGAAAATCCTAGAGCACCCTGCGTTCATTCGAACGCAGATACGTTGCTCCAACACTTTGGAATAGATCAAATTATCTGCATCAAAATGATGCCATTTTCTTGCAGTTTGATCTAGCCGCCGATTTTATCAATCCATCTCACTCCTGATGTCTTTAGGGACCGTAAATATTGCCCTCCGAAGCCAACGGGTGAGTGATCCCAGCGGCAAATTTGATCGGACGATGGATTGAGACAGATATTATTGCGGGTATAAATGATTAAATAGACACTACTAAATCGCTTTATCGTCTTCCCGTACCGGTGCCCGGGTCGTAGTAGGATGCGCCGAAGCCGGCCGCGGTTCTGGCGGCTTCGTTGAACGGCGGTTTCAGCAGGCCCGCATAGTAACGTTTGACCAAGGCTTGGAACTGGCTGGGCGGATCGATGCCTTGGACGCTGCAGAGGTGGTCGAACCAACGTCGGCCGGTGGCGACGTGCTTGATTTCGTCGCTTAGAATGCGGCGCAGGACTGCTGCCGTGGCATCGTCGCCGAAACGCTCGAAACGTTCGATCATCGCCGGTGTCACGTCCAAACCGCGGGCTTCCAGGACCAGCGGCACCACCGCGAGGCGCGCCGCCAGATCGTGCGCGGTGTTTGTTGCGGCCTCCCAAAGGCCGTCGTGAGCCGGCAAATCGCCGTAGGCGGCGCCCAGGGCTTCGAGCCGCCCCCGCACCAGGCCGAAATGCAACGCTTCCTCCGCGGCAACGGCGACCCAGTCGTCGAGGAAGACGCGCGGCAGATCCGCGCTGGCGAACCGGGCAATCAGGTCCCAAGCCAAGTCGATGGCATTCAACTCGATATGCGCCAAGGCATGCAGCAGGGCGACGCGATTGGCATGGCTTTGGCCGGCCCGGCGCCGCGGCATTTTGCCGGGCGGCAGCAATTCAGGCCGCGCCGGCCGGGCCGGGCGGTTCGGCGGCCTTGCCAGGCCGACTTCGAGCCCGTCCGCTTGCCAGCCGTCCGCAAGCTTGGCACTGAGCCGGCATTTTTCCGCCGGCTCGGGCGCGGTCAGCACGGCGACGGCGCCATCGGTTAGGGACGCGAACGGCATGATCAGCCTATAGACCGCGGGCGGCTTCCAGGACCGCTTCAGCGTGATCCTTCACCCGCACTTTGCGCCAAACCCGGTGCACCGCGCCTTTGCCGTCCACCAGAAACGTCGACCGCTCGATGCCCATATAAGTTCGACCGTAGTTCTTCTTTTCGACCCAAACGCCATAGGCGTCGCAAACCGCACCGCTTTCGTCCGATCCGAGGGCGATGGCCAGATCATGTTTGCCGATGAATTTCTCGTGTTTGGCGACGCTGTCCTTGGAGACGCCGATTATGGCGACGCCCAAGGCATCGAAATCGGGTTTGAGCCCGGTGAAGGCGATCGCTTCCTTGGTGCAGCCCGGCGTATCGTCGCGAGGATAGAAATAGAGAATGAACGGTTTGCCTTTCAGTGCCTTGGCGGACACCGTGCCATTGTCGACGGTGGGCATTTCGAAGGCTGGCGCTTTATCGCCGACATCGACCATTGATCTTGCTCCGTTTAGGGTGTGTTGAGGATTTGTATTCTGCCGTCTACCGAGATCCGAAGACGGGCGCCGTCATGCAGGCCGTCGAAAGCGCAGTGAACGATGGGAAAGCTGGGATAGTCCATCTCGCGGCCGACAATCACCGCCGTTGCGATAATGATATCCTCTTCACCCAACAGAATGGCACGCGGTGCTTTGCGATGATGCATCGCCTCCAGCAGATACTGACTGGACGAGCTGGATCCGACGATCGCCGGGATGGCGACTATTCTGTCTGATATGTGGGTGCCGCATTGCGGGTGCCTTGGGTCGGAAATTGTCCCTGTAAGGGGGTCGAGACCGCCCCAAAAACATATTGGCGCCGTCAGCAAGAGAAGCGTTCCTTCGGCTTCTCCTTCAATCAGCGGATGGCCGGTTATGGTCAATGCCAAAGCTCCTCGTCGCGGTCCACTTTGCCGGTAACGGCCGAACGCACGCAGTCGAGGAGCGATCCGTAGACGACCTCATGGCCCACCGTGGATGGGCTGTAGTGAGCGAACTTTCCGGAATTGGTCATCAGGACGCCGCTCGATTGCTTCAGTATAGGCGCCACGACAACACAGGTTCCGACAACAAAGGTCGCGCCAGCCGCCTCGATCGCTTCACGGTCGTCGCCGAGAGCTGAATAAACATCATGCCGTGTGCAAACGTAGACCGGCCGGCAAAAAGTCCGGCCCTTACAAAGCGCAGCTAGCTGGCGGCATTCGTCGATGGAAAAGTGCGGGCTGCCTAAGGCCACACAGTCGATCTTGTCGCCGACGGCGGTGGAGAGCTGGTCACGCGCCGTTCGCATGTCTTGCAGACTGGGGCGGATGATTTCTACCGGCGGCAAGCCGCCGAAGGCCTCGGCCTGGTCTGCCGCTTCCGGGGTGACGCCGATGACGTGAAACAGCGCCACCGCGCCGGTCGACGCCGATGCCGCTGCCAAGGCTTTTAGGCAATCTTCCGAAACGTCGATGGGCATGCCATTGAACGCGGCGACGGCGGCGCCGACGGTTTTGCCGAGCCAGGCGCCGAGCACCGGATAGAAGGCCTCCTCGCCAAGCAACGGTGCCGGCAGACCGGACAGATCGATCAGGACGGTCGCGTAGCGATTTTCCTTGATATGCAAGCCGGTATAGGGCGCGCGCCCGGTGATCGCCGCACAGATATCGAAGTAGTCGCCGTAGCGGTTCGTGCGGGCGCCGAGTACGGAATTGGCAAAGACAATCGCGTTGCTTTCCGCCCAAGCGATTTGCTCGTCGAGACCGGGTCGGTAGCCCGCTTGATAGGGCGCGCAGGTCCAACTCGCCGTGCATCCCATATCCAGATAGGCCGTCATCAGCCGCCTGGACATGTCCAGCGCATGGCGGCTGGCGCGAACCAGGTCCGGCCGCAGCAGGTCGAGGGCGCCGACGTTAAGCGTCGCGGGAACGCTGACCTGGGCGCCAAGATCGCGCAGTTTCTCGGCGAAGAAGACCCCGGAATCGGCAAAATAGACGCACCCGTCAATATGCGCGTTGGTGATTTCCACGAGCCGATCGGCGCCCATCAGGCGCGCCGTCTCGGTCAGGATCCGCATGGCCATAGCGGTGGCCGGCGGAGCCTGCGAAGAAATCATGAACGTCTCTTCCGCCGTCAGATGCATGTCGGCTGCCTCAGAATGCGATCGATCGGACCATAGAACACAGGGCGGCCGCATGTATATCCATCCCGCATGGATAACCGGCGTTCTTGCCGCTACACTTGTCTCGTGGCGTACTGTGCAAAGCGGGATTGCCGAAGGAGCGGGAAACGGTCATGCCGAAGGTGCCGGGGTGAGTGAGCAACAGGACAGCGTTCGGGCAACCGCGTCCCTTGGCGGCGAGGCGTCGGAGTCCGTCGCGCCGGTGCAGCGGTTTACGGAGGCGGTTCGCGATAGCGTTCAACAGGTAATCGTTGGAAACTCCAGGCCCATCGAGCTGGCACTGGTGGCATTGCTCGCCCGTGGCCATGTGTTGATCGAGGACGTGCCAGGAACCGGCAAGACGACGCTGTCGAAGGCGCTGGCGGCGTCGCTGCGCTGCGACTTTGCCCGCATACAATTCACTCCCGATCTCGTGCCGGCTGACGTGCTCGGCGTCAATTTCTTCGATCTGAACGAACGCCAGTTCGAATTCCGGCCCGGGCCGGTGTTTACCCAGGTGCTGCTGGCGGACGAAATCAACCGGGCAACGCCGCGCACCCAATCGGCGCTGCTGGAAGCGATGCAGGAACGCCAGGTGTCAATCGACGGCGCGACGATGGCGCTGCCGGCGCCGTTTTTTGTGGTCGCGACGCTCAATCCGGTCGAGATGGAGGGGACGTTTCCGCTGCCCGAGGCCCAGCTCGACCGGTTTTTGTTGCGTATCGACCTCGGCTATCCCTCGGCATCGGAGGAAGCGGCGATGCTCGACCGCTTCCTTAGCCGCGCGGACCTGCCGGCGGCCACGCCGGTTGCCGGAGCCGAGGATATCGACGCGGCGCAACGGGCTGTCGACAATGTCGCCGTCGCCGGCGCGGTTCGCGACTACCTGCTGGCGATTATCGCCGAGACGCGCGCCGACAAACGCTTGCGGCTCGGTGCCAGTCCGCGGGCGGCGCTGGCGCTGCAGCGCGCCAGCCAGGCGCAGGCGGCGATCGAAGGCCGCGCCTACGTCATGCCGGACGACGTCAAAGCGCTCGCCGTGCCGGCGCTGGCACACCGGATGTCGGTTGATTCCGGCGCGCGGTTACGCGGCGTCACCGCCGCCGGAATCATCGGCGAGATTCTCGACCGCGTAGAGGTGCCGATCGAAGGCTAATGCTGGCCAAATTATGGCAATGATCAACACGCAGATACTGGAAGCCGGGCACAAGCGCTGGACGCGGACAGGATCGGTGGTGTCGGAGCTGATCGTGCTGGTCCTGATCATCGTCGCCATCGTCGGCGCGGTGGCCGGGAAATTCCTTGTAACCGCGCTCTGCGGGCTGGTTTTGGTGGTTACCATCGTCTCGCGCATATGGGCGCGGCTTGCCCTTGTCGACGTCGACTATCAGTGTTCGCCGTCCAGCGAGCGTCTGATTGCCGGCGACGTCATTGAGCTCACGCTCACGGTCGAAAATCGCAAGCCGTTGCCGGTACCCTGGCTCAGCGTTTCGGAGGCGCTTCCCGATGGGCTGGAACACGCGGGCGATGACCGTACCGTGCAAGGTTTCTTCAAGGGCTCCGAGATCAGGAATTCGGCGAGCCTTGCGCAATACGAACGGGTGAAATTTCGCCATCGGTTGCGAGCAGCGCGCCGCGGCCATTATGCCTTTGGGCCGACGCGCATCGTCAGCGGCGACATATTCGGATTCTACGAAGCGCGGCTCGATAGCCCGAGGCGGCCGCCTAGCGTTGTAGTCTATCCGCGTACCGTACCGCTGCCCGACTTCCATTTGCCCTCGCGCCGTCCGATCGGCGACAGCTGGAGCCGGTCGCGGCTGGTCGACGATCCGACGCGGCCGAGCGGGTTGCGCGAGTACCAGAGCGGCGACGCGGCGCGCCAGATTGACTGGAAAGCAACGGCACGCCGGGGCGAAGTCTTCGTCAGGACCTATGATTCCAGCATTGTACAGCGCGTGGTTATACTGGCGGAATGCAACACCAGCCGCGAGGTCTGGCGAACCCGACCGGCAATCCTGGAGGCAGTGGTTACCGGCGCCGCCTCGGTGGCCGAACGATCGATCGAGCTCGGCTATGCGGTCGGTATCGTTTCCAACGGCAACGTCGCGAGCGAGCTGGCGCCGCCCATGGTGGCACCCGGTGCCGGGCCGGATCAGCTGACCGCGCTGATGACGACGCTTGCGGGTGCCGGCATGATGAAAACCCAGCCATTGGAAGAATTGATCGAACGCTATGGCGCTGAAGCGATGCCCGCGGGCGCGACAGTGGTCTTCGTCGCGGGTCTGTTTCGGCCATCGACGGTCGACTTCGTTGCCGACTTGGCGCGGCGCGGCCACCAGGTGGTGACGCTTTATGTCGGCGACGATGACCCGCCCGAAATACAGCACTTGCCGATCCTAGATTACCGCGCGGTATTTGCGGCACCGGAGAACGCCGATGCCTGAGCGCCGCGACCTTATCGTGATCGCGGCGACGATCGTTGCCGAAACCGCGTGGTTGTATCCGGTGTTCGGCCTTCTGGGCCTTGGCCTCAGCCTCCAAGGATCGCCCTTGCCGGTGGCCTTGATCATGGCCGTGATCGTCCTGGGCGTGGTCGTCCGGCGGGCGGTGTCGGATGCTGTCATCGACCCGATACGCCGGTCATCCTATTCGGCCGCGGCGGGATTGGGCGTCGTCTATCTGGCGATGGCGGTGGCCGCCGCCGACCGCGGCATCGATCTGGCGTGGGGGGCGCGGCTGCTCGCCGGCGGCTATTCCGGCAACGTCGCGCTCGGCTTGGTCATTGGCACGGCGGCCACCGCCTTCCTCTGGACCCGCGGCGTCCGCATCGGCGTCGAGTCGGGCCATCAGCACCAGCTGCTGCAAACCTTCCGCACCGGGATCATTGCGCTGGCGGTGTCGATCGTCGCCGAACAGGGGTTCGACGCCGACGTTTCGGCGACTTTTATGCTGGCACCGTTTTTCGCCGTCAGCCTGGCCGGGTTGGCGTTCGCGCGTCTTCCGCCGGCCGGCGCCTGGGCTCGTGTCGTCGGACTGGCCGTAGCGCTGGTGCTTGGCGGCGGCTTCGTCATCGGCGTGATCGGCGCCGTCGTCGGCGGTCGCGGCCTCGGTCTCCTGGCCGTCGGCTGGAGCTATCTGGTGTCCGCGATCCTATGGCTGCTCACCCTGGTGCTGGTGCCGATCCTAGAAGTGGTATTTGCCTTCTTCTCTTGGCTGGTCGGCGACATCCCGCCCACGAACCGCGACCTTGACGGGTTACGGTCCGACGGCCCCAATTGGTGGGAACATGTCAATACGGACGGCGTGCCGCCGTTCTTCGAGCTGGTCATTCAGCTACTTAAATATCCGGTGATGCTGCTCGTCCTCTACGGAGTCTTTCGGCTGTTCGTATGGGCCTATCAGGCCCATGGCCGCCGCGCCTGGGTAGCGGCGGTGACCGACCGTGAATCGATCCGCGGCGAGGCGGATTCGACCGCCGACCTGATCAAACTGGCATTGGGATTGCTGCCGGCATGGATGCTGCGGCAGCAGCCGGCCCAAGCCCCGCGCATTCCGGGCGATATGCCAGGAATAACGGAAATCTATGTCCTCTATTTCGACATGCTGACTGCGGCCCACGCCCAAGGCTACGCATTCGAGCCGTCGGCGACCCCGCGCGAGCGCCGGCCCGATCTCGAGAAAGCCATGCCCGGCGCGCCCGTGGCCGGCATCACGCGGTGCTTCAACGCGGCCTGCTACGGCCGGCTGCCGACCAACCCGGAAACGGTCGCGCGCCTGCGCCGCGAACTCGACGGCGCGGTGGGGGAGGCGTAGCCACGTCGGATCGCGGGCAAACTACGGCAACTGGTATTTCCCCTTCCAAATCGCGAAGCCGGAGATACGACCCTTTTCGTTCAAGGCGACGTTCTGGGCGGCGAACGTCGCATTGCCAGATATGCCTTTGAACTTACCGGTGCCGGAATTAAAAGACCACGTTCCATCGCACGTGCCCTTCGAGGGTATGCCCTTGCAGGTCCAAGCAAACGTCGCCTTGTCGCCGCCGGCCGTGGCGATCATGCAATAGCCCTGCGCCGAGCTTTGATCGATTTGGTAGTTCAAATCATAGATGCCCGGGCAAGTTACCGCGACATTGTGGAAGATCCCCTGTCCTGCGGCATCGAAATAGGCGCCACTGAACTCGCCGGTGAACAGCAAATGCTGTTCCTCGACGGTATAGGTTTCGCCAACCGTGTAGTACCCGAATGTCCCGTTCAACGTGCCATCGTCGGCTTGGGCCTGCGCGGCGACACTCGTCATGCACGCCGCCGTGGCGATGCCGACCAAGGTGCGGGTGAATAGCATTTGCTCCTCCTTTCACCGATCGCCCGTGACGCACGCCTCAGGTTGTCGGTATTGGTTCCGCTGTTCAGATCAGGAAATGCTAAACTTTGCAGCGTGACCCGAGCGTGACCTGAACCGCGTTAGGGTCGATTTTGACGTTGGCGCGTCCAATCGGCTTTGTTAGTCTCGACACCATAGCCATGCGTCAAAAGCGGGCAAATAAATGGGGAAGTTCCGGCTAGAATTACTCGGTGGATTTCAATTGTTTGGCCCGGCAGGCCAAGAAATTGCGGTGCCCGGGAGCAAACTGCAGACCTTCCTTGCCTATCTTGCCCTAAATTTGGGACATCCGCGGACCCGCGAGCACTTGGCGGCGATGTTCTGGGGCGAGGCGCCCGAGAAACAAGCGCGTCAGAACCTAAGAAAATCTCTCGCTCGGCTGCGGCGGGTTTTTGTTGATGCTGCGCCCGAAGTGCTCGACATTGACCATCACCGCATCTGTTTGAAGCGCGAGCACTGCGAAGTGGATGCGCTGGATTTCAAATGCCGCGCGGCGGAATCACCAGTGGCGGATCTACCGGCGGCGATGCCGATTTACCGGGGTGATTTCATGGCCGGTGTGAATGTCAATGTGGCGGAGGTCGACGATTGGTTGGCGACGACTAGAGCTGAGCTACTGGACATTGCCGCACAGGCGTGGCGCCGCTTGGCCGTGTGGCACGGCGATGAGGGGCGCACCGACCAAGCCATATCAGCCGCAAAAAGTGCCTTGGACCTCGATCCCTTAACCGAGGACATGCATCGATTCCTGATGCGTAGCTATGCGACAGCGGGAAACCGGCCCCTGGCACTAAGCCATTACCGTGAACTCAGTGCATTGCTGGCAACGGAACTTGATACCGAGCCTGAAGCGGAGACAAAAGAGTTGTACGCGCACATCCGCGTCGGTGCCCGGCGTGATCGGGTCAGCAGGATTTGGACCGATCTACGACCGACCGTCGCGTTTGTACCAGTATTGGCCCTGACGACCGACAGACTTTCGAAGCATTTGGCTAGGTCTTTGACCGAAGACCTGATCGAGCGGCTAACCCACTTTCACGGTTTGGCGGTCATCGCGCCGTCGGGCGGCGACGGCGAAAACATTTCTTGTCGAGATCTGCGCTCTGTATCGGAAAATCATAGCGTGAGTTACATCTTCCGTAGCAGCCTTCGAATTGTCGGCTCGAGGCTCCGGATCGTTGGCGCGCTGATCGACGTTGGTAACGGTGCCAACTTTTGGTCCGATCGCTTCGACCGACTGATAGGCAACGCGGCACAGTCGACAGACGATGCGGCCGATGCAATCACCGTTGTCGTTGCGCAGATCGTGAGCCACGCCGAGCAACAACGTGCCGCCCGTGAGTTGGCCCATGAGTTCGACGCCTGGGACAACTACCAGCGTGGCCTCTGGCATTTCTTCAACTACACCGGCCCGGACCGGATCGTCGGGCGCACGGCTTTGCAGACAGCGATCCGCCAGGACCCTAATCTGGCGCCGGCATATTCTTTTCTTGCATTTTCGATTCTTTCTGAGGCGCGGTTGGGCTGGACCAGCAATCCCAGACGATCGATCCGATCGGCTTATTTATACGCACAAAAGTCCGTTGGTCTGGATAATCGCAACGAAATGATTCTTTCCGCCTATGCGCTGGCCAGCAGTTGGTTCGGAAAGCACGACACGGCGTTGCTTGCCGGCGACCGCGCCGTAGAGGTCAATCCGTTGAACTGCCAGGCCCTTTATTCGCACGCAATGGCGATGATTTACGCCGGCCACTACGAACAGTCGCTGCCGATCATCGAAAGAGCAATCGAAATTGGTCCCGAGGATCCCATTGCATGGCTGTTTTACGAAGCTTTGGCCACGGCGCGGTATGGGCTTGGCGAATTCGAGGCCGCCGGCATCGCCGCGCGGCGATCGCTGGCGCTGAAAGACCGCATGCTACCCGCCCGAACAATACTTGGCGCCGCTCTGGGACAACTCGGAGAAACCACTGAAGCGGCGCGGGCGCTGACCCCGATCGCGTCCGAACAGACGTCGGTTAGACGCCATATCCTCGAACGCTTTCCGTTCACCAATGACTATCGGCGCAGCTTGAGATCCGGTCTTCGCAAGGTTCGCGAAATTATGTCGGTTCGCGACTTGGCTGGGACTTCGCCGGTATCGCGGAAGCTTCACTAACGTCAGCTTGGAATCATAAATTTCCGTACTGTCGAAACTTGCTCTAGACTTTGCCCATGGCAGTGGGCACAGAGCGCAAATTGGCGGCGATTGTCTCCGCCGACGTGGTTGGCTATTCACGGCTGATGGGCGTCGATGAAGAGGGTACGTTGGCGGCCATGCGGACGCACCGCGCCGAACTGTGGGACCCGACGATTACCGCGTTCGATGGCCGCGTGGTCGGTACCGCCGGCGACAGCATTTTGGTCGAATTCGCCAGTGCCGTCGCGGCCGTCGAGTGTTCGATTGCCGTGCAAATCGGCATGACAGCACGCAACGCGGATGTGCCCGAAGACCGCCGGATGCTGCTTCGGGTCGGTGTCAATATTGGCGAAGTCATCGTCGACGGCGACACCATCTATGGCGACGGTGTCAACGTCTCGGCACGATTGCAGGCGATCGCCGAACCCGGCGGCATCGCCATATCGGGCAACGTCCAAGAACAGATCCAAGGTAAGCTTGGCGACGGCTTCGAGGACGCCGGGCCGCACGCGGTGAAAAACATCGCGCGGCCAATCCATGTCTGGAACTGGCGTGGAAAAGACGCCGCCGGCACCGGACGTGCAACCGTGTCGCAACCGCTTGCCCTGCCGGACAAGCCATCCATCGCCGTGTTGCCGTTCGACAATATGAGCGGCGACGTGGAGCAGGAATATTTCGCCGACGGTATCACCGAAGATATCATCACGACCTTGTCGAAAATCCCCAACTTGCTTGTCGTCGCGCGCAACTCGACTTTTGTCTACAAAGGCCGTGCGGTCGACGTGAAGCAGGTCGGCGAAGAACAAGGCGTGCGCTGCGTGTTGGAGGGGAGCGTTCGAAAGGCCGGTAATCGCATCCGCATCACCGTGCAGTTGATCGACGTCGCCAGCGGTCATCATCTATGGGCGGAGCGTTATGACCGAGAAATCGATGACATTTTCGCGCTGCAAGACGAAATTTCGCTGAAGGTGGTAACCGAGCTCCAAGTCGAGCTGCTGGAAGGCGAGATGGCACGGCTCAAGGCGTCCGGAACCAAGAACGTCGACGCTTGGGCAGCCCAAGTCCAGGCTGTTGCTTGCACCCGCACCGTAACAAAGGATAGCTTCATGCAGGCCCGACGGTTAGCCGGGCGTGCCGCGGAGATCGATACCAATTATGCATCACCGCTCGCCACAGGCGCGTGGACGTATGTTGTTGACGGCCGTTTCGTTTGGAGTGGTTCGCGCGAAGAGGCGCTCAACCAAGGCCGGGCTCTAGCGACCCGTGCGCTCGCCCTCGATCCGGAAAATGCCGAAGCACGCTGCGCGCTGGGCGTTGCCGCGCTTTACAAAGGCCGCCATGGGGAAGCGATCGCCGAGCTTCGGGCGGCATTGGATCTTAGTCCCAATCACGCGGATCTGATGTTCTTTCTTGGCGTTGCCCACGTTTGGAACGGTGAGTCCGACATCGCCCTTGCGCTCATCGACAAGGCCATGCGCCTGAGCCCGATCTATCCTGCGATGTATTTGGGGCCGTACGGGTTCGCGCTGCGGCTTACCGGGCAATATGACGATGCCATTGCCGCCTTCCGAGAATTCAGCAAGCGACAACCGGGATTGGGACATGTCGACTTGGCGATCATCTACGTCGAAACCGACCGGCTTGATACGGCCCGGCGCGAGGCCGAGGAACTGCTGCGCCATCAACCTGGCTTCACTATAGGCGATTGGGCGAAGACACAGCTGTACCGCGATCGATCGCGGCTTGACCGCGACATTGCAGCGCTTCGGACAGTGGATTTGCCCGAGTGAATGGCGTCGGAACGGCCCGGACATTGGAATCCGACGTTGTGATCGATAAAGGGCGGCAGCTTTGAATTATTTGGACGTTATCGCAGCGCGGGCAGCGCAATGGCCCGACCGTTTGGCTTTTATCGATGGCGGCAAAACGCTGACCTATCGGCAGCTTATCGGCCGCGTTGGCGCGGCCGCCCGGCGATTGGCGACAATCGGTGTTCGGCCCAAAGACATTGTCGGCCTCAGATTGCGCGATCATGCCGAACACTACGCCGCGATCCTGGCGCTCGGCCAATTGGGCGCCGCGTCGGTGTCGCTCGATTGGCAGGCGCCGCCCGGCGAGACAGCGCGGCTGGTGCGACGCCTGGGTGTTGGCGTGGTCATCGTCGAACCCGGTGCGAGATCGATCGAGGGCAGCAATGCCTTTACGTTGGATGAAATATTTCGCGACAGCGATACTCTGGTTTTTGGCGACAGGTTTTGCGACGCCGGCGACCTGCCGTTGAAAATAAGCTTGTCGTCGGGCACGACCGGTGAGCCCCATGGCGTCGCCGTCACCCACCGCCAATACGTACAGAGATGGCTGACAGCCATGGATATTCTTGGTCCGTCGACCGGCCACAACGTTCTGGTGACGGCACCGGTGTTTTTTATCGGCGGCCGGAACATTCCGTTCTTTGGCCTTTGTTCGGGCCACACGGTGGTGCGCTACCCGACTTTGTATTCGCCGGAAGAACTGATCGACGTTATCCACCGCTACGAAATCAAGTCGACCTTGATCGTGCCGACGATGATCCGGGCCTTGCTCAAATTGGCTCCCGAGACAGGTTATTTGCTGCCCAGCCTGGAGCCGGTATCAATCAGTGCGGCGCCGTTGTTTGCCCCTGAAAAGCACGCCGTCGTGCGTCACTTGACGCCGCATTTCTACGAAAACTATTCGACATCCGGCGCCGGCAATTTAACACGCCTGCTTACACGGGATTTGGAGCACAAAGCAGACAGTGTCGGTAAGCCTGCCGTAACAAACCGTGTGCGCGTGGTCGACGATGCCGGTGGCACCCTGCCGGCCGGGGAAACCGGATTGATATGCGCTCAGGGCCCGTCGATCCCGTCGGACCCGGAGGCGGCTTTGTTCGGCTACAGCCAGGCGGACGCGGCTGCAATCATCCGCGACGGTTGGTTCTACCCGGGTGAAATTGGCGCCTTCGATGAGGACGGCTACCTCTACATAAAAGGCCGGGCTACGGACGTCATCATCCGCGGCGGCTCCAACGTCTATCCAGAGGAAGTCGAGAAGGTTTTGCTGACCGCCGCTGGTATCACGGATGCCGCGGTTTTTGGCCAACCGTCCGATGTGTATGGCGAAACCGTGATGGCCATCGTGGTCGGCGGCGATGATCTCGATTTGGCTGCGGTCAAGCGTCATTGCCGCCGCCAACTCAGCGCCTACAAAGTGCCGGAAGTGATCAAGCAGTGGCCCGATTTGCCGCGCACCGCCGCGGGTAAGATCAGGAAGACCGACTTGGCGGGGCGGTTCCTTTTGTCTGGGCACACTACCGCTTGCTAATCCCGATGGGTCGGACAGCCAACGGATGATCTTTCTGCCATACGGAGTTCATTTCGACCAATAACACGTGTGAATCGGAATACGGGTCGGCAGGCTTGCCGGGGAGCAAAATCACGAATATCGTTGCCGGAACAGCGAATTTGACCGGGATCGGCGACGGTAGTGGCCGAGAATTCGGCATCGGGCAGTGTGATCAAGCGCTGCTCGGAAGTCTGAGGCGGGCAAGCGTAGACGTGGCCGTGTGTGTCAAGGCCACGGAAAAGTAAGTAAAGGGACGCGTGTGGAGACGATTGCCATTCCAACTTACAATGAGGGCCATCGTATCGGCAGCCTGCTGGCAAGCCTCGAAACCGACGCGCCTCCGTCTGTTGCCGAAATTCTCGTTTGCGATAGTGCCAGTACGGATAACACACGGGAAGTCGTAACGCATTGGGCCAGTCGTTGCGAGCGCGTGCGGCTAATCGACGCCCATGCGCCTGGAAAGCCTGCGGCCTGGAACCGGCTTGTGGAAGAGGCGGCCGCGCCGGTGGTCGTTTTCCTGGACGCCGATGTGGTCTTGTTGCCCGGCAGTCTGTGCCGCCTTATTGCAGCCTCGGCGGCCGGTCCTCACATTGCCTATTCGGGCAGGCGGCGGTTTCGTCCCACGCGGTCTGGGCTCATTCCCGGTATTGCCGCGTGGCTCGCCAATCCGGTGGTGGAACTCTGCCTGCAAGGAACGTGTTATGCAATCCATAAAGAAGGAATTCGAGCACGCATGCGGGAGTCGGGTTTTGCCCGGATGCCGGATGTATTTGCCGAAGACATCTGGCTCAACGCGCTGCTGGCGCCCGACGAAATGACCAACGTCCATGACGTGGTGGTCGAGGTAGAACTCACCGGGTTCAGCGGCTATGCAGCCCTCCATGCCCGCAAGATGGTCGTCGCCTATGAACTTCGCACGCGGTTTCCCGAGCTTGCGCGCCGCCTGCATGACCATTACCCGCAAGCAATGCAAGGATTCGCCCAGTGCAAAGCCGTGGTGGGCGGTGGCTTTAGTTTTGCGACCAAACTGCGGTGGTTAGTCGGCGCGGCGCTTAAACTTACCGCAAACACGGTGTTGCGGCGCGAGATCGCCAGGACCGTTCGGCGCTACGAATACGTCTATGATGAAAATGGCGGCAGCTATCTCTTGCGCCATGTGGCGTCAACGTCACCGAGGCTCCACCGGGCGGAGCCGAGCGTCGTATCATGAGCGGGCAGCCGGCCTTTGAGCTGCGCGCCGGAACAGCGGACGCCGCGGAGGCCAGGTGTTACGCCGAATTGGAATATTTGGCCTCCGGCGGAAGCATCGCGGCGCTTTACGGCCGGTCGTGGCGCGATGTGGTGGCGCACCTCTATCTGCAGAATGATACGCTTCAGAGTCACCACAACACCATCGCCGCCTGGGCCGACGGGCAGATGGTTGGTCAACTGACATATGTTCCGAGTACGGATTATCGGCAGCGCGAGCAGGCCAGTATGGTTGTCGCCCGGCGATACCTAGGCTGGCGTGGTATCCGCCCGACGGTCCGGCGTGTTGTAAGGCGCGCGAGTGGGCTGCGGCTTGGGCCGAAAGCCGGCTGTGACGTTCATCTCTGCTCGGTGGCCGTGCTACCGGCGTGGCAAAAGCGCGGAATCGCGTCGGCTCTGTATCACGAAGTGGAAAGACGAACGGGCGACCTTGGCAAAACCTGTCTCAGTTCCGACGTCAGTCCACGGAATGACGGCATGTTGGCATTCAAAAAACACCGCGGCTATGTCGACCAGGATCTCGGCTGGTCCGGCGTACGCATTCGGCATATGCAAAAGCGACTGACCAGAACGGCCGCGGAAGGCGTGTCGCTCACGAACACTGCCGACCTGCGCCATCACTATGAACAGGACGGCTTCATCGCGACCTGTTTCGACTTGGCCGAGCCACATGTTCTGCCGAAGCTGTTGAACGAACTGCCGCGCTTTCGTGCCGCATGTGACAGCTATGCCGACAAGGGTGAAGCCCGCGTTCCGTATATGATGTCGGACGCTGTCTGCCAAGCGGCCAGGGATCGGAGTATCGTTAGGTTGGTGACCGCACTATTGGGGACCGGCGACTGGGTCATGTGGGGCGCCAATATTCGTGAGGCGACGCCCAACGAAGCGCATTGTTGGCATGTCGATCTGGAAAGCTGGCTGTGGCCAAGCGTCACCGTCGCCGTTGGCCTTGCCGGCGCCACACCCGAAGCCGCGACACAGTTTTTACCCGGCTCTCACAAATGGAGGCACGCGCCCACCGAGTCGCAGAAATCCGCCGACTTTGGCAGCGGTATCCAGCGCGTTAGCGGTTTCGGCGATGGTCGGTTCTACGCCTTTAACGCTCGGGCCTGGCACAGAGGCGATCCGTACGCGTCAGAAGCGCGAGTCGCGCTGTTTCTGCATTTTCAGCGGGCGCGCGATCCCCGTGTTCCGGAAATGCTCGACTATAAGATGCACAAATGGTCACGGGCGCCCGCACCCTATATGAGCGCGCCCGGTGTTACCGCTCGAAAAGACGTTTATTCGTTGCCGCTTCGGTATCAAGCCTGGCGGACCTTGAATCGATTGCGTGAGCGGCTTGCATGAAGACGGGATCGAAAGTCAGTGTCATCATGGCGGTCCGTGACGCCGCGGACACCATTGCGGCTACGATCGACTCAGTCCGGAACCAAAGCTTCGACGGCTTCGAGTTCATTATTGTCGATGACGGATCGACCGACGGCACCGGCGATATTGTGGCCGCGATCAAAGACCGCCGATTGCGGCTGTTGCGCCAGGAAAACGCTGGCCCTTCTGCGGCCAGAAACAGCGCGGTCGAATGCGCATCAGGCACTTTCATTTCCTGCATCGACGGCGACGATGTGTGGAGTCCGCACAAGCTTGAGCGACAGCTGCGGGCGTTCGAAGAAAATCCCGATGCCGGTGTGGTCTACGGCTGGGCAGATTTTGTCGACGAAGACGACAGGTACATTTGCGCGGACCCGAGGCCGACGCATCAAGGTCACGTCTATGAAGCCTTGTTGCGGCGCAACTTCATTAGCTCCGGGTCGAATGCCATGTACCGTCGCGATCTGTTTTGCGCCGTTGGAGGTTTCGATTGCGATCTGCGGGCGGTGGAGGATTGGGAGCTTCATGTACGGCTCGCCAAAGTCGCGCGTTTCACACAGGTGTCGGACGTCTTGGTGCGCTACCGCCAGCGCCCGAATTCGCTTAGCGGAAACCTGGCCCTGATGGAGCAAGCCTTTGACCTGGCCTCCGAGAAAATATTCGGCGACGCGCCGCCGGCGCTCAACTATCTGCGGGCACGATGCCGCGCGTCGTTTTACTTTTATCTCGCGGTCAGAGCGACCCAAACAGGGCACGGCCCGCGCCGCTGGCTACAGGCGAGCCGCCTTGCAGCTCTCGCGCTACGCCACGAACCTGTCCACGTGCTTGCTCTAGCTGCCAAAGGCGCGCCCATCGCCTCTATGCGGCTCGCCTTTTCCGAGCGCCGTTCCTAAGACTTCGCCCTTGGGATCGGTTGCCTTCAGGCACCTTATTGGCGTAAACCAGCCGCGTTATTGCTCCAATGTTGGCACCAATCGGCTTTTAGCAGCGAAGAAGACCATCACCATGAGCGCCTGTCTCTGGGAGCCGTCGGCGGCTCGCATCGAAGCCAGCAACTTGACACGGTTTCGCGTTGAAGCGAATGCCCGCCACGGCCTTGCCATGGCCGACTACGACGATCTTTACGATTGGTCGTTGCGCCGACCGGCGGAATTTTGGTCGCTGGTCTGGGATTTCTGCGGCGTCATCGCCGACGCGCCGGCGGCCACGGTGCTTGCCAAAGGCGCGCATCTCACCGAGGCGCGGTTTTTTCCCGGCGCCAGGGTCAATTTCGCCGAGAATTTGCTGCGAAGGCGTGATGACGCACCCGCCTTGATCTTCCACGGCGAGGATGTTGTTCGGCGTGAACTAACCTGGCGCGAGCTCTACGACACGGTGTCGCGGCTGGCGCGGGTCCTGAAGGCGCGGGGTGTCGCCGAAGGCGATCGCGTGGCCGGTTACATGCCGAACATGCCGGAGACCATTATCGCCATGCTGGCGACAGCCAGCCTCGGTGCGGTGTGGTCATCCTGTTCACCGGATTTCGGCGCCGCCGGCGTGCTCGACCGTTTCGGTCAGATCGGCCCGAAGGTGCTGTTTACGGCGGACGGCTATTACTATGGCGGCAAAGCTTTTTCGTCACTGGCGACGGTGGCCCGGCTGGCGGCCGAAATCGATACGATCGAGGCGGTTGTTGTCGTTCCATACCGCGATCCGGCACCGGATATTAGCGCGCTCGGCGGCAAAGCCATGCTGCTTGCGGATGCGATTGCCGATCAGCCGGCTGGCGAGATCGAATACCATCCGGTCGATTTTTCGGCACCGCTCTACATCATGTATTCGTCTGGCACGACCGGCCTGCCGAAATGTATCGTCCATGGCGTCGGCGGCACCTTGATCCAGCATCTAAAGGAACATCAGCTGCTCTGTGACGTGAAAGACGGCGATCGGCTGTTCTATTTCACGTCTTGCGGATGGATGATGTGGAACTGGCTGGCCTCGGGGCTCGCCTCGGGCGCAACTTTGGTTCTTTACGACGGGTCGCCGTTTCATCCTGACGGCAACCGCTTGGCTGACGTCATCGATGCCGAGGGCGTCACTATATTCGGCACGTCGGCGAAATATATCGATGCTTGCGCCAAGGCCGGGATCAAGCCGGCGGCGAGCCATGACCTGTCGACGTTGCGCACGATCCTGTCGACGGGCTCACCGTTGGCGCCGGCAAGCTACGACTATATTTATCAGGACTGGAAGACCGACCTTTGCCTGTCGTCGATTGCCGGCGGCACCGATATCCTGGGTTGCTTCATGGGCGGCAATCCGATTGGGCCGGTTTATCGCGGCGAAATTCAAAAGCGTTGCCTCGGCCTCGACGTGCAGGTGTTCGATGAGGCCGGTAACGCGCTGGTCGGCGAGCCGGGGGAATTGGTTTGCACCAACGCGCATCCGTCCATGCCGATTAGATTTTGGAATGACCCCGAAGGCCGGCGTTATCATGACGCCTATTTCGCTGACTACCCAAACGTCTGGCGCCATGGCGATTGGGTCGCCTTGACCGAGCGCGGCGGCATCGTTGTCGAAGGGCGATCGGACGCCACGCTCAATCCCGGCGGCGTCCGTATCGGTACGGCGGAAATCTACCGCCAGGTCGAAGGCATCGACGAGGTCGTCGAAGCCCTCGTTGTTGGCCAGACTTGGCGCGATGACATGCGTATTGTCTTGTTCGTTTGTTTGCGCGACGGCATTTCGCTGGACGATGCGTTGGTCGACCGCATTCGCCGCGACATCCGGGCCAACGCTTCGCCGCGCCATGTGCCTGCCGTTATCGTGCAGGTTAGTGACATTCCGCGGACGAAGTCCGGCAAGATTGTCGAACTGGCGGTGCGCGAGATCATCCACGGCCGCCCGGTCAAGAATGTCGAGGCGCTGGCCAACCCGGACGCACTGGCCGCGTTTAAGGACCGTCCCGAACTACAGGTGTAAGCCGGGACGGCAAGGAGCAGAAGATCATGTCCGAGGACGCCCTTACTCAGCTCGGCCAACCGGCCGTCATCGCCGCGGAGCCGTCGTCGGCGGTCTTGGAGACCGTGACGGATCCCTATCCGGATAGGGACTACCTGGTGCGCTTTGCCTGCCCGGAATTCACCTCGCTTTGCCCAGTCACCGGGCAGCCGGATTTCGGCCATTTGGTGATCGATTACGCGCCGAAAGCGCGGCTGGTGGAAAGCAAGTCGCTGAAATTGTTTCTGGCGTCATTTCGCAACCACGGCGCCTTCCATGAACAATGCACGGTTTATATCGCCGAGCGCATTCATGCCGCGACCGATGCCCATTGGCTGCGCATCGGCGCCTACTGGTTTCCGCGCGGCGGCATGCCGATCGATGTTTTCCATCAAATCGGTACGGCGCCGGACGGTCTGTGGATCCCGGATCAGGGCGTGGCGCCCTACCGCGGCCGGGGCTGACGGTAAGCCTTGCCAGCGGTCGCGATTCCTGCAAAGAAATAGTGGCGTAGCAATGCCCCGACCCGGGCGGGAAACAGAATTGCCCAAAGCCGGAAATACCTGTTGCGTCAGTAAGGAATTTCAGCGATAAGGCGCGCTCCCTCGGGCGAATTTTCAAAGCGGCCGCTGCCAATCGATCAGGTCGGTGCGTTTTGGAAATTTGCCCGTTTCTGGGTCATCTAGTCCGTCGATAAAAAGTCCTTCGGCTTCGCCTCAGTGTACTTTTTACCGGTGAAAAAATGCCAAATCAGGCCTTGGGGCGGCCCGGCGGCCTGATTTGATCATAACTCTAACTGATCATGACCTGCGGTCATGATCAGAGACCGCAACAAATTGCGCCTTTCAGGCGAAATTTGTTGCAAGTAAAAAACATGTTGGCGCATCGCCGAGCCGCCTCAAGATGCGCTAACGCATTATTGCAACTGAAGAAAAGTACACTGAGCGTAGCGAAGGACTTTTCTTCACGTTAAACCATCTACTGGTTTAGGCGGAGGCATCATGTCTGCAACAGACACCCTCTTCCGACTGGGGGTGGACTTGGATGACGTACCAAGCACCACCCAAATGGAAGAATTGAGCAGCGAAACGGCCATAGAGTCGGGCGCAGCAGAGGACCGGCAGGGCCGATCGGACCATCATGTGTCGGAAGCCGACCGGCTTGATTTCTTCGTCGAGCGCGACGGCGAACGCTATGCCGGCACCCATTTAATCATTGATTTGCACGGAGCGCGGCGGGTCGACGACTTGGAATTCGTCGAGGCTACGTTGCGAGAATGCGTGACCGCGGCCGGCGCCACCTTGTTGCACATCCATTTGCACCATTTCACACCCCATAATGGGGTGTCGGGTGTGGCGGTGCTGGCGGAATCCCATATTTCGATCCACAGCTGGCCGGAAAGCAATTTCGCGGCCCTCGACGTGTTCATGTGCGGTGCGGCCGATCCGCGCAAGACGATCGAGGTTCTGCGGCGGCGCTTCGAGCCGACCGACGTTACGATCAAAGAGTATCTCCGAGGCCGCGGCTTGTGAGCGACTGGGCGGAGGAGACGCTGCATGCGGACTTCCGTATTCGCCTGCGTGCCAGCAAAATTCTTTACGACAGCGAAACCGATCATCAGCGGCTGGTGCTGATTGAAAACGATACATTCGGCCGCGTGCTGCTGCTTGACGACGTCGTGCAAACCACTGAACACGACGAATTCATCTATCACGAGATGCTAAGCCATGTCCCGATCCTGGCCCATGGCGCTGTGCGCCGGGTGCTGATCATCGGCGGCGGCGACGGCGGAATGCTGGAAGAAATTTTTAAACACGAAACGATTGAAGCGGTCGATCAAATCGAGATTGACGAAAGCGTCATTGAATTTTCCAAGACCTATTTGTCATCGATTTGCGGCGCCGCTTTCGACGATCCCCGAGCCCGCGTGATGATTGCCGACGGTGCCGCCTTCGTCGCCGATTGCGACGCGCGCTATGACATGATCGTCATCGATTCAACCGACCCGATCGGGCCAGGTGCGGCATTGTTTACCGAAACGTTCTATGGCAATTGCAAGCGTTGCCTCGCGGATGGAGGCGTGCTGGTAACGCAAAATGGCGTGCCGTTCCTGCAGTCGGCGGAACTGACCCAATCCCTGGCTGCGCTCAAGGGATTGTTCGAGGACGCAACCTGTTATCTGGCCACCATACCGACCTATGTCGGTGGCCCGATGGCGTTCGGCTGGGCAAGCGACGATCCGGCGCTTCGACGCGTCGATCTTGCCGAACTCGAGCGTAGATATGATAGCGCCGACATTGCCACGCGCTACTACAACCCGGCGGTCCACGTCGCGGCTTTCGCGCTGCCGGGCTACATCCAGAAAATGGTCTCTTAGATGTTACCGACCAAGCTGTCGAAACGCTGATCGATAAGGTCTTCCGCGGCCAACACTTTGGCCTTCGCCAGATCGAAGTGGGTTTCGCCGGCGGCGTTGGCGAGCGCCTGCTTGAGATCGGCGGAAGCCAGACCTTCATCGAAATCGCCAGCGGTGCACAGCCGAAGCAGGCTTTGGACGTTCCGCAACACGGTGATTGCGGCGGCGAGACCGTCGGCGATATCGCGGTCGATCAGGCCGGCATCGCCCATCCGGCGAATGGCGACGGCACCGTCCTGTCGCAGGATGTCCGGGTGCGCCGTAGCGTGCTTCAACTGCAGAAACTGCGCGATGAAGTCGCCGTCCAACAGGCCGCCGCGCGCGTGCTTGATGTTCCACGGGTCGGCATCGCCCAGTTCTTGGGTGACCCGGCGGCGCATGTCGAGGATGTCGGCGGCGAGCTTATCTTGATCCCGGGGCGCCTCGAGCGTTTGCCGGATGACCTCCTGTGCCGCGTCGGCCAGGTTTCGGTTGCCGGCGACGACGCGCGCACGGGTCAACGCCATGTGTTCCCACGCCCACGCGGTGTTCGCGTGATAATCCTGGAAGCCGGCGAGCGCTACGGCGATCGGTCCCGATTTTCCGGACGGGCGCAACCGCATGTCGACTTCGTAGAGCCGGCCCTCTGGCGTCAAAGCGGTTAGGGCAGCGATCATACGCTGTGAAAGGCGGCTAAAATATTGGAGCGGCGACAAAGGCTTGGGGCCATCGGATCGCGTCGTATCCGGATCGTGGTCGTAGACAAAAATCAAGTCCATGTCGGAATTGAAAGTCATTTCGCGGCTGCCGAGCTTGCCCATGGCAATGATCGCGATGCCGCCACCCGGTACGGCGCCATGGCGTTCCTGAAACGCCGCCTCGACATGCGGCAGCATGCATTGCAGGGTTGCATCGGCAACGTCGGATAACGCCTTCGTGCCCGCCGCGGTTTGCTCCGGCGTCTCCAGGATTTGCAGCCCGACCTGGAACTTCTTGTCGCCGGCCCAGCGTCGGGTTTCGTCCAGGACGTCTTGGTAATCGACGGCGTTTTGCAATCGTGCGGCCAACTCCTCCGATAGGTCCGGCGCCGCCGGCAAGGGCTGGAAGAAGTCGGCCCCCAAAACCCCGTCCAAAAGCACCGCATTGCGGCTTAAAAGTTCAGCCAGTGCCGGCGCGGTTCCCATGATCCGGGCGAGCAGCCGGAGCAGCCATGGATTGGCGTAGAACATGGAGAACAGTTGGATGCCGGCCGGCAAGCGCGACAAAAATTCGTCGAAACGGGCGAACGCGACGTCGGGCTGAGCGGTGGCGCCGATATTTTGCAGCAGCATCGGCATCAGCGCGGTCAGTTTCTCACGTGCCCGCGTCGATCGCGCCGCGCGGTAGCGTCCGTGGTGCCACTTGCGGACCGCCGCGGTCACCCTCCTGGGCGAGGTGAAGCCCATATTTTGCAGCGTTTCCAAGGTCTCAGGGTCGTCGTCGGTACCGGTGAACACCAGGCTGCCACCGACTTCACCGAGCGATGGGGCAGCCTCGAACAGCGCCGCATAATGTGTTTGGACCTCGCCCAGCACCGCCGAAAGCTGGCTGCCGAAGTCATCTCGGGAGGCGAATCCGAGAAACGCCGCCAACTGCTCGAGGCCGTCGTCGTCGCTCGGCAGGGTCTGGGTTTGCTCGTCGTTCACCATTTGCAGACGATGTTCCAGGGTCCGCAGAAAGCGGTAGCATTCCACCAAATCCTTGGCGATGTGCGGATCCAGCCGGCCGGTTGCAGCGAGTGCGCGAATGGCGCCGCGGGTCGTCGGCTCGCGCAGGCGTTGATCGCGGCCGCCGGCGATCAATTGCTGAGTCTGAGCGAAAAACTCGATCTCGCGGATGCCGCCGCGGCCGATCTTGATGTTATGGCCGGCCAACGCAACGTCGCCGTGTCCGCGATGGGAGTGAATTTGCCGTTTGATCGAGTGGATGTCCTCAATGGCCGCGAAATCAAGGTATTTTCGCCACACAAAAGGCGCCAGCCGGTCGAGGTAGGCTTGGCCGGCGACGACATCGCCGGCGGCGGCTCTGGCCTTGATCATGGCCGCCCGTTCCCAATTCTGACCGAGGCTCTCGTAGTAGGATTCCGCTGCCGCCATGGAAATGGCAAGCGGCGAGGTTCCCGGGTCCGGGCGCAGCCGCAAGTCGGTCCGGAACACGTAGCCTTCGGCTGTTCGTTTCTGCATGATCTCGACCAATGTTTTGGTCAACCGTGCATAGAAACTTGTCGGGTCTTTTTTTCCGCGGTAATCAACGCATTCCTGATCGTAGAGGACCATAATGTCGATGTCGGAAGAGTAATTGAGCTCGCGCGCACCATGCTTGCCCAGCGCAAATATCGCGACGCCGCTGCCGGCGGCCGGGTCGGTCTGGTCGGGCAGGGCGAGATCGCCGCGCCGGGCTGCCTCGCGCAGCAAGAAGCGGATCGTTTGGTCCAAGGCGCCGTCGGCGAGGTCGGACAGGGCACGGGTTACTTCTTCTAAGGACCAGCGGCTGCTGAGGTCGGTGACTGCAGCCAACAGCGCGATGCGGTGCTTGGCCACGCGCAAGTGGCGCATGAGATCGTTTTGATTGTCGACATGGTCGCTTGCGGCCCGCAGGTCGCGTAGAAATTCGCCCAACAGATCTTCCGGCGGATCGCGTAGGATGCGGACAGTAATCGCTGGGTCTCGCAAGACCAGCTGGGTGAGGTACGGGCTGTTGCCAAATATGACGGCGAGCAAATCTCGGGACGTGTCACTTATCGCGAGCGCGGCATCGCGGTCGCCTGTTGAGGCGCTCAATCGTTGTGTGTTTTCCGCCCAGCGCTCGAATCCGAGGTCGACGCGTACTGCGTCGAAGGGCCGGGGTTTAAGTTGTATTGTCGCCAACGGGGCACTATCACCGTTTCTATTTGCGCCGGGTTCCGGCACAGTGCGGATTCACCGATGACTGGTCAAGAGTCAAAGTCCGGCCCATCGCCGCAATCCGAAGCAGACGACGCGGAGGCGCCGCCAAAGGCTGAACAGGCGCCGACCCGGAGGCGGCGGTGGCATGTCCTTGTTGGCGTCAGCGTTCTGCGCGCCATAGCAGCTACGGTGTGTTTGCTGGCGGTCGTCGTGGCGGCGGCGGCATGGCGGTTGAGCCAAGGACCGGTTTCGCTTGCATTTCTCACACCCTACGTCGCTGAGGCCATGCGCTTCGGCAACGCCGACCTTACCGTGGCGCTGGACGACACCGTTCTAACCTGGGCCGGTTGGGATCGGGCGCTCGATATCCGTGCGGTCAATCTGGAGATCGCCGACCGCGAGAGCGCTCATCTTGCGACGATTCCCGAATTGTCTTTTGGCCTCAGTTTGCGTGATTTGCTGACCGGCCGTGTTGTGCCGACCAGTTTGGACGTGATCGGCTTGGACCTGTTTGTCAGCCGCGACCAAGACGGCCGCTATTCGGTGGCCGCCCACCGGGCCGGCGATGAGGGCGACGGTGCATTGTCGCTGGCCGGGTTGTGGGAGACCCTTGGCCGATCCACCGTCGACGACGATCCGTCGCGAAAGCTGCTCCGTTTCGGCGTGCACGACACGACCCTTAAGTTTCTCGATCAGCCGACCGGTAAGACCTGGGATGCCAAACTCAAGGAACTGGTATTTTGGCGTGATGCGGATGTCATCCAGGGATTGGCCAATGGCGTGCTCATGCCAAACGCCTCGCCGGTGCCGCTGTCTGTCAGCGGCTGGGTCAACGAACAGACCCAAGACGCGGAAATTGTCATCGATCTGGCCGATTTGGTGCCGGCTAATATTGCGCTCAGCGGACTGCCGATCGATCTCGCTACGATCCGGTTGCCTTTGTCCGGAAAGCTCGAACTGTCGTTCAGTCCGGGCATGCAATTCAATGGCGGTACGTTCCAGTTGGCGGCTGCTGCCGGAGAAGTAGACATCCCTGGCGTCGATATCGAGCCGCTAGCCATCCGCGCCGCTACGGGCCGTGGCAAAGTGTCGGCGACGGTGAATGGGCTGCGTCTCGACGCCTTGACCGTCGATCTCGGGCAAACCAACGTTGAGTTGGCCGGCTCCGTGAGCTGGGAGAATGGCGAACCCGGAGCCAGGCTGGCCGGCCGTTTCTCTGCATTGCCGGTAGGCGACATTGCCCGTTATTGGCCGTCGGACCTTGAACCGAAAGTGCGGGCGTGGATCACTGGTCAAATCCGGGAAGGCATGGTTGATGACGCAACCTTTCAGCTGGCGGTGACGCCGGAGATGCTGCGCGACGGTCGCTTGCCCCGCGAAGCAGTCAATCTCACGTTCAAGTTCCATGGCGTCGAAAGTGACTATTTGCCGCCGATGGAGAAACTGACCGGCGCCGTCGGCCACGGGCAACTGACGGCGCGGGATTTTACCTTGGTCGTCAGTGAAGCCAAGGTGCAGAGCCTACGACTAACGGAGGGCCGTTTAACGATCGCCAATCTATTGGCTGATCCGGCTGAGGCCGAGATCGATATGGTGGTCACCGGCCCGATTGCCGACCAGTTGGCCTTGATCGATATGCCGCCGCTGGAACTCACCGGCAAGCTCGGCCTCGACGCCGCCAAGATCGGCGGTACCGCGGCGGCGCGGATAAAACTGCTGGTGCCATTGGATAAAGACATCGACGAAAACGACATCGGCGTGGCCGTGGCCGCGAATATGGTGGACGCTTCAATCCCCGGTCTGGTGGCGGACGTCGCGCTGACCAAAGGCGCCTTGGCCATGCGGGTCGACGGCAGGCAGTTGGAAGTGATCGGCAAAGGACAACTGAACGGCATCCCCGCTGGCATCACTTGGACGGAAGCCTTCGATGCCGGCGAAACGCCACGCCGGCATCTTACTGTGTCGACATCCTTGAGCGCGGACGATCGATCTGAGCTCGGCCTGCATTTCGAACCTTGGGTAACCGGGACGATTGGATTGGAGATGCGATTGGCGTTGCCGGAAGCCGGTGGGGCCTATGGTACGGCACAGGTGGATTTGGTTGATGCCGTGATGGACGCCGGGTCGGCGATCGGTTGGCGCAAGGAAGCCGGCGTTGCCGCCGACCTCAGTCTCAATCTGGCGGTAACGCCCAGCGAGGCGATCGCGTTAAGCGACGTAAAATTTTCGGGCGCTGGTTTGCAAGCCGATGGCGAGGCCAATATCGATGCCAATGGCGAACTTGAACGGGTGGCGTTAAAGCATGTGAGAATTGGCGAAACCGACCTGGCAATGACCCGCGTGGCGCGGGACGGCGGTTTCTTCACGACTGTGGTCGGCCGCTCTCTCGATCTTCGCGACCAGATCTCCAACTTGGCCGATTCCGCTCAAGGAGCGCCCGAAAATTTGGAAATCGGTCAGGAGTCGCTCAACCTGTCCGTCGATCGTGTAATCTTGGGAGAGGACCTGGAGCTAACCGACGTGGCGGCGACCATGATTTGGGCCGACGACCGCATCCGCCGCATGAACGGCGAGGCCCGCCTGCCGGACAAATCGCCGGTGGCGGTGGAAATTGCGCCGATCGGTGAAAACCGCCGCATCGATATTTTGGCACGCGATGCCGGGGCCTTATCGCGGGCGCTTGGACTTTACCGCAATATGATTGGTGGGCAGGTCCGTATCCGCGCAACGTTTCTCGATTCCGAGCCCAAGGAACGGGTGCTTGGGTCGGTCAGCCTGCGGGACTTTCGGTTGGTACAGGCGTCGAGCTTGAGCAAAGTCCTGGACGAGGGCTCGCTGTCAGACTTCAGCGAAGCCTTGAACGATGAAGGCATACATTTCGAAGAAGCGGAAATGCCGTTTGTCATAGAAGAGAGAATAGTACATTTGAACGGCGCCCGCGCCCGCGGGTCTGCCATCGGTCTGACCGCGACCGGCACGATCGATCATCGCAAGAACAAAATCGACTTGGAAGGTAGCATCATACCGGCCTATACGCTGAATTCCGTGCTCGGCTATATCCCGATCATCGGCCAGTTCCTGGCACCGGAAGGCGAGGGCATTTTCGGCTTTGCCTATAAAGTGGATGGCGCCATCGACAACCCGGAAGTCAACGTCAATCCGTTCTCCGCGCTGGCGCCAGGCGTGTTGCGGCGCATGTTTTTCGAGTCCAGTTCAGATACCGAAAGCAATCCCGCGCCGGCGACCGAGCATGGCGGTCAGTAGGCAGCATTATTTGACGCGAACAAGAGCGTGACGCTTCTTGCCGGCCGACAATTTGATGATGCCGCCGGCATCGAGTTCGGCGCTTGTGAGGCTTGCTTTTTCGTCGGTCACGGCGATGTCGTTCACCCGGGCGCCGCCCGACTTGATCAGCCGTCTGGCCTCGCCATTGGAGTTACAGAGACCGGCCGTGTTGAGCAGCTCATAGACAAATATACCCGCCTCGAGATCGTCGCGGGTGACGTCGAAGGTCGGCAGGTTCTCCGCCGCTTCGCCCTGTTCAAACGTCTGGCGCGCGGTTTCTGCCGCGGTCGTTGCGGCATCGTCGCCATGGCAAAGCCGGGTCGCTTCGGTCGCCAGAATTTTCTTGGCTTCGTTGCGCTCCTGTCCCTCCAGGCGTTCCAGGCGCGCGATCTCGTCGAGCGGAAGTTCCGTAAACAATTGCAGGAACCGGCCGACGTCGGCATCTTCGGTATTGCGCCAGAACTGCCAGTAGTCGTACGGCGATAATTCTTCCGCATTCAACCAGACCGCGCCTTGGGCGGTCTTACCCATTTTGGCGCCGCTCGCCGTGGTGATCAGCGGCGTCGTCAGGCCGTACAAGCTCAGGTTCTCGACCCGCCGCCCGAGTTCTACACCGTTGACGATGTTGCCCCATTGGTCGGAACCGCCCATTTGCAGGGCACAGCCGTGCCGCCGCGCCAGTTCCAGGAAATCGTAAGCCTGGAGAATCATGTAGTTGAATTCCAGGAACGACAGCGGCTGCTGCCGGTCGAGGCGAAGCCGGACGCTGTCGAAGGACAGCATGCGGTTGACCGAGAAATGGCGCCCGTAGTCGCGCAAAAACTCGATGTAATTGAGCCGGTCGAGCCATTCCGCGTTGCTCGCCATCATGGCGTCGCTCGGTCCGTCGCCGAACGTCAGGAACTTGGCGAAGATGCGCTTCAGGCTTTCCTTGTTGGCCTCGATCTGGGCCGTGGTCAGCAATTGCCGGGATTCGTCCTTGCCGGACGGATCGCCGACCTTGGTGGTGCCGTCGCCCATCAGCACGATCGGTTTGTGGCCATGCTGCTGTAGTACACGCAGCATCATGATCTGGACCAGGTTGCCGACATGGAAGCTCGATGCCGTGCAGTCGAAGCCGATATAGGCGATGACCCGATCCGTCGAAGCCAAGGCGTCGAGGGCGGCCTGATCGGTGCATTGATGCATGTAGCCACGCTCAATGTAGGCCTTCATGAGATCGGACTTAAGCTTTGTCATCGCTGGTAACCAAATCGAAAGAGGTCTAATGAGGCGCTGTTGGCGCCGGGCGCCGGGATGTACCATATTCGGCGGATCAGGTGAAGGGCGGACAGATCCAAGATATTCGGACGCGTCGGCTTGGCGACCGACCGAATTCTATAGATGGCGGTCAACATCCATTCGTCGGTGAAGGATGCGAACGACTTCTATGTCATCGTGACCTGATCGATAGAAAATGGCATGCGAGCCGACCGTCAATCTGAAATATCCTTGACGAACAAAGTCGATGTTCCGGCCCTTTTTAGTGCGACCGGCGAGGGCTTCGAAAGTGGCTGTAATCTCTCGGATGTAGGAATCGGCCTGGTCAAGCGACCAAGTGTTGAACGTGTAAAGCCAAATGTCTTCAAGATCTGTTCTGGCAAGGGGAAGCAGTTTGATGCTACGTGGCATTCGCGGCATGCTTCTCCCGCATATCCCTCACAAAGGCGTTTTCGTCGAAAGGCTCCGCGGGTCCGCTGTTTTCGCCTTCGATCAATGCCGCTTGCAGCGTTTTGAGTTTGGTTTCATGTTCTTCGAGCAACCTCAGTCCGGCACGAACCACTTCGCTGGCCGAACCGTAACGACCCTCTGAAACACGGCTTCCGATAAAGTCCTCGAAATGCTTTCCGAGGGCAATCGATGTGTTTTTTGCCATGGTGCGCACCTCCAATAATTACCATTATATCGTAATTGTTGGTAATCTGTAAATCGCTCGACTTTTCGGAACGATTCCGAATAGGACTTATACCAACGAGCGGTCAAATGGGTCCCTATCACCGCTCGTTGGTATTAGCCTGTGCGGCGACAGCGGCGGAGAATTCAATGCAAACGGACAATTGGGTCATTGGTCTGATGAGCGGGACGTCGACCGATGGGATCGACGCCGCGCTAGTGCGGACCGATGGGCTGGCGGTATTGGAATTTGGGCCGTGGCGGAGCGACGCCTACGATCCGGAATTTCGTGCCCGATTGCGCGCGGTCTTGGGCCAGGCCTCGGCGCCGGCGGCGCTGATTGCCGAATTGACGGCCGCCCACGCCGAAAGCGTTCACGCCTTGCTTGAAGATGCCGACCTGCGCGCCGACGCCATCGATTTGATCGGCTTTCACGGTCAAACCCTGCTGCATGAACCGGAGCATGGCCGCACGGTTCAAATCGGCGACGGCGCCGCGCTGGCCAAGGCCACCGGCATTGCCACCGTCAATGACTTCCGCAGCGCCGATGTCGCCGCCGGTGGCGAAGGCGCGCCGTTCGCGCCGCTCTATCACGCCGCCCTTGCCGGGCCGCTCGAAAAACCGGTGGCTGTCCTCAACATCGGCGGCGTCGCCAATGTCACGTGGATCGGCCTGGACAATCAATTGTCGGCTTTCGACACCGGTCCGGGCAACGCACTGATCGACGATTGGATGGTGCGCCACAGCGGCGCGGCCATGGATCGCGATGGTCAACTGGCGGCGAGCGGAAAGGTCGACGAAGACGCTTTGCGGCACCTAATGGCCAATCCCTATTTCAACCGGCCGCCGCCAAAGTCGCTGGACCGCGATGCCTTCGACGCCGGACCGGTCGCCGCCCTGTCGCCGGCCGACGGCGCGGCGACGCTGGTGGCGTTCACCGCCGCATCCGTCGCCGCGGCTCGCGACCACATGGCAACGGCACCGGCGCGTTGGTTGGTGACCGGTGGTGGCCGCCACAATCCGACCGTGATGGCGGCGTTGCGGCGAACACTTGGCGTTGCCGTCGATCCGGTCGAGGCGGTCAGCTGGCGCGGCGACGCTTTGGAGGCGGAAGCCTTCGGCTTTTTGGCCATGCGCAGCCGGCTTGGGCTTCCGTTGTCGTTGCCGACGACCACCGGCGTCGGCCGACCGACGACCGGCGGGCGGCTCTGGCGGTAACGCAAGTCCGTCGTTTTCGCTTGCCGTCGCGAAATCGCTATGCCCAACCCAGAGCCTTCAGCGAATGTGCGTCGTTCCAGATTTTTGTCATGTGGCGGATTTTTCCGTCTTCGAAACTCATGGCATAGACATAGTCTGCGGCCACTGTATTGCCGGTTGCGGGCACCGGTCCGCCGTCGCCCGTGTGGGTGCCGTGAAATATCGCCGCCGCGACCACTGTGTTGCGCCCTTCATCATTGGCAAAGGCCGTCAACTCGTAATGACCGTCGGGGATTGGGCCGAGTAGACCCTTCATCCAGTCGGCATACCCGGCAAGCGTGGTTACGTCCGCAAGGGCATCGGCTTGGCATGAAAATGTTGCACCATCGTGGCAGTACTGCGAGCAACCGTCCCACCCCTTGCCTGTCTCGCAGGCTTCGAAGAAATCGCGGGCGCTATTGGAATTTGCCATCGCATTTGATCCTATGACATTGGTGAAACTTGTCGTGGTGTGCAAAATCGAGACTAAACCGAACATCGCTCAGCGGATATCCGGCAAATGATGTATTTTGCTACAGCACATAACTTAATTGTCTAATGCAGCCGTGGTATATCGGCCAGACAGTCCGAAAAATCTGCCGCAGGCGCCTTGGGGATAATCAGTCGGGACGAAGCTTTTGCTTGAAAACCGGTTAAGTGAAAGAGAGCTTGAGATTGCCCAGGCCTACGCGAACGGAGACAACTATCGCCAGATCGCCCAGGCGCTGTTCATTGCGCCGTCGACCGTCCGCACGCATATATCAACGATTTATCGAAAACTTTGCGTCACTTCAAAGCTAGAGCTCCATAGCGTGCTTTCCGGCCCCGGGCCGGCAACCCAAGAAAAAGGAGCAGAGAGGCAAGAGGTACCGGATTCTGAACCGGTTTTCCGTTCATCGGTAGCGAACGGTTCGATTAGCAGCGCTGGTGGCCGGCAAATACCGTTATCGGAATGGCATCCTTCAATCGTCGTTTTACCCTTTGAGAACATTTCCGGTAATCCGCACCAGAGATCTTTCGTCGAAGGGCTAACCGAAGACATTATTTCAAACCTGTCGCGCATTCATGGGTTGCTGGTCATCGCTCGCAATTCCGCATTTTTCTACAAGGACACACCCGCAAACATCAAAACGATCGCGGAAGAATTGAATGTCCGTTATGTACTGGAGGGCAGTGCTCGGATGTCCGACAGCCGGGTGAGGGTGATAGCGCATTTGGTCGATGCTGAAACGTCTCGGCAGATTTGGACTGAGACATATGACAAAGATCTGACGGATTTGTTTGATGTTCAGGACGAGATCACACGGGCGGTAGCCTCCTCCACCCAAACCCAGGTTGTCTTGAATGAAGGGGACCAACGGCGCGCGCAAGGCGATGCCAATTTCCAGGATCTGCGCGATATTTCAAAAATTGGTTGGCGTTACGTTTACGATCTTAAGCCAGAATCCTATACCCAAGCTTTGGTTCTGGCGGACAAGGCGAAGCGCCTTAACCCGGATCACCCTTGCGGCCACCAATTGCAGGCGGCTGCTCTTTACCACAGGGCCTTGCAGGGTTATTCGGAAGATGGTGCCCGTGACTTGGCCGAAGCCCGGGAAGCGATATGGATCGCGTTAAACCTCGATGATCAGGACGAGTTTTCCCATTGGATTTTGGGCCTGACCGCATTTCACGGGGAACGCGATGTGGTGCTCGCCATTAACGAACTGACACGGGCCATAGAGTTGAACCCAAATTTCTCCCTCGCCCACGCCGCCTCCGGGACGGTTTTTGCCTACGCCGGAATGTTCGACGAAGCCATGGCCAGCAGTGAATTGGCGCTTCGTCTCAACCCCCGCGATCCGAGCAATTTTTTCAGATATTCAGCCATGGCGGTGGCTCATTTCACCATCGAAAAATACGCTGAAGCACGGGCATTGGCCGAGCAATCTTTGCGTAGCGGACCCAGTTGGCGCGTTGCCCATATTGTAAGGATCGCCAGCCTGGTATTGCTTGATGATTTGAAGAAAGCAGAGCGCGCGGTCGCCAACTTCCTAGTGCATTGGCCGGCGGACACCGTGCAAAGCGCATCGACGTTGCCGTTTATCGACCCGACGTACAATGAGTTGGTTGCGGAATCTTTGCGAAAGGCAGGCCTGCCGGAACAATTGCCGAAGGCCGAGTAGACCTTATTTCCCCAATCAGGCGTCCTCTTATTCCGATGATCACAGGGGGTCAGGACCGACTGAATCGGCTTTGGCGCCGGCGCGTCAGCATTGCTCGACGACCGCCATCAGCCGCCTTGATTGAATTTGACCTTTGCTCGTGGAAGTCGATTGTGGGCAATCTGCCCCGTGCCGATCACCGCTATTCTCGTGTCGCGGATTTACAAATGTTGGCGATACCTTCAGCAGCGGACGGTAGGGCTGCTTTCCGTAGAGCCTCCGAAGTGCCATTGGCTCCCGTCGAAGGTCTTTGCCGAGCACTATTCCTGACCGCCAATGCGTCGGCTAAACTCCGTCCGTGACGAATAAATTTAACTGCCGACGCCACGGAGGAAATCCAGATTCGCCGGATGGCGAACCAAATGTTCGGCGTCAAGAATCAACACGCACCCATGACCGTATTGGAGGATTGAACGATGGCCGAAGCAGAAACCGGCGACCGGGTTTTTGAGAACGACGGCTGGGATACTCGCTTTCGGATCGGCCTGTTGGTGCCCGATGGTGATGTGGGGCCAGAATCGGAATGGTCCGCTATGCTGCCGCCCGGAGTCGCCATTAACGTCTCGCGGTTTGAATTCCCCACCCTGCCAGTAAAGCAAGGTCCCTATAAGATCACCACCGAGCCGGTGGATTTCGTCGCCGCGCCAGGTCCGCTGGACAGCGCGGTGAAAATCCTGGCCTCAGCGAATTCCCTGGACATTATCGCTCTAGGATTTACCTCTAATAGCTACGTCAGTGATGACGAATGTTTGGTGAAGCGGCTGACAGAAAAATCACGGGGCCGGCCAGTAGTAACCACCGGCCAAGCTTTCCTCGCCGCCATCGCGGCTTTGGACGCGAAAAATGTGATGCTTGTGGACCCGCCTTGGTTTCCGCCGGAGCTGACGCAAAGAGGCCAAGAGTGGCTGGAAAACAAGGGGACCACCGTCGCCTGGTCAGGTATGGCTGACATCCCCTCCGGGCAAGCTAACGTGCATCCGACCGGGTTGTACCGCTGGCTCCGGAAAAATATCGCTCCGGGCACCGACCTGATCCTGACTGGTGGCAACGGATTCCGTACCGTTGGTGTGGTCCGTGCAGTCGAAGCGGACATTGGTATCCCTATGGTTACCGCGAACAGCGCACTTCTATGGCATAGCTTGAATAACCTGGGCTATCCAGCTTCCGCGGTCACCCGCTACGGCTGCTTGTTTCGACGCTAGACCTCCAGTGCAAGCGGCTCATGTATTGAATATTCGGGGAATTTGGGAGTCCGCCGACTAATTCAGTTCGGGCGCTAATACGTGCAACCGACACTGGCTTGCTTCAACAAAGCATATAGCTTCCCCGGATTGAGGCCTCTACACTCTGTTTCATGTCGGAGGGAACACAACGCAAACTGGCGGCGATTATGGCCGCCG
>Ga0315336_1001055_pt1 | contig 59904 bp, 54 predicted proteins | sample ASW5metaG_FD_204512 | JGI IMG/M metagenome (GOLD analysis project Ga0315336, IMG submission 204512) | Ammonia-oxidizing marine archaeal communities from Monterey Bay, California, United States - ASW #5 | ecosystem: Environmental > Aquatic > Marine > Intertidal zone | place: USA: California...
TCAACCGGAATTCCACCAAACAGGAATTTTATAAGTTTGTGCACGAGCCATCGTTCGAATTTCCCACTGGTAGTGTTGTAATCGGCTCCTATGCAGCCAAATGCACTCATGATAATTCCGAGTTATGCAATTTTCAGGTTTTCGTCAGCTTAACGACGTGCGCGATTTTTTCAACGAAAAACGGAAATATAGTTCTAGCATAAAGCGTTAAATATTTTGCGCTCGGCATTAGTAAGGTCCATCAGCACCCGTCGAACTGAAAACCTAGTAGACGCTACTCAAGTGATCGATGACAGACTACATCCATTTATTGATCGAACAGACCATGCTACCCTCGCTTCGACTAGCCTCCTTAGAGGATCGCGCTTGCCGCCATGAAATTCATATGCGACGCGCCGGATGGTGCAACTTGGTTTCGGATTGAAACCGATGGCGAGGCGGCTCAGGAATCGGCGCTGATGCAGCACGCGGTGGAGAAGCATTTTTTGCGCGAAAAGGCAGCTGCCGAAAAGGCCTTCAAGCCCACTTCGGCCAGTTACTTCGAGGGTAATATTGGCCTGGAGGCTCATATTCAGCGAACCATGCCGCTGTTTTTGACGTTGCGCGACGGCGACGGCGACGCGTTGGTCACGGCGATGCTGCCGCCGGGCGGCCAGGAGGTCGACGGCTTTCGCATGATTATTGTCGGGCCGAAGAATGGCGACCCCTACCCTGCCAACGACGGTGCGATCGAGGCCCTCGGTGCCCATTTCGGCCTGACGCTCGACCGCGCAAGCTGTTTTCCCTACCAGCGCGATAGCGGGGGCGCGCCGTGACGTCGGACACGAACCCAACCGCCGGCGCCCTAATATATGAGGTCCTGAAGAAGCACCGTGTGACTTGTCTGTTCGGCATGGAAGATCCGATCCACATTACCCATGCCGCCGACCCGGATTTCACCCGGATCGTCACGGTCAGGGACGAAAAACACGGTGCCATCATGGCCCACGGCTACGCCCAGGCGACCGGCCGTACCGGAGTCTGCGCGGCGACCAGTGGGCCGGGCGCCACCAATCTGATCACCGGCCTGCTGGAAGCGCTGCACTCCTCGGTTCCGGTGGTCGCGCTGGTCCAAGACCACCCAACCGCCGTCAAAGGCCGGAACGCGGCCAGCGAGCTCGATCATGCCGCGGCACTCGGCCCGTTCACCAAGGCCGTCCTGCGCATCGACCGACCTGAAGACAGTGCGGAAATAACCGATCGCGCCTTCCACTTGGCCACGATCGGACGGCCGGGGCCGGTAGCGGTACTCTGCCCGACCGATGTGGTGTCCGAACGGGTTGCCCCGGCCGATGCCAGGGCCTTGCCAAATAGAGACAATCCGGCGCCTCTGCCGGATCCGACTGCGATCGCCGCGGCCGCCCGGCTGCTGACCGGCGCCGAGCGGCCGGTCCTCATTGCCGGTGGCGGCTGTCACGTCGCCGATGCCGCGCCCCAGGTTATCGCTTTGGCCGAACGCTTCGCCGCGCCGATCGCCACCACCATGACCGGCCGCGGCATCGTCGCTGACGCGCATCCCTTGGCCATTGGCCCGATCGGCTCCACCACCGGCGGCAAGCTTGGCCGCGGGCGCGTTGCCAATGCCTTCTTGGGCGAGGCGGATGTCGTGCTGATCATGGGCTCGCGCACCGGACAGATTTGCTACAGTGATTGGACCTTGCCGAGGCCGGATGCACGGATCATTCATATCGACATTGATCCCAAGGAGATCGGCCGAAATTTCGCGACGGAGATAGCGCTGGTCGGCGACGTCCGTGAAACCTTGACGGCCCTGGAGGCGGAATGCGCGCGCGCCGGTTTGGCCGCCGGCCGGCGCGATGATCACCGGCGCATTGCCGCCATGAAGGACGCCTGGGCCGATGCCATAGCGCCGCTCAGCGCTTCCCCTAAGCAACCGATCAAACCCGAACGCCTGCTCGCCGAGATCGATTCCGTCGTCACCGACGACACCTTGATCGTCACCGACGCCAGTTTCGTCACGGGTTGGGGCCTGAGCCAAATCACTGTGCCAAAGCCGGGGCGCTTCGCCTTGTCGCCGCGTGGCACGAGCGGTATCGGCTGGGCCTTGCCGGCGGCGATGGGCGCCAAGCTCGGCGATCCGGCCCGACAGGTGATCTGCCTGTCAGGCGATGGCGCGTTCGGATACGTCATGGCCGAACTCGAGACCGCCAAGCGCCATGACATCAACATTCTGGTCGTGGTCTTCAACAACGGCACCCTGGCCTTCCAGCGCCACTACGAGGAACGGGTCATGGGCAGCTACCGCGATTGCGACTTCCTCGACGTCGATTATTCCGAAGTCGGCCGCGCGTTGAAATGCGACGGCGAGCGGGTCGTCGATCCGCGGGACATTGCCGCCGCCTTGGCCCGCGGCCTCGCTGTGCCGGGGCCCTATGTGCTCGATGTGGTCATCGACCCAGAATCCAAGGCCCCGGTCATCAGCTTAGAGACGGAATAGGGCACAAAGTTCAAGTGCTGCCCGTATAGCGCTGGAGCGACTGATCGCCTACGTCGGGTTGCGCTCATGACGGCCATTCCATGCGTAACGGTTCGTCTCCATTCCAGCCGACCGATGCGTCGCGGATACCGCGAAATATCGTGTCTCGCTCAGGTGTCAGATGAGCCATTTCGATGACCGTTCCCGGATGTCCTTCATTCCACAAATAAACAAAGCGGCCACGTACCGAGTCTCCCTGTTGTCCCACGGTGTAGCCGCTCGATAACGCGCCTTTCAGCAATTCGTCATAGTCAGACGGCCAACTCGACCAGTGCTGCATGCCTTCGCGGCCGGCCCGCAGAAAGTTTCGATACATACTTGGCGTATCACAGCGCTGTTGAATGAGTTCGAGCTGAACGTCGCCCGAGTTCGCCAGCGCAATGGAGATATGGATGTCGTCGTGGCGCTCGCCCCGGTAGCTGAACTCGGTGAGCGGCAATTTGTCCACATAGAACCATGGACCAACGCCACAGACGTCAACCCAGTGCTTTAGAGCCACATCGATATCACGAACGACGATGCCAATTTGGCGCAAGTTTCCGAACAACCGGCTCATTCCGACGCCTCCCGAATTCTTGATGTCACAGCGAGTAGACCTCAAAGGCCAATTTTCGGCCAGCCCCGAGAGCGGCCTCAGGAGCAGCCCACGTCATGATGATCAAAATGGCTTCGACTTCTCTGGGTGACCCGAACCGGCCGTCACGGCTCCAAGCCGGCTTTCCGCAGCCCGTCGAGCAGCAGCTCCATGTGCTTATCGTTGGCGAAGAGGCGGTTCTCGCCGCGGAACAAACTGGCGATGAAGTCGGGCGTGAAACTGGTCAATGGCGCCAGATGCGTGTCGAGCAAATCCTGGTCGCCGATCTCCGCCGCATAGGCGACCATCATAACGCGGCGGATCGGCGCTTTTGGGTGAGCTTGGATGGCTTTAAGCGCAAAATCGACAAAATCGGCGTGATCGTGCTCGACGAAGGCCGCCATTGCCAGGCTTAGATAACCAACGCCGGCGAGCTCATCCTTAGGGCTGAGACGCAGCGCCAACCCGGCATGCGCGCGCGCCGCCCGCGTGTCGCCGAGAGCGGCTTCGCTCCAAGCCAGAATATGCAGTACAAAGGCGTCATTCGGATTGAGTTCATGCGCCCGCAGAAGATCGCGGGCAGCCTGGTCGAACTGGCTTTTGCGCGAACGCGCTATACCAAGACAAAAATATGCCGTGTCCGAATGCGGCATAGCCACCTTTGCCGCCTCGGCAACGGCCAAGGCACGATCGGCGGCACCCTGAGGGTCATTGCCCCAGGCGTAGAGACTATGCATCGAATAGGCCCAACAAAGCGTTCGATAGGCAATGCTGCACTTGTCATTGAGCGCCAAAGCCCGTTGCGCCAACGCAATACCCTCTTCCATCAACGGTAAATTTGCCGCCGCCAGTCCATCGCGGTACTTCGCATAACTCTGCCAAGCCAGGTCGTAGGCTTCGTCGAAGCGGCGTTCGCCCCGGGCGACCCGCTCGATCTCGGCGGCATCGATCTGCGGCGCGATACTGCCGACAACCTGACGGGTGACGTCTTCCTGCAGATCGAAGATGTCCTCCAACGTGCCGTCATAGCGTTCGGCCCAGAGGTGACTGCCGGTGAGGCCGTCGATGAGTTGGGCGGTGATGCGGACCCGGTTGCCGGCCTTGCGAACGCTGCCTTCCACGACGAAATGAACGCCCAGTTCCTTGGCCACCTTCGGCACGTCGATGTTTCGGCCTTTGTACGTAAACGCCGTGTTGCGGGCGATGACGAAGAGGCGTTCGAAGCGCGACAGGTCGGTGATGATGTCTTCGGTCAGGCCATCGGCGAAGTACGCCTGCTCGGCATCGTCCGACATGTTGTCGAACGGCAACACGACAATTGAAGGCTTGTCAGGCAGCGTCAACGGCGGCGTTCCTTCGGGCGCTTCGCCGACCACGGCCTGGCTTTCGCCAAGCCAACGCCACACGTGAATAGGTCGAGCGATGTTTTTGACCTCGTGCTCGCCAGCGTCCTTCCATTTCACCTCTAGTCGGTCGCGCACCTGGCGGTAGCCGTCGTCAGACAAAGCAATTCCACCTGGGTCCGCCAACGCTTGGAGTCGCGCAGCCACGTTCACCCCATCCCCGTAGATGTCGTCGTCTTCGATGATGACTTCGCCAACATTTATGCCGATCCGGAGCAGCATGCGTTTGTCGTCGGGAAGGTCGGCGTTTCGCTCGCTCATGCCTTGTTGCACCACGATTGAGCTCTCGACGGCAGCCACGGCACTGGCAAATTCGACCAAGATGGCGTCGCCGGCAGTACCCACGACACGGCCATCGAATTGCTCGATCGTCGGATTCCAAAGTTCCTTGCGGTGCGCCTGCATAGCCGCCAACGTGCCGGTCTCATCGGCGCCCATCAGACGCGAATAGCCGACAACGTCAGCAGATACGATCGCCGCCAGTCTTCTTCGAGTGCCCTCCGCCATGGCCGAAGTCTAGCCGAGTACGGTGCTGCCAGGAATAGGCGGCAATGATGACGGTCTCTGTGACGGGCCATCGCCCGAATTTCATGGGCCAGGACGAAGCTAGGTAATTAAAGTAAATCAGCCCCGGCACGGGCACAGTCTTCATCTTCCTGGGCGGTGCCGCCGCCAACGCCACACGCGCCTTCGACGACCCCATTCCGAATTATCGGCACGGCCCCCTGACCCAGCATCATGTGGCCACCCTCGGCCGCAACGATCCCGCGCAAGGTCGGGTGGTTGGCTCGTTCGGTGAGGTCACCACTCGGGCGGCCAAACGCCGCGGACGCGATCGCCTTACCCTGGCTCCCGTATGCGCCGGCCCACCTTGCATCATCCATGCGTTGAAATGCGATCAAACGGCCTCCGGCGTCGCAGATCGCAACATTTATCTTAATGTCGAGCTCTTCAGCCTTCGCCATCGCACCCTGCGCGATGCGATTGGCTTCCTCCAGCTTCAGCACCATTGTTTTTCTCCTTCTCCCTAGAGGATGTCCCTCTACCGTCAAAAATGTTCTGAATTATGCGGACCAGTCCAAACCACCCCGCCGAGCGTCATACAGTCTAGAGGCTAATGGTTATTGTCACTATCGATGATCACGCAATCGATAGTAATCTTGACGCGCGCCACGGAGGAAGTCGCGTGGGGTTGGAGGGTTCATTGCCACGCGCGGACTGCGCCGCGAATGTCTCCCTTTAACACGCTATTGTCTGTCTGGGCTCCTGGCAGCGTTTTCTTCGAAGGCGGCTAGCTAAGCGCTCAAGGTTCTGAATGGAAACACTTTGCCTTGAGGTGTCTTTGCCGGCCGCTCACGATGTACCTGCAGCACGCCGGTGTCGCGCCAAACTTTGACCATCCATCGATAAACGCTCCATCGCTTACCAAGCTCATCCAGGAACGTTTCCAGTAGCAGGCGTTCATCGATCTCACCTACCTCGGGGCTGACACGCAGTTGATAGCGCGGCAGGCCCAGATCGTCTTGGAGCTCGACCAATTGGTAATCCATCGCTGAACCACCAAATTTCCGCGGCAGTGTTTCTTCCATGAGTTGAAACAGGTCGGCGCCGATAAAGGTCATTCCCATACCGGTCAATTTGTCAAAACTACGGATGGTGTGCAGATGCATGTGGTAACCGAGCTCGTCGAACAAACAGCCGCATTTGTGCGATGCCATGACGGCATAATCGCCAATCTCCGTATTGAATAGCACCTTGGGCGATGCTGGTCGCAGCGCGGTCAACAGCAGGGCGTCAACTGTCTCGCTGCCCGCGACGCTACGTGGGCGTTGAATCACCGCATAGGCATCCAATGATACGTGGATGTCATCGGCGACAGGTGCGTTGCGGCACTGGCTGCCGACGTTGCCGCCTTCGGAAAATCCGTACGTAGGCACGGCTTTGGCACCGCTCTTTTCGATCGTCGCGCGTCTTGTGGTGGTCAAAGGTTCGGCGCCCAGCAGAAAGGTAACGTCTTCCAAAGTGTGCCCTTCGTCCGACGCGGCAAGGCAAATCTGGATCGCCTGACTCGGCGTGGTGATGAGGCACGGACGCTGGCCCTCGCCGCGTGATTGAACGAGATACTGACTTATTCTCCACGGCTCATCGACAGGGACCATGTCGTATCGCGGTATGCCGGCAGCGTTTCGGACCAGGGTATGCACGCAAGTGGCCGCCAGTCGGTCTTTAACGCTGCTCGGTTTCGTCGAACAAAACCACTTGGCGAAACGCATGCCATACCGCGTACACAGGAGATGTCGATTGGCGACACTTGTTTCTCCCGACGACCAGAGCAATAAGGGACGGTCCATCAAGCCGTGATCCTCGAACCAGATGCGGTGATGCGGTGCGGTCTGGGCGATATGTTCCAAATCAACAATAATCCGCGAAGGCGTTCCACTCGACCCGCCGGTGGTGCCGCGAATATGCGACGTGATCAATTTATTATCGAAGTCACGATCGTGTACGGAAAAGGTGTCACTGCCGCGACGGATCGGCTCGCGACCTTTGAACTCGTTGAAGGTGACGTAAATTCCGGAATCCCGCAGGATTTGCAGCGCGCCTTCGACGCCTTCCGATCTGGCAAGTCGCTCGACGTCACCCAGCTCGCAGCCAGCCCCTCGGAACAATCTGAGGTAGGGACTCTCAGCGTTGCCGAAGATGGCAAGTTCTACCTTTCGAACGAACGATTCCTCACGCAGCTGCATTCCGCGCTGGATAAGTGCCCGTGACTCTTCGAGGGAAACAGGATTGCGTGCAAACGTTCGTAAGCCGGTGGCAAGCCGAAACAAACCATAGAGATCGGAGGCAAGTTGCATTTAGCGTTCCTGAGGTAGCCCGTTAGTCGGCGAATGACGGAATTGATCGGGGTCGATCGCGAGCTCCAGAACAAGGTAATCGAGCGTCTTATTCAGTAGCTTCTGAAATCCGGCACGGCGGGCGTTTCCGCGAAGAACAGTCCAGTCGGACGCGCGCAGCGACTGCACAAGAAACCAGAGGTCACAAATCCAAAGCGGAGAATGGCAGCGCTCACCGCTCCATGCATGAGCACACACATGCAGTAGGGAATCAGGCGGCGCCAACGACTTTGACAATACCCCGGCTATTTCTCGGTCTTCACAACGGGCGACCATCTCTTCAAGCGGTAATGTGTCCGCGTCCACCGGGAACAGTCGGCGATTGAGGACCAGTGGCAGTCCCGAGCGGTGTACGAATTGCAATCGATCGTCTTCCCTATCACCGTGGGCGGAAAATCCTAATTTCGTAAGTATGGCGCCAACCTGCTCCGTCCGGCCGCTTGCCAAGATAATATCGATGTCATGGCAGTGGCGGAGATGTGACGCGGGGTAAACCGTCTCGGCCAGCGCAAACCCCCGGATAACGATCGGCTGTAGCTTCTGCCGCGTAAGATGCTGTAGCACCTCTCGTCCAATTCGACGGCAGAACTCGTCTCGCGTTGCCTCGCCGGCGCATGCCAGCTTGAGAAATGTTATGAGCGCCGCATCGGCTGTTAGACCGTTTCGTTGTACCGACGCGTACAAAAGCGGCAGAAGCCTCTTAGTCCAGAGTCTTGTTACGCCCTGTAGGGCCCTTGGGAGGTCGCCGACGCGGCGATTCCATTCGTCCCACGCCGCATGCGCGGATTCTCCTGATAGCAAGGCTGCTTGCAGCAAAAGCGTCTGCGTGGACGTCGGGAGCCACGGATAACAATCAGCGGCTGGGCTCTTCATCGCGTCGTTCTTCCTTCTGTTGACGTTTTCTGTCGAGCCTTGCCTTGATAAATCGGAGATAGTCGTCCGTGCTCTTCGCACTCTTCAATCGGCTGCGATTTTCTGTGTGCAGACGCCGTCTGACGAGGACGTCGGATAAGAGCTCACCGCGGACACCCTTCTCCTCCGCTTGCAGGAACCACTGCGGCTCCGATGTGTGCGGCATGGATGCATCGAACTCTCCCACGGATGCGAACGTATCGGAACGCACCACCAGGGTTGGAGCAGTGTAGCCTGGTACCGGCCGTGAAAGTTTCGAATTCCGGAGCTTTTCTTCCTCTGCCTTGAGTTCCGCTACCCAAAAGTTTTGTATTTGGGTCACGCAGAAACCGATATTCGGGTGCTGTTGGAAACACGCCATCTGACGCGCGAGCTTCTCCGGATGCCATAGGTCGTCCGCGTCTAGGAAGGCCAGAAAGTCCCCTTTAGCGCGACGGACCCCCAGGTTCCGGGCAGCGGCCGGGCCGGCGTTTGATTGAGAGCAAAGCTGGATCGGCGCCGGGAATGCTGCAGCGACCTTGGCACTATTGTCCGTCGAGCCATCGTCCACGACGATGATTTCCAATGCTTGGTAGGTTTGCGCAGCGATACTGTCGAGTGACTCGCGGAGGTATCGTGCGCCATTATATACGGGAACAATACAACTGATCAGGGCCTGGCTCATGACAATTCGCTCGCGGGCTCGCGTTCAGCGTCGGCCCCGTCGTACTGCCTACGATCCATTCGGATCGGTTGGCCGTCCGGACGTCGAGCGCTGGGTGGAAGTGGACACGACCTGCAAAGCCGGTAATCCTCACGACGGCCGGCGATGAGGTCACCGGCAACTTTCCGGTGCCGCTCCGAAAACCACAAGCGCCTCAACGATGCTTCGTGGATATTGCCGAGATTGAATGCGCCGAACGTATCCTCACAGCAGTTGCTCACCCCACCGTCGTGCCGGATGATCATGCGAATCAGCGGACGATGACACGGTGCATTGGCGTAGCTCAAATCGGGCGTGGCCATTCGAGGATCGGTTGGCACCAACGCTTTCGGAATGCCAATGCTATAGGCCTTGCCGGCACCCTGATTTCCGATGCAACTGAACTGCAGATTGGCATCGGGGAGCCGATCATACCAAAACTGCTTTTCCGCCTCGAGCTGGTCATTGGTGTCGTAGTCGTAAATTCCGACAACGATCAATCCATAGACTTCGCAGACTTCATGGCACAGCTCGACGCTACGCTTGAGTAAATCGCCGTTCGTGTGCAGATAAGGCTTCATGCCCCGGTGCAAAGCCGCTGCCGCCAGTTCGATGTTACGCTTATCGAGCAGTGGTTCCGAATAGTGATGGAAACCCACTCGCCCTCGGAAGCCCAACGCGCCGGCCTGGTCGAGCAGATCGAGGATCGTCTCGGTAGGCATTTGTCGTTTGACAGGTTTTCCCCTGTGATCGAGGTAAGTCCCGCTGCGGTCGTAGGTTCGTGAGCAGAACCAGCAATCCCGATTGCAGTGAGCCTGTGACTCAATCTGCAGCCGCTCGAAAAGGGGAAAATCATTTGTTGCTTGTTCGATCATCGGCCGATCCGCTTGTTCGCAAAGGCTGTTGGTAAATGCTCGGACGCCACCACGGTTGTGGCCGCGTCTGATCATTTCTCGCCGGGATCGTTCCAAGCGACGTTCGTCAAGCCAGGGGACGGCGGATCGAGCGCGAGAAGATCGGCCATGTCTTGATACTGCTGAAGTCGCGGTTGTTCGTATGCTTCTTTCGCCTCGACAGGCGGACGTTCTTCTGCGTCACTCGGCTTCGGGCCACTCGTAACCGTCTGGACCAATTCTTCGCGTAGCAACTCTTTCGCTAGGTCCATGACATCACCGAGAACCTGCGCCTCGCCGGCCTGATAGCGTTCCAAAACCTCGGAGACAATTTCGTCGACGGTCTTTTTTTGCTCGATCAGCGACCAGACCACGGCGCCGACGTGGCTCATAGAAAAATAAAATCCGTCGGAAAGTCGGATGATGATGGCTTCGCCGTCGATCACCTTGGCGGCGACCTGCGTTTCAATGGGACTTAGACGCTGATTTCGTTCCACTGATATGTCTCCTCGTGTTGCTCAATTAAAACTACAAAATATTCCCGGCCAACCAGCTAGGTGGCTCGCCGCGCGACGTGATCCGCTTTGATACTATTCTCGGTGAGTTGGCGATAGAGTCCCTCATACTCGTCCAGACATCGTTCGCGTCCAAACATGGCTTGCGCTCTGACCCGTGCATTGCGGCCCAATTCAGTTGCCTGATCCGTTCGACGCAGTAGGGAGCCCAATGCCTCGCCTAGCGCCTGAACGTTTTCCTGTTCCACCAACAAGCCGGTCTGACCATCGATGATGATCTCCGGCAGGCCACCGGTCCTCGCTGCCACGATCGGCCGTGCCATCATCGCGGCCTCTATCGCCACCATTGGCAGACCTTCACGGCGCGACGGCAGCATCACGATGGTGGCGGAATTGAGCAAGCCAGGAACGTCGTCTGGACGAACAAAGCCGACAAATTGCACAGACTGTTCCACCCCCAGGTGATGCGCAAGCTGTTGCAGATTGCCTTTCTCTGGGCCGTCGCCGGCAATGACGAGTTGCGCTCCTGGGTGTTCAGCACGGACGGAAACGAACGCCTTCATAGCCAGATCGAAGCCCTTAGCGGTAATGAGTCTGCCTAAACAAACAACTCTTGGTTGCTCAAACGATAAAGGTGTCGGTGCTTGGACGGGCGCATCGACAAAATTGTATACGACCGATGACCGGCTGACAATTTCCGGCACCAAGTGTCGCGTTTGCTCTAGCGCGTCCGATGACACGGCCGTCACCCAGTCTGCCCGCCGCAGTGACCGATCAAGAATTGAGCCCCGGCCGTTTTTCTGGGAAGCCAGCACCTCGGTCCGCATCGAAACAAGGAGAGGCGCGGGATGCGATGTTTCGGTTACAAGATGAAAAAAGGCGGTCGGCCCAACGCCACTGAGATGAACGAGGTCTGGAGAAAAGTCCCGCTTGAGCTGTTTGACGCGGCGGAAATTCTCCGGGAGTTTCTCGGGGTCGCCACTTGCCAACGCAGGTCGCAGCGGGAACCGGTAGATCGGAATGTCACCGAGTAGGGAGCAATCAGGTAAGTCGAGGTGGTCATGAGAAGTAACCACAATCACTTCATGGCCTCGCCCCCGTAGCGCCGGCAGCATCTTCTTCGCGAAGATCTCCGCGCCGCCCACGTAAGGCCAGAAAAGGTCCGACCAATACAGCACTCTCACTTTGTGTCTACTTTCCCGGCGCGGCCAACCATCACCGAATGGTTGCAGTCATTGATGGACGCGAGATTAACCCGCTGCCTCTCTATAAAAGAAAGGCTTCGCGTGATGCCCCGGCGGATCAAACCCCAGTGCTTCGGCCGGCTGCGGGCATTGTTATCTTGAAAGGTGATCAATAATGACTTGCGAAGCATTCCCCCAGGGCAATGAACAGGAGAAACGCCGTGCCAGGAGTTGGCACTTTTCAACACAAACAATAAGCGATTGCCGACAAACTTGTAAGTATGCATCCGGTTCATCAACTCAGCAGGTGCATAAATATCGTGCCAACTGTCTTTGAGTATTTGATACTTTGGTTCATATACGTCTGTCCCTCCTCCGTAATCCTCTTTCCACGTCGGATCGGTGACGTACAGAACCAATGACAGAATTTTTTTGCTCCCATCAGTATGGGGACACAACGATTCCCCGGTCGCCATTGTGACAAATTTGAAAGTCACGTTTATGGATCTATACTTCTCGTTCTGCTTAGTCGAGTGCCGTTTGTGCTCATAGATCCACTCTCTTTTATCAACATCCTGCCGATACTTTTCCATTGCTGGGGTGATCCATGCGCGGAGATCTCGTAAGAACTTATCTGTAGTGAAGATGGTGAGCAGTTCCTTCAGTTCCGGTATGTTTTTCCACGGTTCTCGATTGGCATCTAGGGACTCAAGCTGATCGTGTACATCGTAGTTGATTGTAGTAAGTACAGCGGGAAAGTTCTGTGCCAATTGTTGGTAGATAGAGTCTGGCAAGTATTGATCGATGAAACCAGAGTAGTAGGGCTCCTCGTTTATGTTCAACTCACGCCGAGAAAACAACAGTCGAGCTCGGTCGTTGTCGTTTAGGTACCGCTTGGATTCAAGATTTCGGTCTGTCGAGTTCATGAGTTCGCTCAGAATGATTTCGCCACCATCGTATGCCGGTCAGCCCACTGCGGTCAATTCTGAGCACGCCGGGAGTTGGTCGGCTGTCTCAACTCTGGTAACTTCTGTGTCTTGCACGACGGGTTGGCATCTGTTCCCCCAGACGCGGTCGAAAATGGGGGCCACTGTGGTCTGGCTCGTGACGGATTTTGATTTGTTGTCCAAACCACGGCTTGATCGAATTGTATTTAAAACGCTTACCGCATGATGGAGGTGGAAACGCTCTCTTCATGCCTGGTCGATTGGGACAAGCAGTGTACCGAGGCGGCAAATAGCTGGCCGTAACCGCAACCCAGAACCAGGAACAGCACGTCCGGCCGAACAGCGGGACGGAGTCAGCCGTCAAGCCTCGCACCTAAAATCGCCACGCGCCGAAATGCCGTCCATGATCGGAAAGTCGTTGCCGCTGGCCTGGCATCCGCAATGATCATCAGAAAATTACATACGCAATTTGGTGACGCTGGGGTCGAGCTGCCACTTCTCATCAGCGCCACCGGGCAGCATTTGACCAACGTCCTCACCCACTTCGGCTTCTATGAGCGCGTTCAGCTTATCGTTCATCGCAACAATTAGGTCGCCGTGTCGACGGCTGTCCGGTGCCAGATTGCGCATCTCATGCGGATCAGTTTCGAGATCGAACAACTCGACATCGTTGTTGGCAAACAGTTCCTCGAGCGAGCGGGGCATGTGGTGTTGCTGGGGCGAAAAATAGCGATTGAGCTTATAGTGACCATCGAACACGCTGCGAATGGCACCGCGTTTCATCAGATCCGGCCTGAAGCCTTGGCTGGGCAGATCCGCCGGTTTTCCACCCTCGCGGATGAACCGGGAAACACTCATCAGGAAGTCGCCGTCGATGTAGGCGAACATATTGTAGTTGAACAACGCCCCGGGACGAATTGCATCGAAAGATGCTGCCTCGGGCGCGCCGAGAACCGCAGACAAATCCGACCCTGGAAGTTTGTCTGCGACGTTCGGTTGTCCCCCTGCCATGGAGACCAATGTCGTTGCGATATCGAGGTGAGAGGTCACGGCCTTACATCGCTTGTTGCCGGAATAGTCAGGGTGAGACACGATCATCGGCACATTCAGTTGTTCGCGATACCCGTTCGCCCCTTTTCCACTAAGGCCGTGCGCGCCTGCCAACTCTCCGTGGTCGGCGGTGAAGATGACGATCGTCTTGTTGGCCATGCCGAGGTCGTCAAGCTCATTGAGAATGTCGAGCACGTGCCGATCAGCGGCTTGCGTGCAGTTCAGGTAGTAGTTGTTCAGCCTTCGCCACCGATCATCTTCGTTTGGTACGCGGCCGACCAGTCCAGCCCGGGCCATCGCAAAGTCCTCATGCGCAGTGGGCCGGTCAGTTCCGGACACCGGCTGATTGCGTGATTGCGGCAGCCTAACGTCCCATTGTCGATTGAACTGCTCGGTATCGGGATCATGATTCAAACGCATAAGCGCCGTCGAGGCCTGCTGTGTCGGCCCTCCGGACAGGTCTGTGTTGTAGTACATGACGTCGTGTGGGTTTACGAGGTTGACCGCCATGAACCATGGTTGGTTTTTCGCGCGCAGGGTCATCGCCTTGCCGCGCAACCAGCTTTTTGTCATCGCGGCGATCACGCCGTCATGGAGGAAGCCGCCTTCGGTGTGGGCGATCATGTCGCCTATTCCGAAGTAGTCGGAGAAACCGTACTCCTCCATTTCCGTACTGAGTATCCGCGTGGGCTGATGGATGTCGTTGGCCGATTCGAACTCGTCGGTAAGGTGCCATTTGCCTTTGTATGCGGTGTAGTAACCGAGCTTTCGCAGCATGTCGCCGATGGTTGGGAAATCGGTCGGCAGATCGTTGGCCCAAGGAAAGTTCGTGTTGTCGAACATTCCATTCCTCTGAATGTGCTGGCCCGTGTAGAGGACAGCGCGCGACGGCGTGCAAACGCAGGAGGCAACCTGATGGTTTTCGAAGACGACGCCCCGAGACGCCAGCTTTTCATGCCCGGGCAGCCGGTATCCGTCAGGCAAATCGCCAGGCGACAGGTAATGCTCCTGATCCGTGACGAACATTAAGATGTTGTAACGCTCGCCGGCCTGCGCGCGCGCCTTTGGCGCGCCCGGCAGGCCCAGACCTGAAGCCGCTGCAAGTGTTGCCGAACCACCCGCCACGACAAATTCTCGACGAGAAAGCCTCGGACGCTTGGCAATTTCCATAGTAGTCACCTGACTGTGAATAGGTCGATCCAATATCAAAATCCTACGCCCTTTCAAACTTGAAGGTCGCTTCCCTACTTCTCAAAATACTGACCGGCCGACCGATAGCTAGAATATCCATTATGGTCAATCGCCATTTTGCGTCCCGTTCATTCGGCGGTGAGAGCGCATCCGGCAATGGTGCGCTCGAACGTTTCCGCAACGGGCTCGCCGATCGGAAAGGGAGCAATGATCGGAAGATCCAGCCCCGCGGCACGATATGCCGCCAGCTGCTTGCGGCATTCAGCGGGCGAGCCATAGATCGTGAGTGCCTGGATCATCCGACGGTCGACAACGTTGGTCGCGGCTTCTGCATCCCCATTTGCCCACGCCGTCTCGAGCGCCGCGGCTTCGGTTGCGAAACCAATCTCGGTGAAATAATTCCGGTAGTACACCATGGAACCATAGAGGGCAATTTGTTCGCGACTCGCCCGTTCGACACGCTCCGTATCGTCGCTGACACACGTTCGCAAATAGCTGGCGATGCGGATATCTCCGGGAGACCGCCCGGCCTCGCGGGCGCCGGCCCGTACATGCTCGGTTGCTTCGCGAATTCGGCTCGGCGTGGCCCAATTCAACAACACCCCGTCGGCGACGGCCCCGGCCATCCGCAACATCGCTGGGCGTAGCGCCGCTACGTAAACCGGCACGGGCGTGGATGGCGTACAATCCACTCGAAAACCCCCTACCCTGTATATGTCACCGGAATACTTGACGCTCTCCCCGCGCAACAGACGTCTGGCAATCTCTATGAACTCCCGTGTGTGCGCGAGGGGACGGGAGAACTCGATGCCGTGTCCGCCAACGAGCGCGTCTCTGTGGCCGATCCCGACGCCCAGGATTACGCGACCCGGCGCGATCGCCGCCGCGGTGGCGACGGCCGCAGCGGTCTGGGTGGGCTGGCGACCGAAGACCGGCACAATTCCGGTGCCTACCGTAATCCGCTTAGTCGCACTGACCAGCGCGATGAGCTCGGCAACCGCGTCGCGACCCATGTTCTCGGGAAGCCAGGCGCTCTCGTACCCGGCCCCCTCGGCAACCGTGGCAAGACGACGCATGTCAGCAAGTGATAGATCTGGGTCGCGAATGCGTACGCCAATGGCGCTCATGAATTCGACCCCACCGCGAGAAGCAATCCGAAATAAATCATCGTGGCGCCTTGGATTTACACTTTAACCGATATTTCCGACATGGACGCCTAAGCGCCCAATTTCGGGGACAATACCTACGCCTCGAAAACAGCATTGTCATGCGGTATTCGGTTTGAGAACGTCTGAAGTCCGGTGCTGGGCAGACATTTTCCGAGCGGGCTCAGCCAACTCGGATTTGCGCAAACATGGCCCGGACAAAGGTCTGAGATCCGATCGGTTTCGCTAGCTTTCATACTTCCGCTTCAAAGCCGCGCGTGCCGTCGCTTCGGATACCATTTTTTCGCCGGCGATCCAGATTTCGCGGACTTTGCCGTTGCGGCCGCGTACCAAGCGGGCACCTTCGCCGTGGCTGGCAAACCCACTGGCCAAACGGATGGTCCCGGCATCGCGGGCCGTCACCGTAATCTCGGTCGCGTCCATAAACGGATCGATCAGCCCCGGCGATGCCACCGCGACATGGTCGCTGAACGGCACGAGATCCGCCGGCCGCCATAGGCTCCACCAGCGTCCGGCCCAATCGCGGGTTTTCGACGACGGCGCGCCGCCGGCCGCGAACCGGCGCAAAATATGCACGACCCCGTCGGACCACGCATTGGCCCATCCATCGACAGCGTTGGTTAGGATCGAGACCGACAGATCCCGGCCCGGCAGGACGATCGTGCGGCTGATGCAACTCTGGAAGCCGCCGCCATGGCCGAAACATTCCCAATCACCGACCTTGCCGATCATAATACCGAGACCATAATGGCGTTCTACCGTGGAATGCGCGTCATGCCAATGTCGGCGCACCATTTCGCGCCGACTGGCCGGCGACAGAACGCTCCGTTTCGCCGCCGGGTCGAGGCTCGCAAAAAAATGAGCCAGATCGGCCGCCGTCGACACAAAACCCGTGGCCGGCGCCAGCGCAAGGGTCGGGTTGTCGCCGGGAATGATCACGCGCCGGCCCAGCGGCTGCCTGCCGCTGTGGCCTTTCACCATAGGCGCGCTCCGCGACAGCGGCATGTCCGGCTCGGTTTCTTTCAGCCCGGAAGCGGCGACGATCTCGCGCGCCACCCAGGTGCCGTAGGCCTCTCCCGTCACCGCCTGGATCACCAGGCCGATCAGACCGAAACCGTGATTTGAGTATTTCAGCCGCGTCCCTGCCGCGATCACGGGATGGACGGCAAGGGCTGCACGCAACTCCCGTTCGTTCGCGAATGGCCGCAAATTCTGCCATTGCCCGGCATCCAGGCCGTCGCGAACGAGACCGGCGGAATGGGACAAGACTTGCGCCAGCGTGGCGCCCGCCACGTCCGGGTGCAGTCCGTCAACATACCGGCCAACCGGGTCGTCGAGCCTGAGTCGGCCCTGCTCGCGCAGTTTCATGACCGCGGCAGTGGTAAAACTTTTCGAATGCGAGGCCACCCGAAAACGGTGGCGGGGGGTCATCTTTTGGCCCGCTACGACATCCGCATGTCCGAAGGCCCGTTCCACAACGACGCGGCCGCGATGGGCGATCGCGATGACGCAACCCGGCTGCTCGGACAGCTTCATTTGATGGTCCAGCCATTCGGGAATGTAGGCCAGTGCCGCCTTCGTCCAATCGGTCATGGAAATCGTCTCCGTGTGCTATGCGTTCCGTTCAAGGCTGGAGCCTAGGCCAATCGTTCCCGGCGGACCTTTATGCCGGCGGCTTCGCGATCCCAAGTCTCCGCCGTCACGCCATCGGCGCGCAGCGTGGTTTTCTGAATCTTTTGGGTCGGCGTTTTCGGCAATTCGTCGATCACGCGAATGAAACGCGGCAGCATGAAGTGGGCCATGCGCGGTTCCAGAAAATGAAACAGCTGGGCTGGGTCAATCACTTGCCCCGGCGTCGCGGCAACGACGATCATCACCTCGTCCTCGCTATGCTCGCTCGGGACGGCGATGGCCGCGGCCTCGGCCACCGCTGAAAACTGCGTCACTTCCGATTCCACTTCAAAAGAGGAAATGTTTTCGCCGCGCCGGCGGATGGCGTCTTTGATGCGATCGACAAAATAGAAGTTGCCCGCCTGGTCGTAGCGGAAAGCGTCGCCGGTATGAAACCAGCCATTGCGCCAAGCCTCGGCCGTCGCCTCCGGATTCTTGTAGTAGCCGTGATTGAGCGCCCAGGGCCGGTCCGAACGCACGATCATCTCACCAATCGTGCCGGGCGGCACTTCGCAATCGTTCTCGTCGACGATGCGGACCTCCATGCCGGCACGAACCCTGCCGCACGTGCCGATCTCGGCGGGGTTGGCTTCGGACACGATCGGCGACGATATCTCGGTCATGTTGAACGCCGTATACATGGTCACGCCATAGCGCTCGCCTAGCGCCAGGGAATCCTCGTTCCACGGTATGGTGACGACTTTCCGCAAGGGGTGCGTCCGATCCCGGTCGCTCGGCGGCAGTTTCAAAAGAAACGGCGTCATGGCACCGACAAAACAGGTCGCGGAAACCGAATGACGGCAGACGTCATCCCAAAAACTGTCGGTCCGGAATCCGTCGGTCACCAGGCAAGAACCGCCGATCGACAGCATGGTTTGCACGAACAGCGTACCGCCCACATGAAACAGCGGCAGATTGACCAAGAACCGATCGTCGCTCGTCAGATAGGTATTGGCTTCAACACCCATGGTCCAGGCTTGAATATAAGACGACAGCACCGCTTTCGATGGCCCCGTCGTCCCCGAAGTAAAGATTATATATTGCGTATCCCATGGAGCGACGCTCACGTCGGCACAATCGGTATTGGCCGTGGTCAGAACGTCAGCGTCGTGGTATTTCAAACCGTCGATGGAAGCGGCCCCGCCGCCGATCACAACAACGTCCGTGAGCTTGGCGCGGCCAACCTCGGCGAGCCGCGGCAGCAATTTGGCGTGGCTGATGATCAGGGTCGCGTCCGACAACGCCACGACATGGTCGAGCAAACCACCGCGATAGCTGGTGTTGATCGGCACGTAGACCGCACCCAAAATATTCAGCGCAAACCAGGTCAGGATCGCCTCTCGACCATTCGGCAACCAGGACAGGACATGGTCCCCTTTGGCCACGCCGAGCGCCTCGAGACCGGCCGCCGCGGCACGGGTGCGCCGTCGGGTCTCGGCGAAACTCCAGGCTTCACCGTCCTCGAACACCAGAAAAATCTTGTCGGGCTGAGCCGTTGCCTGGCGATCCAGCATGTTCGGCACGACACAGGCATCCGCCGCCGGCAAACGCTGATCAAAGCTCATCGCATGGGTCCTTTTTAATCCCGCCATCTCGATCCGAGCGCGACAACGGTAGCGGCGCCGCAAGGGAAAATCCAGACATCGGGGTCAGGCACCACCCGGCCCGGCTAGGCCGTCCGGCGGCCAGTCTTCGGCTCCCTCCTCCATCGGGATTTGCAGGCTCAACAGCATTTCCGAGAATGTCCGCCAGTTGCTGATCGCCAGAACCAGTTCGATTAGAATTTCGTCATCGCCGACATGGGTGCGGCACCGCTCGAAGGTTTCGGCTGAAATGCTGCCCTGATCCAAGGTCTCGTCTGTGGCGGTGAGCACTGCCTGTTCGGCGTCGGTCAAGCCGTCCGCGGCGCGCCAGTCACGGACCTTCAGGATATCCGCCTCGCTCATGCCGATGCGCAGACAGACGGCCCAATGCTGGCTCCACTCATAATTGGCGCCGGTGCGCCAGCCGATCCGCATGATCACGAACTCCCGCAAGCGCTCGTCCAAGCGGTTGCTTTTCCACAGCAACAGGCTCAGTTGCGTGGCGACCGCAGCCGCCAAATCGGGCCGTCGGAGCAAAGCGCGAAATACCGTGAGCGGCGCCAATGTCGACGGCACGCCAACGTCCTTACCGACGCGCGCCGCGTCCTCCCGCGACAGCATCGCCACCCGGCAGCCGCCATTTTCTGTTTCCGCCATGACGGTCTCCTTCCCTGGATTTCCATAATCCCGGTCCATGCTTTGCCTGCCGTCGACAGCCTCTGTCAACCACGCCGACTGCCATTGGCACCCGTCGGCTGATAGGCTGGCGCCGATGACCATCGCCACATCTTTCGCCGGGCGGGCACCGTTCTTCTATGGCTGGGTGATCCTGGCCTGCGCCTGTTGCGCCGGCTTTTCGCGTCAGGGACCGGCTGTCGCGACCCTGTCGATCTTCGTCGACCCCATGACCAGCGAATTCGGCTGGTCGCGAACGGCCTTGTCTGGCGCGGTGTCCATCGGCGGCGTCCTGGCGGCGATGGCGGCACCGTTTATCGGCCCGACCCTCGATTCCAAGGGCCCGCGCGTGGTGCTTTGCCTGGCGGTGCTCGGCACCGCCGCGGCAACAGCGCTGTTGTCGCTGACCCAGTCCTTGATCGTGTTCTATTTGTTGTTTTGCTTCGCCCGGATGAATTTCGCCGGCCCCTACGATCTCGGCATCTATGGTGCGGTCAGCAATTGGTTCGTGGCCCGGCGGGCCTTTGCCATCTCCACCGTCAGTCTGGTGCAAATGGCGGGGCTGGTGGCAATGCCGTTGATTGCGTTCTTCGCCATGCAAGCGGCCGACTGGCGCGGCGCCTGGCTGGCGGTTGGTCTGACCGTGCTGGTGGTCGGCTTCGTGCCCACGTGGCTTTTCATGATCCGCCGACCGGAAGATGTTGGCCTGAACCCCGACGGCCGCGGCAAGGCCATGGATCGTGGCACGGACGGTGTCGCGGAATTCGTCGAACCGGCGTTCAGCCGTCGCCAGGCGCTCGCGACCCCGTCGTTTTGGCTGTTGTCGCTTTTCACGATTTTTGTTTTTCCGGTGCAGGCTGGGGTCAGCCTGCACCAGGCGCCACATTTGATCGAGCGCGGGCTGGACCCGCTGGTCGCGGCGACCGTGGTCAGCGGGTTTTCGCTGATCGCGGCGGTCGTTAGTTTCGGCCTCGGCTTTTGGCCGAGGCGCTGGCCGATCCGCTTGGCGCTTGTCGCTTCGGCCGTCGCGTTGGGGGCCAGCGCCTGGGCGATGATCGCCATATCGTCGGAGGCCGGCGGTTACGGGTCGGCAGTTCTGTTCGGCATTGGCATTGGCGGATTGATGACCATGCTGCCGCTCGCCTGGGCAAATTATTTTGGCCGCCAAAGCTTTGGCGCGATCCGAGGCATCGCCTTAACCGTACAGGTTCTGGCGCAGGCGGCCGGCCCGGTCTTCTCCGGCTTGCTGCGCGATCTGACGGGCGACTATGCGCTGTCGCTCACCTGTTTCGCCGTCCTGGGTTTCGGCGGTGCTCTCGCCGTCCTGTTCGCCCGGCCGCCGTCCCGACCGCTTAGAGACTAGGCGAGACACCGGTGAAATAGGGATGCAGGAATAACACCACGACGAAGACAACGATGCTGATCACCAGGCCGATCGCTTCCCGGGCAAGCGGTTGCGGTTCGGGCGGTTCATAGGCGCCGTCACGGATGTTGAGGGCGAAGATGGTGATCACAGCCCAGATACCAAGGCCGCCAAACAAAACCATGGAGCGGTTGTCGCCATTCGCCAACAAATGACCGATCGCCCAGGTAATGACCCCGGTCAATTGCGGGTGCCGCAGAAACCGCTTGATGATGCTGGGGCGCTGCGCCGCGGCAAACAAAATGAATGTGATCAACACCAGCACCCAAGCCGCCCCGCGCCCCCAATCGGGCGGCATATAAATGGCGACCGGGTCGGTTGCGCGCCATCCAAGCACCATCAGCGCAACGGATCCGACGACGGCGAGGGCGAACAGTCCTTTGTAAGGACCGGCGCCGACCTTAGCGATAATGCCACGCCGCAGTTCGACTGCCATCACCGGCAAAAAATGGATAAACGCGAACAACACGACGCCAAGTGCGATCAGCCAACTCATGGTCTTTTTCCTCCAGGAATTCGATCAGGCCGCCAGTAGATCGCGGATCAGTGGCAGATGCTCACGGCCCCAATAAATCTCCCCATCGAGCACGAAGGTCGGGACGCCGAAGACGCCGCTTTCTTCGGCCTCGCGCTGGATGCGGTCGAGTTCGTCCCGACCAGGCCCGGCCTGATAGTCTGCGAACCCCGTAGCATCGACACCGGCCTCCGTCAGCAGGGCGGCAACAGCGGCCGGATCTTCCGCTTCCAGTTCACGCCGGAAGAAACGTTCGAAAGCCATGTCGTGAAACGGCCGGAATTTGTCCTGGGCTTGGGCGAACAACATCGCGGTATTGACGACACGGCTGTCGAAGATCTTGCGCGGCCCGAGGATGGTCAGACCTTGCAGCTGGGCATAGCGCCGACAATCCATGTAACTGTATTTCACCCGCCGCCATTGATGGGCGTTGCGTTCAGCGTGCAGCACCGTGCCGGTTTCGTCGACTTTGGCATCGCCGAGATAAGCCGGGATATCCAAGGTGTAGGGCCGCCAATCCAACGTAACGCCAAATTTCTCAGCCAACTGGTACGCCGGGGCCACCACAAGATAGGCGTAAGGGCTTTTGTAGTCTGAATAAATCGTCACGGTTTTGGTCATGGCGGCCTCGTGAACAGAAATTAACCCTTTGGGTCTATCCTTTTGCCGTCGCAATGGAAAGAAGAACGAGCGCTGCCATGGGCGATGAGCCTAAAAAACCGATCGATATGGTCGAAGTCGAGGGCGTCTACATCTCCGAACGGCGAAAAGTCGGGCGTGGTGCGGTGACAACCACGACACGGCCGGTCGCCGACGGGTCGATACCGGGCTCCGATCAGCCGAACCGCCGGCAAAAGCGCGCCAACCCAACGCCGAATAAGCGCCGGCGTATGGATCGCTATGAACAAGACCGGCCCAACCCAACGCGCCCCGGCGGCCGCATCAACGACAAAGCCTAGGGCAACTTGCGTTCATTCGAACGCAGATAAGTTGCTCTAACACTTTGAAGTAGATCAAATTATCCGCATAAAAATGGTCCCATATTTCTGCAGTTTGACCTGGGAGGCACCTATTCCCGAAGTTCGCGGCGCAATATCTTGCCGACCGGTGATTTCGGCAGTTCGTCGATGAAGTCTATGTGACGGGGTACTTTGTACGCCGTCAGATTTTCGCGGCAATAGGCGGTGACTGCCGCGGCATCGATTTCGATATCCGGCGCCTTGACCACGAACAGCTTCACCGCCTCCCCGCTCCGCTCATCAGGCACGCCGATGCACGCACATTCGACGACACCGGGCATGCCGGCAACCACGGCCTCGACTTCATTCGGGAATACGTTGAAGCCGGAAACCAGGATCATGTCCTTTTTGCGGTCGACGATGCGAAAATACCCATCCCGATCCACGGTTGCGATATCGCCGGTGCGGAAGTAGCCGTCTTCGGTCATGGCTTCCGCCGTTTCTTCCGGACGACGCCAATAGCCTTGCATGACCTGGGGCCCGCGGGCGCAGAGCTCGCCCGGCTCGTCGAAACCGACTTCCTTGCCATCGTCATCGCGCAGCGAAATATCCGTCGACGATAACGGGATACCAATGGTAGCGCTGAAGCTTTCCCGGTTCAGGGGATTGCAGGTCAGAATCGGTGAGGTCTCGCTTAGGCCGTAACCTTCCAGCAACTGCGCGCCGGTCATTGCATGCCAGCGTTCCGCCACCGCCGCCTGAATCGCGGTGCCGCCGCCGATGCTCAATTTCAGCCCCGAGAAATCGACGTCATCGAAGCCCGGCGTATGCATCAGGCCGTTGAACAAAGTATTGACGCCGGTGATCGCGGTAAACCGGCGGCGCGCCAAATCGGCAACGAATCCCGGCATATCGCGGGGATTGGTGATCAGCACGTTTTCGCCACCGATACGGTAGAAAGACAAGCAATTCACCATCAACGCAAAGATGTGATAGAGCGGCAGCGCCGTGATCACGGCCTCGGTTCCGGGTTCAAGCCGACCGCCAGTGATGCCCTCGAACATCATGATGTTGGAGACAAGATTACGATGGCTCAACATGGCGCCCTTGGAAACCCCGGTGGTGCCACCGGTATATTGCAGGTAGATCAGATCATCGCCGGTGATCTCTACATCCTGAAAGGTCTGGCCGGCGCCGGCGGCCAGGGCATCGGCAAACTCTGTTGGGCCGGCAAGCCGGCCATCAGTTTCGGGGCTCGGCAGCGGGCTTTGGTGCAAGTCGCCGAGTTGCGCGACAATGACCCGTTTGATCGGCGTCTGGTCAATGATCTCCGCCAGCACCGGCGTCGAACCGGAAAAAATGACGATGGTCTCGGTGTCGGCGTCGTTGAGCTGGTGGGCCAGTTCGCGCGGCGTATAAAGCGGGTTGACGTTCACCTGTATCAGACCGGCCCGCAAGATACCGAACATGGCGACTGGAAACGCCAAGATGTTGGGCATCATGACCGCAACCCGATCGCCCTTCGCCAACCCCAAAGATTGCTGCAGATAGGCGGCAAAGGCGCGTGCCGCGGTGTCGGTTTCCGCAAAACTCAAAGTCGTGCCGAAATTGCTGAAAGCCGGCCTGTCTCGAAAGGCCGCCGTCGCCTCGTCAAGCATGGCAACCACCGATGCATAGGCGTCGACATCGATCTCCGCCGGCATGCCGTCACCGAAATGTTTTAGCCAGACCTTTTCCATGTCCCATTCCTTTTCGAATATACCGCAGCATATCGTACACCGGTTGGCGAAAATGGCTATGGCCACCTCGCCCTGTTCTTGACAAGCTGGTCGGCGATTCTCACCATTTGCTGGGGAGACCGAAAGCCATGAATGTCCGAGATACGACCGACGACGTTGGTTACGGATCCGACAGCGCCGCGATGCAAGACTACCTCCAGGCAGGTGAGGCAAAAGCTTACCGACTGGGCAACCGCGGGCCGATCCGCTTCGATGACGGTGGCGCCTTGCATCCGGATATCTTGGAAGCCTATCGGCGGTGCGGATTCTACATCTTCGAAGGCGTGCTTGGCCGAGCCGAACTGGCGGACATCGAAAAAGACCTTTTGGACGTCCTCGACCGTTTACCGAGCGAGAACGGATCGCCGGTTGACGCCAAGGGCCGGCCGGCGCTTGGGGCGGATTGCGAGGCGCCGACGCTGTTCTGGTCAAAGCCGCTCGGCGACCCCTTCGGCGGTACCGATCTCGCCAACGGCCGTCATCCGGTCAAAATGGCTGAGCCGAAGCCGGCCACGGATACGCCGAAGGAGATCGTTTACCTCATCCTTGGCTCGTTGCAGTTTTCAGACGCCTGCTTGCGTGCCTATGGCCATCCCGGTCTGCTTGCCGTGGCCGCCGCGATCAACGGCGAGGATTTCGTCCCATTCACGGAAGCGCTGTTCATCAAGGAACCCGGCCTTGGCGCGTCCGTTGCCTGGCATCAGGACGGCACCACCCATTGGGACAGCGATACGTGGGATGAAAGCTGTCACGGCTTCAATTTCATGGCCCAGCTCTACGGCAGCACCCCGGCCAATGGCGTTTGGGTGGTTCCCGGCACCCACAAACGCGGCAAGGTCGATATCCGGGCCATGGTCGCGGAAGCCGGTTCGGAAAGGCTGGCCGACGCCGTACCAATCGTTTGCCGCCCGGGCGATGTCGCCATCACCAACCGCCAGGCTCTGCACGGCTCCTTCGCCAACACCAGCCCGGACTGGCGGGTCACCGTCAATTTCGGATTTCATCGCCGCGCATCCGTGCTCGGCGTGGCGGGTGGCGGCCTCCACAGCGCCCCAGCCGTATACGACGACGCGCATATCCGTGAACGCTCTCGCCTGATCGGGCTCGCCATCGATGCACGGCACAAGCGGTTTCCGAAAGAAACGCCCTACGTTTATGAACCACTCCGCGATCAAGGCATCCGACACCGCTGGAACGACGCCGCACGGACCGGTCTGAAAGACTACAACCTGCTAGATATGAGCATCTGACCCGATGACAGACCCTATCAACCAAATTCCGGTGCCGACGCCCGACGACATCGCCGCCTTTCAAAGAGACGGCGCTGTCGTCCTACGCCAAGCGGTTTCCGAACACTGGCAAGACCAATTGGCCGCTGCGATCGAACGGGACATCGAAAACCCAGGTCCTTTTTTCAACGGCTACCATACCGACAGCGGTCGATTTCACGGCAATTTGCGGCTCTGGGAAAACGACGATGCTTTCCGGGCCTACTGCTTTGAATCGCCCCTGCCGGCAATCGCCGCGCGGTTCCTGGCGAGCGACAAGATCAACCTGTTCTACGATCAATTGTTCGTCAAAGAGCCAGGCACGCCCCAGCCAACGCGTTGGCACAACGATCAACCTTACTGGCCGGTTCGCGGCTGGCCGGTGATGTCGTTCTGGCTGGCGCTGGATCCGGTGACCCGGCAAAGCGGCGGCATGGAATTCATCGCCGGGTCGCACAAATGGGAGCGCTGGTTTCAACCAAGCGCATTTGCCGAGGGCGGCGACAGTTACGAACGCGGCCCCAACTACGAAGACATTCCCGATTTCGACGCCGAACGGGACAAGCACACCATTTTGTCGTGGGACATGAACCCGGGCGACGTGATTGCCTTCCACGCCCTGACCGTTCATGGCGCCGGCGGCAATCTTCGAAGCGACGTGCGCCGGCGCGGCTATGTCGTCCGCTATTGCGGCCGTGAGGCGGTCTATTATGGCGGCCCGGGACCAAACGCCGGCTTGCGCAACGCCGAACTCAGCGACGGCATGGCGCTCGACAGCGGTCAGTTTCCCGTCGTTTGGACGGTATCATAAAAGGGCCTATCCATTTTCATGACCCTTTGAACGGCAAGACGGGATCAAAGTGGCTTCACGGTCGACCAGGATCGCGGGCATTCTCGCCATCGTGCTTATACTGGTGGCGGCATTCGAAGTGCTCAGTTTCGTTGTTTTCTCCATGAACAAGAATAACAGCGCCCTCCTAATGCGCGTCCTGTACCCAGTCGATGTCAGCGATGCGGATATTCGGCAGTACGTGGAGAACCGCGACGACAAACTCGGGTGGCCGATGAAGAACGACGCTCGCCTCGACAATGATTCTCATAGAGAGCGCCCTTCTCCGGCAAACAACGCGATTGGCAATCCAAAATATTGTTTGGAAGTCTATGGTGATTCATTCACCTATTCCTCGGAAGTTGACGACCATGCGGCATGGCCGAACCGTCTGGCCGAAAAGATCAAATGTAAGGTCTTGAACTTCGGCATTCCCGGCTACGGCGTCGATCAAGCAGTGTTACGCCATGAACTGAACGAACGCTTCGCCAATCACGCGGCATTGGTCATTTACACCTATGACATCCAGCGAAATCTCACCCAACAGATGTCTCTGTTCGCCCCGACGGAGAAACGGTTGGACTACAAACCGAGGTTTATCGTGTCCGGCGATGGTGGCTTGACGTTGATTGAAATCCCCAGCGGTACGGTGGACGACTACGGGAAAGTATTTCTCAATCCGTCCAGTGGGCTTGTCGAAGAACGATTCCTACCGGACACTGGCGGTCTCTGGTCAAAATTCACGTTGACATTTCCCTATTCATTATCTGTATTTCGGTTGATCCGAAAAATCTACATCGAGATTGATTTCGAGAAATTGTGGATCGGAGAATTCAAACGCGGCTTCAAAGATTTCAACTATCCGCGCTACTATTTCCGCGACGAAAAGCTACGCCTGGAAGCTCGGGTTCTCCTTGAAGAACTCGTCAAGCGATTCCAGAACAACTGCGGATTCAAGAATCAATCCTGCTATATTATCTTGATTCCCGATATAGAATACATGAACGGTGATTTTCATGCTGAACAGTTGATGGCCTACTACTTCCAGAACGCCAACACATGGCCGAATTATTATGACATGACTCCGTTCCTGCGGGTGGCAATGGAACCGGATTACTGTCTCTATTTCGCCAGAAAAGGGTGCGAAGGCCATTTCAATGCCACGGGCAACGACATAGTCAGTGCGTTCTTTCTCCGGAACATTCCGGTGGATTTCCGAAACTAGATCTGTTTTCCATGGTTTCGCGGGGTGTACAGCGCGAAAGGACTACGCAGTGGTGTCTAGACCGACAAAAATGGCGGCGAGCCTCTTTATTGTGCTAGTCCTGCTGTTAGTGTTCGAAGTTCTTAGCTTTGCCATTTTCTCCGTCACCGGAGAGAGTGTTGATTTCCGTGTCCGCGTGTTTTACCCGGCGAGCCTCACCGACGCCGAGATCCACAGATATCTGGACGACCGGGACGCCAACTTAGGTTGGCCATGGAAGACGGACACCACCTTCGACATCGCTTCCCATCGCCAGCGGGTATCTCCGGCCAACGATGCTATCGAAAATCCGAAATACTGTTTCGAAGTATACGGCGATTCCTTTACTTTCGCCGACGATGTCGACAACGATGCGGCATGGCCCAACCGCCTAGCCGAATCAACCGGCTGCAAAGTTTTGAATTTCGGTGTCGGCGGTTATGGCGTTGATCAAGCGGTGCTGCGCCATGAACTTAACGCGCGTTTCGCCGACTACGTGGCGCTGGTCATCTTTCCTCATGACATTCGGCGCAACCTCAATCGCCATAGATCTTTGATCGGCCCCGGCAAGAAACTACTGGATTACAAACCACGCTTCGTCCAGTCAGAGGATGGCGACCTCAAGCTCATCGAGGTCTTCAGCGGCACGCCGGATGACCACAGGCGGGTGTTTAGCGACCCTTCCAGCGGTCTCCTCGAAGAGCGATTTTTGCCGGACTCCGGCGGCCTTTGGTCGAAGATCACACCGTCATTTCCCTACACGCTAACCACACTACGATTGACGAAAAAGATTTTCCGGGAGATCGACTTCGAAAAACTATGGACCGGCGAATTTGAACGCGGCATGAGAGGCATCAATTTCCCACCGTACTATTTTCACGACGAAGGGTTGTTGGTCGAAGCCAAGAAAATTCTCGAAAAACTGGCCAGCCGTTTTCAATACAACTGCAAGGCCAAGCGGCAAACTTGTTTCGTCATCCTGCATCCCGACGTCGATTCAATTATGGGCGACTTCCGGGCTGATCGCATGATGGCCTATCATTTCGAGAACATAAAGACACGGCCCTATTTCCGCGATATGACCGCATTTCTTCAGGCGGAGATGAAGGGCGAGGTTTGCCGATATTTTGGAGTGGGCGACTGTTTCGGCCACCTCAACGACTCCGGTAACGAACTGGTCAGCACATTCTTCCTGCGAACATTCCCAGCCGCTTTCCGTAATTAGCGTTGTTTTCGACGGCCTCCTACGCCACGCCCGCCTGCGACGGAAAATCATTGATACCGAGGTCGGCGCGGAGATCGGCGGTGAGTTCGGCCTTTTCGTCTTCCAGCGGTATGCCCGAGGCATCGGCGACCCGGTCGATGGCATTGAAAGTGGCAACTACGGCCGCGGCATCGACCAGGGCGGCATCGCTCAACTGCTGGCGGATGCTTTGGGCGGTGCGCCCGATCGCCGCCGCGTCGCCGTGGACTACGGCCTCAGCATAAGCAACCAGCAGCCGGCCGGCGGGCACGCCGCCATCCTGATCGCCTTTACCCAGGACCAACTCGAAATCGTATCCGTCACCCGTATGTTGGCCGCTCGCACGGAGCAGGCTGACATGTGAGGTGGTTCAATAGACGCACTGGTTGATGGCCGACACCCGGGCCGCCAACAACTCGATCTGGACATGGCTGATGGCGCGGAACTCATTGTCGAAATCGCGCATTTCCGCACCAGTCAGATATTGCGTCTCGACCAGGTCGAAAAAGCCGTCGACCTCCGCCGGCACCAGGCTCATGGCTTGTTGAATATTGGCACCGAAACGGTTGTGATAGATGTAGGCGTCCTCATCCGACACCTGATCCTTGGATTGGGTCGGCACCCATGCGCCTTGGACGTGGGCCGCGGCGGGACGATACCGGCTCGGCTCCCCGGGTTCCGCCGTCGGCAGCGCCAAGGGCGGTAAGCCAAGCCCAAGCCGGAACGTATCGAGCGCCACCACGGTCACCACAACGGCCACGGTTTCGACATACTCGCTGTCGTCGAGGCCGGCCTCGAGCACCAACTGGTACCAATCTTTGGTCAGCCGGCCGGGGTCGGTGGCGACCCGGTGAATGACATCGACCGTCTGTTCGCTCAAGCCACCAAGGCTATCGTGATGGCCGTCGATGGCATAGGGCGAAAGCGCCGCCTTGCGCCGCCGGCAGAGCGAACAGCGCCCGGAATTTCGCGTTTCCGCGGCGATCGCCAACCGGCGGCTGCCGTCCAACCACGTACCAGGCCGCGCCAGCCGGTCGAGCGCCCGCTGATGCACCGCCGACAGGTCGGCCCGGACCGGCACCGCCGCATCCGCGTGTAGATTGGCTGTCATGGCGACATCCTATGTTGTTTTCCGTCGCCTCAGTCTCATGGAGGCCGCCGCGTATTGTCAACTAAGGACAATCCTTTTCGTCGGTTGACGTCGAACAGGTATTTCGGCGCACCGCCGGCTCCGATAGACTTGGCGCATGTCCCAAGGCACACAGCGCAGGCTGGCGGCCATTCTCGCAGCTGACGTCGTTGGCTATTCACGGCTTATGGAGGCCGACGAAGCCGATACGCTGGCGACCATGAAAGCGCGCCGTCAAGAACTCTGGGAACCCAAGATCCAGGGGTTCGGCGGTCGCGTGGTCGGCACTGCCGGCGACGGCATGCTGGTGGAATTTGCAAGCGCCGTCGCCGCGGTCGAATGCGCGGTAGCGGTGCAACAAGGCATGGAGGCGCTGAACGACGGTCTGGCGGAAGACCGGCAGATGTTGCTCCGGATCGGAATCAACATCGGTGAAGTCATTGTCGATGGTGAAGACATTTTCGGCGACGGCGTAAACGTTGCCGCACGACTTGAAGCGTTGGCCGATCCCGGTGGCCTGGCAGTATCGGGCAACGTGCACGAACAGGTGCACGGTAAACTCGACGTGACCTTCGAGGATGCGGGTGAGCATGACGTGAAGAATATCGCCCGCTCGATCCGGCTCTGGCGATGGCTGCGGGCTGACCAGCAACCGGCATCGAGCAGGCTCCCAAAAAACGCCCCGCTGCCGCTGCCCGACAAACCTTCGATCGCGGTTCTGCCCTTCGACAACATGTCCGACGATCCCGAGCAGGAATATTTCGCCGACGGCATGAGCGAGGACATCATCACCGATCTGTCGAAAATCGCCGGGCTGTTTGTGATCGCCCGCAACTCCAGCTTCGCCTACAAGGGCCAACCGATTGATATCTCGACCGTCGCCGGTGAATTAGGCGTCCGCTATGTCCTGGAAGGCAGCGTCCGCCGGGGCGGCAGCAGGGTACGTGTAAACGCGCAGTTGATCGACGCCACAACAGGCGGGCACATGTGGGCGGAACGCTACGACCGCGACATGACCGATATCTTCGCCGTCCAAGACGAACTGACGGAGAACATTGTCAAGGCCCTGGCAATCACGCTCGGCGACGAGGAAGAGAGCCGGATCGGCCAAAAGGGCACGGATAATCTAGCCGCCTATGAGTACATGATGCGCGGCCGCGAACATTTTCTTCGCACGAATTTCGAAGACGTCAAGCTTGCCAAACACAATCTCGAAAAAGCGATCGAGCTCGATCCGAATTTTGGTCTGCCCTATGCTTACCTCGCGCAAATTCATGCAATAGACTATGTCAACGGTTGGAGTGACGATCCGCAGGATACGATCAGGCAGGCCCACGAACTGGCGAAACGGGGCGTCAATCTGATGCCCGACGACGCCCATGTACATTTGGCGTTCGGCAGTATATTGCTTTGGCAGCGACGCCATGACGAAGCCATTGCCGAAGCCGAGCGTGCGGTCGAATTGGACGGCAATTACGCCTACGGGTTGTTCGAGCTCGGCTGGTATCTTCAATATGCCGGTCGTGCCACGGAATCCCTCGAGTACTTTGATCGAGCAACGCGGCTCGACCCGCATCACGCCGACCAGTTTCTGCATTTCATGGCACAAGCGCATTTTCAGATGGCCAACTATGAAGAGGCCATCGACATCCTGCAGCGCCGACTGGTTCGAAATCCGCAATCCGACGCATCGCGGATGCTGCTCGCCGCCTGCTACGGCCATCTCGGCAATTTAGACGCGGCGCGGGTCGTATGGGGCGAGATCATGTCGATAAATCCAGATTTCTCGCTTGAGCAACGACGCAAGGTCTTGCCCTACAAGAACCCGGAAAGTTTCGAGCAGATCGTCGACGGATTGCGCAAAGCCGGCCTGCCCGAAGCGTGACTGCTCCCCGCGTCCCTGACGACAGCGTTGCAAACGTCAAGCCGTTGGCGCCGGATAGGCTTCCGTGAGGGTCTGTTTCCAGGCCAAGTCTTGTTCGATGCCAGTGGGATCGCAGAATGGGATGCCGCGCGCTTTCAGGTCGGCAGAGAACAACTCGGTAATTTTATCCGGCGACAGGTCGTCGCTATGGTCGTCGTAGGCCGCGGCCTCCGCCGCGTCCTTGAAGCAATAGCCCTTCCACAATACCGAACAGCGCACCTGACCCGGTTTGTAACGGCGTAGAACCCGACCGTCGTGGGTGACATTCCAACCGCCATCGTTGGCTATTGCCAGCACGGCATCGACGGGGATGTCGTCCTCGGTGACGTAATCTTGCGGCCGCCCGGTGGCGCATACCCGATGATGCATATATTCGTTGTCAGCCAAGACACCGTGATTGAAATAGGGTGGCTTTTCCATCTCGGGCGGCGCCGACAGGCCATCGGGCCAATATTCGAAACCGCCGCCTTCGCCGTCGTAGAACCAGCTGATCACAGAGGCCACCGGCACCGCCCAATCGTGAAACAGACCCGAATACCCCATCGGCGCCAGCATCCAACTGGGCACCTCGCGATTCATGGCGCCACGAAAAAAAGGCAGGTCCAAATGCACCGGCATTGCCTCTGCCGGCAGGTTCAGGTTGGTCATCATGGCGACCGGGCGGATCACCTCCGCTTTGAAGGATTGTTTGGCGGCGGCGATGAACCGCGCATTGTTGAAAAACGGTTCGGCGCCATCGAATACCACCTTGCCGCCAAGGGCCCAAAAATTACGGAACCAGCCGCCGACATTGTATTCCCCGGGATGCCGGTGCACCGCCGATAGTGTTTTATAGGGGCTGCCCTTCTTGAGCAGGTCAATGACGCCGTCGGCGTCATCAAAGGCCGTATTCAACTTCACCGGCTTGGCCAGCAGGTTTCTCGAGCGCACGATCACCGCAGAATTCATGTCGTTACATCTTCACCTTGGTGGTTCCCCCGCAACGCCCCGTACCATAGCAAAAAGTCCTCCCGTCACGGCAAATTTTCCGCCGGCGGCCCTGCGGCAGATGCGCGCGGGCCGGTCGACAAGGAGCCGCACCGATATGTCTGGGTCGATAATTGTCAATGCAGTTTGCGGCGGTTCCAGGCGCTTTCAATCGGCCCACCCTCCGCGTTATCACCTTCGACAAAGTCAGCTAAGGCATCGAGTTGTTCCCGCCAGTGCGCCGCACGGTGTTGTGCTCGCAACCAGTAAACCTCAGCCCGCCCGTTCTCTCCGGCCGCATACCAATGGCGGGCGAGAGATTCCGGTTCGCGTTCAACAAAGGAGTCAGACATGGTTTCGAGCGTTTCCGCAATGGACCGGTGCAATTGTTTCCGCCGGGGCGTTAGCATCGTCTCATAAGCGATGTCGCAGAGAAGTGCATGCTTAAAACGAAACCTTCCATTGGCCCGCGTCACGATCAACCCCGCCTCACGCAACGCTTCAAGTCCTTGCCTGAGTTCAACGGCGTCTATGTCACTTGCCGCACTCACTAATGACTCGCTGAAGTCGCGTCCCACACAAGATGCGATCTGTGCAACGGATTTCATTGCCGGCAAGACGTCGAGCCGGGCAATCAGAGAGTCTCGCAAAGTGGCGGGTACAGACACGGTCCCGCCGTCGGGCGTCATCTCGATAACAGCTCTGGTCATTTCTTCCAGAAACATCGGTACGCCGTCGCTGCGCGCCAAGATGTCGCCGTGCGAACGGGTGGCGAGTTCATGGCCACCGGCTACCGCGGCGATTAGCGCCGCGGACGTCGGCCGGTCAAGCCTGCCCAAGGCGAGGCGCGTCAGGTTCAGGATCGTGTCAAGGCGCTGCTCGGCCTCGGGCCGTCCGGTGACAATGCACAAAACCCGCACGTCGCCAACTGAATGAGCCAAATGGCCCGCCAAATCCAATGTCGCCTGATCGGCCCATTGCACATCCTCGAATATGATGACCGTCGGCCCTGATCTGGCGGCGCTCAACAATTGCGTTGCCAATGCGGAAATAGTGTCACGCCGGCCCGTCCGGTGATTGCCTTGCCGGCCGTCCTCGGCGATGCGGTCAACGATCGGCGCTGCCGGCGAAAACGCCGACACAACCGGCCAGAACGGATTATCGCCGTGAAGCGGTACACACTGAAATATGTGCGCCGTTGTTATTTCCTTGGCGGCCGCCGCGGTGAAGGCTTGCAACAAGCGGGACTTGCCTATTCCAGCTTCGCCGGTGAGCAGCACTGCTTGGCCGCGTCCCGACCTTGCCTGTTCCCAGGCTCGAAGTAGCAACGCCAACTCCGACTCCCGCCCAACAATCTGCACGGAACCGGCTTGTTCTTGGGTATCAAACTGGCTATGGCGTATTTTCTTTCGGAGAACCCGGAACAATGGTGTCGGCTGCTCATGGCCCTTCAGCCGGCGTTGGCCAACGTCTTCGATGACGAACTCGTTCCCAAGTAGCCGCCGCGTGGTATCGGCGATCATCACCTCGCCCGGACCAGCCGCTTCTTGCAGCCGTGCCGCAAGGTTTGGGGTGGCACCGACCACCACATGCTCTTGGGCTGATTGTTCGCCGATCAAGTCGCCCACCACGACCAGGCCGGTCGCGATACCAACACGGCAAGCAAGCGGTTCGGCGGTCGGGCTTGGTAATTTGGCGACGGCATCGACAATGGCAAGCGCAACAGCCGCCGCCCGGCGGGCATCATCTTCATGGGCGCGAGGCCAACCGAAATAGGCTAGTACACCGTCGCCCATGAGTTTGGCGACAAAACCCAGCCTACCAATTTCGCTCGCCACGGCACTCTGGAAAGCCCGGAGAACATCGCTCATGGCCTCCGGATCGAGCCGTAGCGCCATTGGAGTGGAATCGGCAAGGTCGACGAACATAATGGTAAGCTGCCGTCGCTCGGCCTCACTCGGCCGCGTCAGCCGGTCGTGCTTGGGCGTCGGCACGTCACGCAGAGCTTCAATGGCATCCAGAAGTTTACGGCGGGGGCCAATCGGCAAGCCGAGGTCTCTGACATCACCATCAGTCAGCAGCGGCAGGTGCTCGTACTCGATTTCCTGTTTGACGAAGACGTCGGAATACTTTTCGAGTCCCAGGTTTGCCAGCCATTCAAAAAGATCGGCCACGGCATTGACACCGAATACCGCCGGCCACTCAGTGCACGGCCGATTTCCTGAGTGGTTGCGCCGGCTCGCCCAATGTCTGGTCTAGTCGGTCACAGGCTGTCATCCAGCCACTGCGATGTTGCTGACGGGTGCCACTTTCACCGAAACCGTCATGCCGAATGGTAAGCAGTGTTTCATCACTCGTTCCTTGCAACTCAAGAGTCACCAATGTCTCCGGCATCGCCGCGAACGCACCCTCCCACTGCCAGGTGTAAACCAGTCGGTTCGGTGGCTGGATTTCAACGAACCGACCAACAACCGATACGCCGGCACCGATCGTGCCGCTACGGTTCATGTCAATACGATACGTACCGCCAATGCACAGATCGATCTCAATCTCTCCCGCTTGCCAGCCCGACGGACACCACCATTCGCGAAGCGCTTTCGGCTGAGTCCATGCGTTGAAGATCCGTTCGGGAGATGCCCGGAAGCGGCGTTGCAGTTCAAATCCTAAGCCCGTATTTTCGGCGATGGCAGGTTGCATTTTTCTTATTCCTTTTCCAGGTATTCGGAAAGCGCATCGAGTTGGCCTTCCCAAAATACCTTATGATGTTCAATCCACGCTCCTGCTTGGATTAATGGATCGGCGATTAGTCGGCAGTAGCGCACGCGGCCCTGCTTCCATCGGGCAATGAGGCCGGCACGCTCCAGTACGCGAAGATGCCTCGAGATGGCCGGCGCCGACACCGCGAAGGGCTCGCCGAGCTCACTGACGGAGCGCGGACCGCGCGCCAGCTCTTCGACGATCGCCCTTCGTATCGGATCCGAGAGCGTCGCGAACACGTCGTCGAGGTTGCCGCTGCCCTGGACGGCAGGAGAGTCCGTTTCGCTCTGTGTTGATGTCAGCTTCACGCGTCTCGACCGTCAACGCGTGTTAAGCCGTCGCGGCCATGGTCTCAGGGGCCGGAGCGTCGACAATGTCCCACTTCAGGCCGGCGGTAATGTCCAGGAACTCGGCCTTTTCACGCGCCGCTACGCCAACACTGTCGAGCGCTGCGGCAACATGAGGCATAAACCCCTCCCACTCGTCTTCGGTGATCCCCATCCCTTTGTGGGACAGTTTCATGTCGCGCCCGGAATAATGAACCGGTCCGTCAAATGCTGCGCAGATGAAATTTACCAACAACTGATCTCCCTTATGCGCGCTGTCGTCGCTGATACCTTTCCAATACACTGCCAACACAGAATCGGAACGCAATCGCGGCATCAGGTCGGCCACGAACCGGGCGATAACGTCGTAACCGCCAAGGCGGCTGTACAAAGACTGCTGGGCATAAGCGCTATTCTCAGGATCAAGCATTTCTCCCTCCTTGTTATTTTTCTCATAACACTTAACCAATATGTTAAGTTAATGCTTTGATCGCACCCTCGTCAAGTGTGTATTTGAAGAAAGGTAATGCCCGACCTACGCGTGGCCGCTAAACCACACCGCGGCGACCAAAATTAAGTCTTAGTCATGTTCCCGTGAATCGCGGCGGGCGTTTTTCCTGCCAGGCGGCGATGCCTTCTTTGAAGTCGTTGGATTGGCCGGCGGCGCGGGTTTCGGTTTCGGCGACATCGACAGCCGTGGCGAAGTCCTGGTCGAGCCCGCGATAGACCATTTCCTTGACGATCCGGGTCGAGCGTGGCGAGACCTGGTCGATCAAGTCACGGGCGTAGGCACGGGTGGTGTCGATTAGGTCTTCCGGCGCAAGCAGCCGGTCGACCAGGCCAATCTGGTAGGCTTCCTCGGCCTCGACCATGCGCGCGCTCAACAAGATATCCATTGCTTTCGATGGTCCGACGATCCGCGGGAGGACCCAGGCGACACCATATTCCGGCACCAGGCCGCGTTTGGCGAAGGCGCTGGAAAATCGCGCTTTGGTGCTGGCGAAGCGGATGTCGGCATAGAGCGCCAGTACCATGCCGACACCGACCGCGGCACCGTTCACGGCGGCCAGAACCGGCTTCGGCGTGGTCGGCAGGTAGGAATATTTCGCCGCGAACCCCGGCCCAAGATCGAGCCCGCCCTCAATGGCGCCGGCGTTCGGCAACGTCTCTTGCTCACGCGGCTTGCCGGCGGCGTTGTTAGACAGCCGGGCGGCGTCGGCACCGGCGCAAAAGCCGCGGCCGGCGCCGGTCATGATGATGGCGCGGACCGTGTCGTCGTCGCTCGCTTGTTGCAAGGCGGCGCGGATTTCGCCGCCCATCAGCAAGGTCATGGCGTTCATGCGGCCCGGCCGATTGAAGGTGATGGTGGCGATGCCATCTTGTGCGTCGTATATAATATCTTCATAGGCCATGTTGTTCTCCTATCGTCCGACGGCCATAGTGCTCAAAGCTGCCGTCGCCTCGTCGACCAACGTTGTCATGACGTCGGCGACGTCATTCACTTCGCGCACGAAGGCGATGCTCTGACCGGCCGGATAATGTACCAGCGGCTTCACGTCGTGTGCGTCAATGGCGCCGAGCAGGTCGCCGACCAAAATGTCCTGGAACGGCATTTTGAGCGCCGCCGGCGCGTCGGGCCGTGCCCATTCCTCGGACCAGGCGGTGCGGATCTGGCGCAGGGTCTTGCCGCTGTCGGCCCGGGATATCACCGCATCGGCGCTTTCCGCGGCCAACAGTTTTTCTACCATGGTCTCGCTCAAGCCGTATTCCCGGGTCGCCAGCCAGGCCGTGCCGATCCAGACCCCGGCGGCGCCGAGCGCCTGGGCGGCGACAATATGGCGGCCGGTGGCGACGCCGCCCGCCGCCAGCACCGGTACCGAGCCTGCCAGGTCGACGATCTGCGGCACCAAGGTAAAGGTGCCGATCGGACCGGTATGGGCACCGGCGTCATGGCCCTGGGCGACCAGCAAATCGGCGCCGGCAGCAAGCGCCCGTTCGGCATGATGGGGACTGCCGACCAGCGCCAGGGTGCGCTTGCCGTCGGCCTTGGCCTGGGCCACGGCGTCAGGCGGTGCGCCGATGCCGCAGGCAAACAGGTCGACGTCGGAATCGAGCACGGCGCGGACTTGCGCCTCGGCGGTTTCCTCCGAGCGCACGAAGCGCGAGCGCATGCCGGGCCCCGACGGCGGCGGTACGTCGTACTTCTTGTAGAGATCGGCGACGAAACGGCGATGACCGTCGGGAATCTCGGCCTCGATCAGCGCCCGGTCGTCGCTCGCCGGCATGCCCCGCGGCAGCACCAAATCGACGCCGAAGGGCCGCGCGCCGACCATGGCGCGGATTCGTGCCAGGCGCTCGGTGATCTCCTCTGGCGTGTCGCGGGTCGCGCCATAGACACCAAATCCACCGGCCATTGTGATTGCCGCCGTCGCCTCGACGCTATGCGCAAAGCCGAATATGGGGTAGTCGACCCCAAGCATCCGGCTCAGATCGTTGGCCAACAGATTGTCGGTCGCCGCAGCATTCATCGTTGGTGTCTCCCAAAGGTTCCCTGCCCTCGCATTATGGCTGGGTCGGGCCGCCGCGCAAACCGGCGCTACCGCCGCGCCAACGCCTGGCGGAACAGGTAGGTCAGCCAATCCCGTAAAGCGTCGTCGTCGATTGCCATGGCGCCGCGGCCGGTAATGATGGTACTGAACAGGGTGCCGAGCACGATCTGCATGCCGGCACGTACGGCCACTTCCTCGGGCGGGCCGGGCAGATCGGTTGGCGGCCGCGCCTGCAATAGATGCAATGCCGCACGAACGACGGCTTGCCCAGCATCGCCGATCGCGTCGGATGCCACGGATTCGCTCATCGATCGCTTCAGGATCGCCCGGATTAGGCCCTGACGCCGGCGCACCAGATCAACGGCGAAATCGACAATGGCAGCCGGGCAATCCGCGGTCTGATCCGGCCAATTCTCGGGTGACAGCGCCGTCCAGGCACGCGTCCGTTCCTCGTCTAACACCTGCTCGACCGCGGCGCTGAAGAAGCTCTCTTTGTCGCGGAAGCGATTATAGAACGCACCGACCGAGCATTTGGCTCGGCTGGCGATGTCGGCAACGGCGATGTCGTCGATGCCCTGCGTTTCGATCAAATGCAGACCGGCGGCGAGCAGCCGGTCGCGGGTTTGACGGCTCCTCGCTTGGCGCGCCGGCAGGATTCCGGTCTCTCCAGCCGTAGTCATGGCTTGACTCCAGAGCAAAAACCGAATGATAATTCACTTTTTAACATGGTCAATTCCAGACCCTCAAAAATCACCCGCGCCGATCGCCCCCAAGGAGCCATGAATGAGTACGCAATTCCTCTATAAGCTGCCGGTAGAACAAACCAACTGGGTCGTCGACGGCAATACCCATACGCGCTTCACCTGGGAATACGACGACAGCCGCGACCAGATGCTAAAGCTATACGACAAAGGCAAGAAGCAACAATGGGACGCCGCCGAGCGGATCGATTGGTCGCTGGACCTCGATCCGGAGAACCCGATGGAACTGCCGGACGAGCTGATCCGCATATACGGCTCGCCGATGTGGGAGAAGATGAACGAGGAAGAGCGCCGCCGGCTCCGCCATCACAGCCAGGCTTGGCAGATCTCGCAATTCCTGCATGGCGAACAGGGTGCCTTGGTTTGTACAGCCAAGATCGTACAAGAAGTGCCACAGATCGATTCCAAATATTACGCCGCGACCCAAGTGATCGACGAGGCGCGCCATGTGGAAGCCTATTCGCGGCTGTTGCATGACAAGTTCGAACTGGCCTACCCGATCACTCCGCCGCTGAAGTCGCTGTTGGACAACATCGTCACGGAATCGCGCTGGGACTTCACCTATCTCGGCATGCAGGTGTTGATCGAAGGCCTGGCGCTCGGCGCCTTCCATGGCATCCGGGAAATGTCCAAGAACCGCCTCGCCTCCTCGGTCAACGCCTACGTCATGCAGGACGAAGCCCGCCACGTCGCTTTCGGCCGCATCGCGCTCCGCGACTATTACCCGGAGCTGACCGAGGCTGAACGCCGCGAGCGCGAGGAGTTCGTCATCGAGGCGAGCCTGTTCATGCGCGACCGCTTCAGCGCCGACGAGCTTTGGGAGCGGGTCGGCCTGCCGAAGGACGAATGCATCGCCTGGGTCGAAAAATCCGAAGGCATGAAACTGTTCCGCTCGCGGCTTTTCACCCGCATCGTGCCGATCATCAAGGACATCGGGCTGTGGAGCCAGACCGTGCAGGACGCCTATGAGAAAATGGGCGTGCTGCAGTACGCCGACATCGATTCCGCCGCCCTGTTGGAAGACGACAACCTGGTAGCCGAGCGTTTCGACGCCGAGCAGGAAGAGCTGCGCGCGATCGCGAATTGATCCGACCTCAACCGTCCCCCGGTGATCCTTGAAAAAGGATCGAGCGAGGGCGGATCGATCAGGACGGGCGGCGCCGCACGCGTCGCCCGTTTTGAGTCTGTGGCGCTCACGCCAATACGCCTTCGGCGCATGGCTCCGCGGGGGCGGCGCTGACCGCGCCGGAGCCGCAGTCGCGGTCCTGACCGCTTATTCTCAAGCCGAACGCGGTCTTAAGGCGTCAAAAATGCGCGGACCGCGTCCGACCCGACGCAGGTTTGTTCCATGGCGGCGAAATGGATGACGACCTGTGGTTGCCCGAGTTCGGCGGGGTAGTTTTGTCGGAAACCCAGCGTGGCAAGAACACTTGACATTTCTTCATGGAAATACTTCGGCAATCGGTGTTCCGTTGTCTCGCTGGAAACAAATACGTGAGTGACGCAGAGCGTCTCTCCGAAAATCCCGTCATACGGACTCTAGCCTATCGTGACTGCTAAGGGCCGGAATCGTTTTCAGAGGCCTATTGTGCTACAATTGTCGATGATATGGAGGAACCACTTTAGAATTCCCTGTGATTTAGCAGGGGTATTCGCACAAAACACCAAATCTGGAGGGTAAAACATGTCGGAGTTGACATCCTTCGACTTAGAAGGGGGTGGTCAAATTTACGTGCAGACCATCGAAGAATGCCAAAGCGTTGCACCCGACGATGTTGCCGGTCGAACCACCCGGATCGCCAATCGGGGCGAAGAGATTGCGAACAAGTCCAGCAAGCTCTTCCACAAATCCCTGGAAAACCTAAGGCCCCTTTCGAACAGCATTTTGAACACGCTGAAAAGTATCGACAACAAACCTAGTCAAGTTCAGGTCGAGTTCGCCGTGACTTTGGGGACGGAGGGCAGCCTGATCGTTGCGTCGGCAAATGCTGAGGCGAACTTCAAGGTCGTTCTGGTTTGGCAAGACAAGAATGAAACCAAGACCGATCGCTCCCGTGAATAAGTCGGCCTCCACGCGCGTCGGGCCCAACACCAGACCGGTGCCTCCGGACGACTTCGGGTGAAGAATTATGGGGCCGAACGACAGTGCGATTTTGGCAATTCTGAGACGGTCGGACAACAAGCCGGCTGGGGTTGGCTTTCGTGTTGACGATGGCCTGATCATCACTTGTGCGCATGTCGTAGAAGCCGCGCTCGGCCACAGATCCGGCGACCTAATTGACCCACCCGAAGAAAAGGTCACCGTGCGCTTCAGCTTTCTGGAATCACAAGACGAATGTAGCGCCAGCGTGGTTGACTGGGTTCCCGTTTACCGTGGTGAGATCCAGAACCGACCCGACAGCGAGGACATTGCGGTCTTGAGGCTGGATCAATCGAACCGGCCGCCGACAAATCCGATCCGGCTGGAAGCGGTAATCGACGGCGCCGACGTCAGGTCCTATGGATTCCCACCCCAAGCGCAAGACCAGGACAGCACGAAAGGTCGTCCGGAAGAAGGCAAATTGATGGGTAGGGAGACGTCGCGGCTCTGGATCATCGCGGGCGCTAACAACGAGGAGATGCTCTTCGAGCCCGGATTCAGTGGTTCCCCGGTTTGGGACATGAGCCATAAGAAATATGTCGGCATGATGGTCTTGGCCGACCAACCGGAGGCCGCGTTCCCTACGACGCCGCGGGCCCAGCTCCGCGGGAGGCGATTGCGCGGATACATGATCGCGGCTTCGGTCCTGAACGCACGCATTGTTGTCGCACGGTCCACCCTCGGTGCGGCATCGCCGGGCCGACCAAAGATCGATCCCGGCGAACTCGTCTATGATTTGCCCAACCGGACTGACATTTACAAAGACTTGAGAGAAAATGCTTTTCGGACTCTCGCGCGGGATAAAGACAAGCGCCGGCCGATCATATGTCCGTTCTATCTCCGCGATATGGACGATCACCAAGGTTTTATCGATGTGGTCGCCCAGATCAAGCTCAAAGAAGCCCTGCAGGAAGCCAGACTGCCCTTCAATGTCATGGAAAGTCACCCCATTAGATGGCCGACGCGGGGGAACCTTGATGCCCGATTTCGCAAACTGATGTCCGAGCTGGATGAGGCCGCCAAACCGATCGTTCGGTCAAACAGTCAGGATAGAAACGAATCACCTACTGCGATAGAACAATCTATGGTTCTATTCAGCACGATTGAGGCCAATGCCTGCGACAAAAGGGACTTGTCGCTGGTCGATCAACTGATCAATGACTGGAAAGTAGGCCTGAAGTCGCAATACGCGCTGTTTTATTTCATCGCCTTTCGAACGCAGTCGAGACGCGGTTTTCTCAGAAACTTCCGCTTTCAATGGTCTAGTACGGAACGCATGTTCGGCAATTACTTCACCGAATTTGATGGCAAAGCCTCCGAATGGAACAGAGCGTCTTTCGTTAAGGTCTTTGTCCAACCCTTGAGCCAGTTTCGACCGGTCGAATTGACCGAGGCCGAGAGCTGGGTTCGCAAACACGGCAATCCAATCGTGCGGCAAGATAAGAGACGCAAGCTAATGCAAGAGGTCCAAGAGCTATATAATGACGGTGAACTGGTTGACGACACTGGGATCAGAAGCAAGCCGCTGAGCATTCGGCTTCGCGAGATCGTCGACGGTTTGAATTCAAGCTGAAAGTCGGAATGATGGCAAACGATGACGATAGGGTTTTTCTAGAGTACTTTGACGACCTTGATCTGCCCGACCCGGCGACGCCCGTAAAACTGCCTCCGTCGCTCAGGGACGATCTCAGGCGCCCAGACAAATACGTGCCCACCGATGAGCTTGTCGCGGCAATCAAGGTCGCGCTGAACCTTCGGCAACCCTTACTTCTCACCGGCAAGCCCGGCACCGGCAAGACGACCCTTGCATGGTTCGTCGCCGCTCGACTCGGCTACGGCGATCCACTGGTTTTCGAAACGAAATCTACCTCCAGTGCAAACGATCTGTTTTATTCCTACGACGCCTTGGGGCGCTTCGCCGCGGTCCAGACGGGTGCGAAAGCGGCCGATGGTGAGACGACGGACAGGGGTCGACCGCAAGGCAAGACAACTGATCCCTTGAGCTACATCACTTTCAACGCCCTAGGCTTGGCCATTCTCAAATCAGCGGACAAAAACCTCGTCGCGTCGGTTGTCCACGACCCCATTCAGAAAAAGATCGTTCAGATAAGGCAGCCGTCGGTCGTCTTGATCGACGAAGTCGATAAGGCGCCCCGGGACTTTCCCAACGACATCTTGAACGAGATCGACCGGATGTTTTTTAGGATTGCACCCGCTCAAGGCTTGCTGGTCGAAGCCGGAAAGGGGATGCAGCCCGTCGTCATCATAACCAGCAATTCAGAAAAGGATCTTCCTGACGCGTTCTTGAGACGATGCGTCTATTTCGATATCGAATTTCCTTCACATAGTATGCTCATGAGAATAGTCAAAGACCGCTTGCCGAGCGCAATCGCGGATGCAGAGTTTATCGAGAGTGCGGTTACTCTCTATGAGCAAATTCTCGACGAGGGAACGCGCTTGCAGAAACGTCCGGGCACCGCCGAGTTGCTCGACTGGTTGCTGGCGCTGAGGACTACTGATCTGGACCATGGCGTAGCCATAACGGCGAATACACCGCAAGTGATGCAGACGTTGGGCGTACTCATAAAAATGCGGGAGGATCTTAGTGAGGCGGGGGACATCTTGCAGCGTCTCGGCGGTTAGCGGCCGGAGATGCTGACTCAGGACGACATTGTCGGGTTCTTCGACCGACTTCGGCGAGACGATCGTTTCGTCATCGGGACGGACCAGTATTTGGCCGCATTCCAGGTGGCGCTCACCGCACGGCGAGATGACCTACGCAATCGACGATCCATGGGACCGTTCTTGGCTCCAATTGTTTGCCGTTCGCCGGATGAACAGACGCACTTCAGGCAACGTTATGACGAGTGGGTCCGCAAACGCGAAGCCGAAGAGGCAATAGATCGATCCGCGCGGCGAACTATCGAACAGACGACGGAGCGGTCGCGTGTCGAAAGGCTCAACCGGAACCGGTGGTGGTTGTACAGCTTCGGCGGTCTGTTCGTCGCGGCGGCGCTGTTCTTTGTGGTCCCACCGACGATCGACTTACTGGATGGCACCAAAACACCGCCAGTCCTAGCGGACAAGTCCATCGGCAATGCAGGTTCGCCCAATCCTGCGACGTCGAACTCCGGAACGGCATCGCTCAATCTCGGAGGCATGTTGGCCTGGCTAATAGGAGGCTTGCTCATCAGCACCGGTTGCGGCCTCCTCTACATGCTTGTCCGTAGTGAGTACCTTGTCCGCAGGAAATCCCGGCTTGCTCCAGAGATCGAAGATGTTGCGATTACTTCAACGGGAGACAAGGTGTTCCACGCCAACAACTATGAACGGGTGCGCCGCGAACTGCGTCGTCCGCGCGAAGTGGCACGCGACCGTCTGGATCCGGTGGCCAGCGCCGACGCCACCGTTCATCAAGCCGGATATTTCCAACCCGTTTACGCCGCGCGGCTCGCGCAACCGGAGTACTTGATCCTGATCGATCAGCTCAGCGTCAGGGACCATTTCACTATCTTGGCTCAGGAGATCATCGATCGTCTGGGCATCAATGTTACCCTCTACGTGTTTAGCGGTAACCCTCAATTCTGCTTTCGCAGGAGCGGCGGCCATGCCATGAGATCGCTACACGCAATGGCCTCACGATACTCGGATTACCGTTTGCTTGTATTCACGGATATGAAGCGGTTCAGCGACCCCATCAGCGGGCAAATCCCGGATTGGCTGGCCTTGTTCCACGAATGGCCCGAATGCGCAATCTTTACTCCGGTCGAGCCAAGGAGCTGGCGATTCACCGAACGGGCCATTGAGGACACGGGTTTGCCGATTTTCCCGCTGTCCGAACAGGGATTTGCGGCCTATTCGGGCCAGTTTGTCTTAGGCTCGAACGGCAACCGAAAGATTGGATGGGATCCATCAAGCACCTCGACAAATAGCCCACATACAAATTTCCCCCCCGTTCTTAGCCGACATTCGTTACGATGGATAGACTACGCCTCGCCCACGGAAGACGAAATCAATCAGCTGGAACGAGAACTGGGCGACTATCTCGGGTCGGACGGTAGCCGCTGGCTCGCGGCTTGTGCCGTGTACCCCGAAATTCATTTCGATCTCACTATCGACCTCGGACTGCAGGTGTTGGGTGTAGAACGATCTCCGGAGTTCTACCGCTCCGGTTTGCAGAAATTGATGCGCCTACCATGGTTCAGGCGCGGATCCATGCCCGACTGGTTGCGACTCCGCCTCCTTGACCGAATTCCGTCGTCCCGATCACGCCGCATAAGACGATTCCTGCAAACCTGGCAGCCGAGCCAGGAGGGCAGAGGGACGCGCGCGCGAACAATCGCAAGGTCGACCACAGACCGATCCCTGGTAGCGCGGATCAGGACGCTCATTAGGCGTGGGCCTTCGCCCGGTGGCGGCGAGCGGCCAGAACAGGACCACGTGTTCCGTGTCTTTATGTTCCCCTGGACCGCAAGCAGCCTTGCCGTCGGCCTTCCACGGGCCCTAAGCCGCGGTTTGTTTCAGGACAGGGAGGATTTTCCTGGTACACAGCCCACCTCGGACTTGCCGAACACCCTGGCGGTCGCCGCGCGTGGCGTCATGACGCGTAGCCCTTTCGTCGTAATCATGGCTGTCATTTTCTTCACAGGCATTTTTCTCACACTTTTGGAGTCCGTTTTTGGCACGATCGTGCTCGTCATTGCGGCTTTGGGCATAGCGGTCAACCTACATAGCTTCGCCAAAGACAGAGCAGTGTGGCAGGTGATTGACGACGACATGGAAAGCGGCGAGACATGAGCTCAATGGTCTTGTGGTTCCTTGTTGTCTTGGTACCTGGCTTCATATTGTTATCTTTCGTCGTCGCTTGGCGTGCCCGTCGTCGCATTACGACGGCGACGGACTTTTTTCTGGGCGGACGGACAGTTTCTCCGCTCGTCTTCGCTCTCGGTATGTCGGCAACCATTTATTCCGGCTGGTCCTTCACGGGGCATCCGGGTCTCATCTTTCGTGATGGTTTCCAATACGCGTTCGCCGGCCTCTATGCCGTGACGATTCCATTGTTTGGCATCGTTTTCATGAAGCGCCAATGGGCGATAGGCCGCCGGCTGGGATTCGTGACACAGGGCGAAATGCTGGCAAGTTATTATCAAAGTGATGGAATCAGATTTCTGGCGATTGTCGCTGGTTTTTTCTTTGCCATTCCTTACGCCGGCCTGCAACTAGGTGCGATTGGGTTTGTTCTTAACATGGCGACAGACGGCATATTGTCCACCAACACTGGTGTCGTAATGGCCGCGATTGTCGTCGGAGTCTTTCTCAGTTTGGGCGGGTTTCGTTCTTTCGCCCAACTCAGCGCGCTCTATTTCCTGCTGGCGATCGTAGGCATGACGATCGTCAGTGTCATTGCCCTTGACCTTGTCGGCGGTTGGTCCTCACTGCAGGACGGTCTGGGCAAAATCGGAGCGACCGATGTCGGCAAATGGGGCTTGACGCAAGAAGATGACGGCGTTGGGCACAATGCCTACTTCGCAGTTCCCGGCGCTATCCAACTGACCAGCGGACTTGGGAGGGAAACACCGATCGGCGGGATTTGGACAGGCGCCATGATCGTGACTTACCTATTGTTCGGGATCGGCGCGCAAGCATCCCCCATAGCGAGCACCTGGGCGCTGGCAGCGCGATCTCCCAAGGGATTTGCCTTTCAGCAATTCTGGCTATCCGCTCTAGTGGTCGGCGGCATTCTTGTAATTGGGAGCAGCATTCAGGGAATGAGCGCGAACCTCCTTGGGGCCGGCCCCCAGTTGAAGGAGGCCGGGTTCGTTCTGGACACGATCCTTCCCGAATCGGTCGGGCAACGCACCAATAGTCTGGTGCCCCATTACTTGTTAATTGTTGCCGAAGCGTTGCCCCTCCTAGTCGCGTTCTTGTTTCTCTGCGCCATAGCAGCCATGCTCTCGACTGCAGCCGCCCATTGCTTTTCCTACGCCACCATGCTCACACGCGATCTTCACAAGCGGTTCGAGCGTCCGGCAATGAACCATGCCTCGCAAATGCGGCTCGCCCGGATGTATGTCGCCTTCATCCTCTTTGCGGGCGCCCTGACCGCTGTTATTTCACAGGATACGCTCGTTACATTGGGTGGGTTTGCTATGGCCTGCGGTGCTCAACTAGGACCAGCGTTGCTCGGCCTCTGTTGGTGGCCGCGGCTGACCCGGGCCGGCGTGCGGTGGGGCATCATCGTTGGCCTGATGGTGGTCATTCTCGTGGAACCATACGGACTTATGATTGTTGAACCACCGTGGGGCCGTTGGCCGTTGACCATGCATTCGGTGGTTTGGGGACTGTTTTTTAATCTGCTGGTTTGCATTGTCGTATCCGCCGCGACACAGAATGATTCCGATCGTCAGAACCGTCTCGAGTATCATCGATTTTTCCACCAAACGGTACCGGCGCCACGGGCTAAACGGAACCGGATCAAATTCGCCCTCGGTCTCATAGCTCTATGGCTGCTGATCGGTGTCGGGCCCGGTGCGACGATCGGCAACGACCTATTCGGCCGTCCAGACGAAGCCGCCACCTGGCTGTTCGGTATCCCCTCAATTTGGGCATGGATTATCCTCGCCTGGATTTCCGGCACAGCAATCGTGGGTTATCTGGCTTACCGCCTTGAGTTCTCGGTCGCCCCGGAGCAAGACATCAAACCGTTGGTAAACGATGTCGGCGATTTCGACCATACCATAGTCGAAAGCGTACCAGTCAAAAAATGAAACGTTCAGCAGTATGATGAAAATACGATTTCATACTTGATCAAAACGTGCGCTGATTGACGGCGATAAAGCTGCAGAATCTTAGGGACTCGCGTGAAACTGGAACAGTTTTAGAGAATTCGGGTCAACGCTCCAAGAATGCGCCGACCACCTGATTTACCGCATCGGGAAATTCCCAGAGCGGGAAGCCGCCGGCGTCGGGGATGACGCAACGCCGACAGTTCGGCAGCAGGGCTTCGAGCGCGTCTGCGGCGGCGATAAAATCGGTCAAGTCATGCTCGCCATTGACGACCATCACCGGAATTTCCAGTGCTGCGAGACGGTCGTCTATGGCGGCGATGGGCTGCGAGATGAGGCCGGATTCAAGCCATGGTTTGCCTTCGAAATCATCGATCATCGTCCGGTGTTCGGCGGCCCGGCATTCATCCGGCCGGGCGCGCATCACGGCAAACCAGTCGCTTCTCTGCCACCAATATTTACGTGCGGCCTCCAGCCCGCGCGATTTCGCGACGGCGCCGACGGCGTCGAGGATCTTGACGGCGATCGGTGGCGCACGCCCCGGGAACACCGGTCCCTCCAGCACTAGGGAGGCGAAGGAACTTGGCTGCCCACAGGCCAGCAGCAGGCCCGCTCCGGCGCCCGTATGAGTGCCCCAAAAGTGGCCGCGCTCGATCTCGGCCGCGCGCCAGGCGCCGGCGATACTCGCGGCAAATTCCGCCAGGCCGTACGGGCCCGCCAAATCCGACGACAAACCGTGGCCCGGCAGATCGATAAGGCAAATCCTGAAATAGTCCCGGAAGGCCGCAACTTGTCGGTTGAAGACCCGCCGATCCTGGGACACCCCATGCACCATGGTGAGCCACGGCGCGGCCGTGCCGGCCGTCGTAACCAGCTCATAGCAGGCGGCGGTCTCAACTGGTCCTGTCATAGCGCTATTTGACCGCAAGATTCGGACTGCATCCAGGGCCCGCCGGCGCGATGCTTCGTGTGTCCAACGGCTGGAGATTTCTGTTATGGCAGCAAGACCCGTCATCAACAAGACAATGACCCCGCTCGAATGGGGCCTGCTGATCACTTTGTCGATCGTTTGGGGCGGCTCATACTTTTTCAACGCGATTGCGGTCCGGGAGTTGCCGACTTTTACGGTGGTCGTCGGCCGCGTCGGCCTTGCCGCGATCATACTCTTGGTGGCCATGCGCGTCCTTGGTCTGCGGCTGCCGCGGAGCCGGGAGGTTTGGGTGGCGTTCTTCGGCATGGGCCTGCTCAACAACGTCGTTCCATTTAGCCTGATCGTCTGGGGTCAGTCGCATATTGCGTCCGGCGTGGCGTCGATCCTCAACGCGACGACACCGCTCTTTACCGTTGTTGTGGCGCATGCACTGACCAGTGACGAGAAAATGACCCCGGGCCGGGTCGCCGGTGTGGTGGTCGGCCTGATCGGCGTCACGGTCATGATCGGCGGCGACGCGCTACAGACGCTCGGCATCGATTTCCTCGCCCAAATCGCCTGCCTCGCCGGCGCGCTCTCCTACGCGTTCGCCGGCGTCTACGGGCGGCGCTTCCGGCACCTCGGCGTGACCCCGATGGCGACGGCGACCGGCCAGGTTACGGCCTCCAGCATCCTGCTCCTGCCGGTCGTGATGGTCGTCGACCAGCCCTGGACATTGCCGGCGCCGAGCCTCGACACAATCGGCGCCTTGGTCGGCGTCGCCGCGATCTCCACCGCGCTCGGCTACGTCCTGTATTTCCGGATTCTGGCAACCGCCGGCGCCACCAACCTGCTGCTGGTGACTTTCCTGCTGCCGGTGAGCACCATCCTGCTCGGCATTGCCGTGCTCAGCGAGGTGCTGCTGGACAAGCATCTGCTTGGCATGGCGCTCATCGGCCTCGGCCTTGCCGCAATCGACGGCCGGCCCTGGCAATGGCTCAGCAAAATCGCCGCCAAATCCCCGATATCGTGATCGACCCACTTTTAAGCGTTATCAATTTTTCTGATAGTCGCGCCTGAGTATCAACCTACAACTTCTGCTATTGCTGTCTATCTTATCTTCGGACAAGATGGGGGGCCAGCAAGTTAGTTACGTGCGGAAAACCGCGCCGACGATCAAAACGTTTGATCTGAATAATGGATTGCATCAATGATTTCGCTTCAAGAAATCGGATCTGGTACTACGAACATTTTGATCTCGTTGGCCGTCGCATTACTGGCGGCTATCATTTATGGTTTTCTATCTTCAAAAAAAGTAATTGTAATTAAAACCAAAACTGTACTTGCAACAATAGTAATTGCGCTAGTTGTGATCGCTTTGTTAATTTTTGCTGTTACAAAACTGCTGCAATACGATCCTCGCCGCGAAATTCCGCCCAAACCGCAAGAATCCGGCCCGACGATAAAATTGGCGAAACCCAGATATGACGACCGAACTGCCAGCTCCAGCCTTAGCGTTGACGGAAAAGCCTCGGGCACCATTCTCGCTCCCGGCGATAATGATACAGCCAGCGGGGAGTTTCGTGCCTCAGGAACAATCGACCTCCCAAATGGCGCGATAGGCTGGGTCGCAATACGAAAAGGCCGACTTTATTGGCCGAAAGAACCGGCGATAGAACGGTCAGGAGATTGGCAAGTTACGGTGTTTGAAGGCGGACCCGGAGGCCGGTTTGATTTAGTACTGATCGCCGTCGATGCCAGCACAAACGAAGAAATAGAACGCAGGTTCGATCGCGCGTTGCAAACCGGCAGTTACCCTGGGATGACACTAGAAAGCCGCTCCGTTCTGCTCGACTCCGTCAATGTTACCAAGCGGTAGTGTAATCTACCGAGGGCCGCCGCCTACTTCTTGACCAACGCGCCATAGAGTTCGGCATCGCCGACCACGCCTTGGATGCGTTCACCGTCGGTGACCAGGACCGGGCGGCCGGTGGCCATGCGGGCCTTGATCAGCACCTGCATCGGCGTTTCGGGCGACGCCAGGGCGACCGTGCCGGCACCAGCGTCAGCGACGGCGGCGGTCACGAGCGGCTGGCCATCGGCATCGCGCGGCATGGCGTCACCATCCGCGACCGGCGCCATCATGTCGCCGGCATGCAGGACGCTCAACGGATTCATATGGGCGACGAACTCGGCGACATAGTCGGTCGCCGGATCGAGCACGATTTCTCGCGGCAGGCCGTATTGCACGACCCGGCCCGCCTCCATGATGGCGATGCGGCTGCCGATGCGGATCGCTTCGTCCAAATCGTGGCTGACGAATATGATGGTGCATTTCAAGGTCTTCTGCAGTTCCAGCAGCTCGTCCTGCAGATGGGTGCGGATCAGCGGATCCAGCGCCGAGAACGGCTCGTCCATCAGCAGGATCGGCGCGTCCGTGGCAAAGGCGCGGGCCAGGCCGACGCGTTGCTGCATGCCGCCGGAAAGCTCATGGGCGTACTTGTCGCGCCATTGCCCGAGATGCACCAGGTCGAGCTGGCGATCGACCCGTTCGGCGCGCTCGGCCGCGGCAACGCCCGCAAGCTCCAGCCCGAAGCCGACATTCTCGGCGACGGTGCGCCAGGGAAACAGCGCGAATTGCTGGAAGACCATGGCGATATGGTGCATGCGGAGCCGGCGCAACGTCGCCTGGTCGCAGGCCACGACATCGATCTCCTCGCCATCCGCCTGGACTAGAACCTGCCCCCGCGCTGGCCGGTTGAGGCCGTTCACCGCCCGCACCAGGGTCGATTTGCCGGAGCCCGACAATCCCATCAGCACACAGATTTCACCGGAATCAACACTCAACGTCGCGTCGGCCACGCCGACGACTTGGTCGGTCTGTTCTAGGATTTCGTCGCGGCCGATGCCTTGGTCGAGCAAGGTGAGCGCCGCGTCCGGCCGCTCGCCGAAAATGATATCAACCGATTGGAAGCGGACACTCGTGTCACCGGCCACCGCGGTCAGTCCCACTTTTCCCGACCGGCGCGGCAGAGCCGATCGAGGATGATGGCGATGACGACGATGGCGAGGCCCGATTCCAGGCCCATGGGCACGTTGACGCTGTTGAGTGCGCGCACCACCGGCTTGCCGAGCCCGTCGGCGCCGACCAGGGCGGCGATCACCACCATGGATAGCGACAGCATGATGCATTGGGTGAGGCCGGCCATGATGGTCGGCATGGCGTAGGGCAGTTCGACTTTCCAGAGCAGCTGACGTTTGGTCGAGCCGAACGCCTCACCCGCCTCGACCAACTGCGTCGGCACCGAAGAGACGCCGAGATGAGTGAGCCGGATCGGCGCCGGAATGGCGAAGATCACCGTGGCGATCAAGCCCGGTGCCAGGCCGAGGCCGAACAGCACAAGGGCCGGGATCAAATAGACGAAGGTCGGCAGGGTCTGCATCAGATCAAGCACCGGCCGCATCGCCCGAAACAGCCAGGGCCGATGGGCCGCGGCGATGCCGAGCGGCACGCCGACCACCATCGATACCCCGGCCGCGCCGATCACCAGCGCCAAGGTCTCGATGGTTTCCTTCCAGAAGCCCTGATTGATGATGAACAACAGGCCGACGGCAATCCCGAGAGCCAGTTTCCACGAACGATGGATGACGTACGCCACACCGGCGATCAGCGCCACGACCAGCAACGGATGCAGCCACAGGACGCCATCGATCATGCCATCCAGCCCGGTCTCGATACCGAGCGACAGGCCGTCGAAGAACCAATAAAAATAGTCGGTAAGGAAGTCGAAAAAGGCTTCACCCCATTCGCCGATGGGGATTTTGTTGTCGGTCAGCCAGTCCATGGTGAAAGGCCCCGCGTTATGCGTATCAAGTGCCCGTCATCCCCTGATTGCAGGGAACGACGGGCCGATCCGTCCTCAGCCGCCAAGCTTGGCCTTGACCGCGGCCATGCCGTCGCCGCCATCGACAGTGGTAACACCACCGAGCCAGCTTTTCACCACATCCGGATGCGCCTTCAGCCAGGCCGCCGCCGCTTCATTCGGCTTTTCACCGCCATCGAGAATCTTCGCCATGATCTCGTTTTCCATGGCCAGGGTGAATTTCAGATTGCCGAGCAGTTTGCCAACGTTGGGGCATTCGCCGGCGTAGCCCTTGCGGACATTGGTATAGACCGTGGCGCCACCAAAGTTTGGCCCGAACACGTCATCGCCGCCATCGAGATAGGCCATCTCGAAATTGGCGTTCATGGGGTGCGGTTCCCAGCCCAGGAAGACAATGGCCTTATCGCGCTTCACCGAGCGGCCGACCTGGGCCAGCATGCCTTGTTCCGAAGACTCGACCAGCTCAAAGCCTTTCAGGCCGAAGGCGTTTTGCTTGATCATGTCGAGGATCAGTCGGTTGCCGTCATTGCCCGGCTCGATGCCATAGATCTTGCCATCCAAATCGTCGCGGAACTTGGCGATGTCGGCAAAGGTTTTCAGGCCCTTGTCGAAACTGTCTTTCGGTACCGCCAAGGTGTATTTGGCACCTTCCAGATTGACCCCGACCACGTCGACGCTGCCGTTCTCGCGATAGGGCTTGATGTCGGCCTCCATGGTCGGCATCCAATTGCCAAGAAAGATGTCGATATCTTTGTTTTCCATGGATTTATAGGTCACCGGCACCGACAGCACCTTGACGTCGGGCTGATAGCCCAAGGCTTCCAGCACCACCGACGTCGCTGCCGTCGTCGCGGTGATGTCGGTCCAGCCGACGTCGGAAAACCGAACCGTCTTGCAGGCGGCCGGGTCGGCCGCCCAGGCGGCGGATTGATGAAGTCCGAAGACCAGCAGAGCCGCGCCCGCGGCTTTCAAGAACGGCACACGCATGCATCCCTCCCGTTATGGCCGGCGGTGTCGGGCGCTGCCCGCAAGCAGCCGGCATTGTTGATTTGATCGTCGAAAGTTTTTTTAATTGATTGACCAATTAAAGTCAATTTATGATCCCGCGAACGAAAGGAACCAACCGAATGCCGAAAGTCGGGATGCAGCCGATCCGCCGCAAGCAGCTGATCGACGCCGCCATTCAATCGATCCACGAGTTCGGCTTGGCCAACGCGACGGTGGCCCGGATCGCCAAGAAGGCGGGCGTGTCGCCCGGCATCGTGCATCATTATTTCGAGGACAAGAACGACCTGTTGTTTTCGACCATGCGGGCCCTGCTGGTGGATCTGCGGATCGACGCGGTCACCCGCCTGGGCACCGCCAGAACCCCGACCGAGCGGGTCTATGCCATCATCGATGCGAGCTTTTCCGAGACCCAGTTTTCGCCGGAGGTCATCACCGCCTGGCTGGCACTTTACGGCAGCGCCCGGCGCTCCGACCGGCTCAGCCGCATCGTTCGCATTTACGCCCGGCGGCTGCACGCCAACCTGCTCCACGATCTGCGAAAACTGTTGCCGGCCGACGCGGCGGTTCGGGCGGCGGAAGGCACCGCGGCGCTGATCGACGGGCTCTATCTCAGGCTCGCGCTCGGCAGCGCCCGCCCCGACCCAGACCACCACCGCGCCTTGACCCGCGACTATGTGGACACCCACCTCGCCTTTCATTCGGCAGACCCGAGCGGCCGATGACCGCTTTCGACTATATCGTCATTGGCTCCGGATCCGCCGGCTCTGTGCTAGCCCATCGGTTGTCGGAATCCGGCCGAAACCAAGTGCTGGTTTTGGAATTTGGCGGCAGCGACATTGGGCCGTTCATTCAGATGCCTGCAGCTCTCTCCTACCCCCGCGCCATGGCGACCTATGATTGGGGTTATTCGTCGGAACCGGAGCCGCATCTCGGCGGGCGAAGCATCGCCTGCCCGCGCGGCAAGGTGATCGGCGGCTCGTCCTCGGTCAACGGCATGGTCTACGTACGTGGTCATGCCTGTGACTTCGACCATTGGGAGGCGCTTGGCGCCGCCGGATGGGCCTACCGCAACGTTTTGCCCTATTACAAGCGCCTGGAGCATGCCCATGGCGGCGAGGCCGGGTGGCGCGGCACCGACGGGCCGCTGCACGTGACCCGCGGCCGGCTTAAGAATCCGCTTTATCAGGCCTTCATCGATGCCGGCGCCGAGGCCGGTTACGGCCGCACCGACGATTACAACGGCGCCGCCCAGGAAGGCTTCGGCCCGATGGAGATGACGGTCTGGCAGGGCCGGCGCTGGTCGGCCGCCAACGCCTATTTGAAGCCCGCGCTGAAGCGCCCGAACCTACGCATGATCCGCCACGCCTTGGCCCGCCGCGTCCTGTTCGACGGCAAGCGCGCCATCGGCGTCGAGTATGAACGGCGCGGCCGGATCGAGAACGTGACGGCGGCTAAGGAAGTCATCATTGCCACCGGGTCGATCAACACGCCCGCCTTGCTGCAACATTCAGGCGTCGGCGACCCAGAACATTTGCAGGCCGTCGGCATCACGCCTCATCACCCGCTTCCCGGCGTCGGTGAGAATCTGCAGGATCATCTGGAGATCTATTTTCAGACAGCGTGCAGCCAACCGATCACCTTGAACAAGCACCTCAACGTAATTTCCCAGGGTGCCGTGGGCCTGCGCTGGCTGTTGTTCAAGTCGGGCCTCGGCGCGACCAACCATTTCGAGGCGGCGGCGTTCATCCGCTCCGCCGCCGGTGTTCGCTATCCGGACATCCAGTGCCACTTCATGCCGATCGCCGTCGCCAATGACGGCAAGACCCGCGCCGTCGCCCATGGTTATCAGGTCCATGTCGGGCCGATGCGCTCGGCCTCCCGCGGCCATGTGAGGATCCGCGACGCCGACCCCAAGGCCAAGCCGAAGATCCTGTTCAACTACATGTCCAAGCCCCAGGACTGGGCCGATTTCCGCGCCGTTGTCCGCTTGACCCGTGAAATCCTCGGCCAGCCGGCCTTCGCCGCCTACGCCGCCGCCGAAGTGGCGCCCGGCGCCCATTGCCAAAGCGACGCGGCCATCGATGCTTTCGTCGCGGAGACCGTGGAAAGCGCTTACCACCCCAGCGGCACTTGCCGCATGGGCGCCGCCGACGATCCGTTGGCGGTGGTCGACCCGGACTGCCGCGTGATCGGCCTGGACGGCCTGCGTATCGCCGATTCCTCGATCATGCCGGCGATCACCAACGGCAATCTGAACGCGCCGACCATCATGATCGGCGAAAAAGCCGCCGACATGATCCTCGGCCGCCCGCCGCCGCCCGCGGCCAACGAGGTGCCCTGGGAACACCCGAACTGGCAAACCGCGCAGCGCTAGCCGCGGCGGCGCGCCACGGGATCCACAGGCGGCTGGTTCATATCGCGCGGACCGACGCCGCCGGGTTGCACCTCAATTGCAACAAGCTCATTTGACTACCGCGGACCGCGACCCATTCCATTTTGTTGGCCATTCGCTGCCGACACAAACAATTAGTAATTGCAAAATATCGCAATATTGCGTTCAGTTAAGACTGCATCGACGACGATTATTTTTGGAAGGGAAACCATTCGCCGTGGTGCCCTGGACCTCACGATCATGAACCTACCCGAAACCTACACCAACCACTCTGAACCCGAACCGGGCGGCTGGCGCCATCACTGGCGCGATCGAAAGATGTTTTGGTACTGGATTTTGGCTGGCTTCATTCTGGCTCAGCTATTTTTTTTCAAGATTGGGGTTCTAGAAATATTTCTTGCCTTTCCCTATATGGCGTTGGTTTTTTACAGTGATGTATTGGGTTTTTTTGGACTGTCTGTTTTGATTGCTGCTTTATTTTACCCATCATCTGTAATTTTTTATGTGTGGACTTGGCGTGGCAACCGCCGAGACTATATTCCAAGACGCTCAGTTGCATTGTTTCTATTGCTTTGTTTGACTTTTCCCTATCAATTGTCCCGGTATTTTGAAAACCCTTTCGACAACGCGGATGAGTTCATTCTAACGTTTCTTAACGAACATCCTAATTACGCTACATTTGAATTTCTCGATTGTATCGTTCTGCTCGGCCTCGGCGTCTGGCTTATCGGCCGAAGACGAGCAATTCGACCCTGGGACTTTCTTGTGTTTCATTTTTTTCTATTTGTCGCCCTAATTTGGTCGATGAAGGTTCTGCAGGCTTGGCCAACAGGACTCCACCTAATTTGATAGCCTAAAAATTGTCTATTGACCTGCCCAAAAATTCGATTTTTTGAAAGTGGGTTCACGTCAATTCGGTGAAACGTTGTACTTTACCCAACGACGCCGCAACAGCGATTTCGATGCCGGTGTGCCCGGTGGTGTAAGAGGTATGCCACCCCCAACGGTAAAATCGCCCACCACCATTTCCCCTTCGATTCGGTCTTTCCAAGTTGCCCGCCAATCGAACCGTGTGGCGCGTTGGGCGAGCTCCAGTTTCTTGGAGTCTGCGCCAAAGAATCTTCCGACGTCGAAATTGTATCCCTCGTCGGTCCAAACATGGGTCACGATGCCTTTCACAGTGATGCGGTCACCCATGCGTAGCAGGCTGAATGTTCCGGTAGACGTACCATGGCTGCGGCCGGCCCCTGCGCCGATATTCAAGTTTCTACCAATTTCCCTATTTAGACCAATGCGATCACCGCGAAGCTGTTGCCCTGGGCCAAGCGCTGCGGCATAGCGACGTGGGCCGGCCGGTTTTGGCCGCGCGGGCCGACGCTGCCGGAGAGCGCCGTGATTGAAAAGTTCTCACAGGATTGCTATGGACAGAGACTCATTTCAAAAATCTGCGGCTTTCTACGACCGAGAAAAACTATTAAAACCTACGCAATCGCACTATACTGCATCCAACAGGAAGTTGCATTGTCGGCGATTATAAATTTGTAAGGGAGGCCATTCTCTGTGTTGTGCTTGACCTTACGATCATGACCCCCCACCAAAATGACACCAATCACTCTGAAACCGAATCAGGCGGTCAGCGTCAACATTGGCGTGACCGAAAGATATTCTGGTATTGGATTTTGGCTGGTTTCATTCTTGCTCAATTATTTTTTTTCAAGATTGGATTGTTAGAAGGATTCCTTCTCTTAGCAGTTATTATGCTGTTCAAGAGCGGTGGTTTCTTGATATTTGTAGTAAATACTATTTTCCTTTTGATCTGTTTTTATCCGATATCGATTATTTTTTATGCATGGACTTGGAGAGGAGACGACTGGAATAATATTTCTAAGCATTCAATTTTTTTACTTTTACTTCTATGCATAACTTATCCCTTTCAAATTTCTTGGTATGTTGAATATTCTACTGGTATGGTAGACGAAAATACTCTGTCGTTTCTTGACGAACACCCCAGTTACTTCGTATTTGAGTTTCTTGACTCTATCATTCTCCTTGGCCTCTGTGTCTGGCTTGTCCGTCGATCGCGACCAATTCGGCCCTGGGATATTCTCGTGTTTCATTTGTTTTTATTTATCGCTCTGATTTGGTCGATGAGATTTCTGCAAGTTGAGCCGGCGGGATCCATCCTACTCCTGTAGCATAACGAACTGTCTGTTGACCCGCAGATAACGGATTGCCTGTGGCAGTCCATGCACGTCAATTCGGTTTAACTTTGAACCTTAACCAACGACGCCGCAACAGCGATTTCGATGGCGGCGTGCCCGGTGGTATGAGAGGTATACCGCCTCCAACAGTAAAATTGCCCACCGCCATTTCGCCTTCGATTCGGTCTTTCCATGTAGCCCACAAATCGAACCGTGTGGCGCGGTGGGCGTGTTCCAGTTTCTTCGAGTCGGCGCCAAAGAATTTTCCGATGTCGAAATTGTATCCCTCGTCGGTCCAAACATGGGTCACGATGCCCTTCACAGTGATACGGTCACCCTTGCGTAGCAGGCTGAATTTTCCGGTAGACGTAATATGGCTACGACCGGCTCCTGCGCCGATATTTACGTTTAATCCGAAATCTTTACCCAATCCCGGGATTCCGCCTTTGACAATGCTGTTTGGGATATTTTTCACCAATCGACCGATACTTGTGCTAACCGGATGTGTGATGTCGACTTTCCAATGGTCGGAGACGGTTTCGGTTCCGCTGGCGCTGCGACTCAGTCGTTCAACGGCAGCAAAGGCAGGATTGCTCCTTTTCGGGTTTGGGAAATTCAACGTTTTGAACCGCTCGATGTTGGTTTCGGCCGCATCGCGCACCACTTTGTATGCTAGCGCGTCATCGCGTGTAACTATGATGTCGCGGCCGGTCCGATCAAGGTATCGTTCCAGGAACTTCACGGCCAATTTGGCCTGAGAACGCTTTCCCAGCCGTAGCATTTCGTGGAGCCAGGCTTCGATACCGTCGACCTCCGATCGAACCACGCAAGCCAGCTTGTTTTTCAGCATGTCGTTGCTTCGCCTGTCCTCCGGATCTTTGATCGCCAGAGTTCTATCGCACCGCGCCCTGATATCGGCCGACAGGATTTGAAACAGCGGACGTGCGACGTTTTGCAGGACACGGATGCTTGACACATGCTGACCGGAGCCGCGACCGTTTTGCAGTATCAAGTTATTCGGCGTGAAGAACCCTGC
>Ga0315336_1001056_pt1 | contig 59899 bp, 57 predicted proteins | sample ASW5metaG_FD_204512 | JGI IMG/M metagenome (GOLD analysis project Ga0315336, IMG submission 204512) | Ammonia-oxidizing marine archaeal communities from Monterey Bay, California, United States - ASW #5 | ecosystem: Environmental > Aquatic > Marine > Intertidal zone | place: USA: California...
GTCGGTGGGGGAGCGGGGCGGTCAGGTTCCGGCAAAGCCAAATCGTGAGCCTGGCCGGCCCGTCAGGCGCTGTCGATCCGGTTGCGCGCGCGTTTGGGGATCTCGAAATCCGGCAGTCCGACCTCTTTCCAGAGGTCCAACGCCTTCATCATGATCTCCTTGGGCGGCAGCGAAATCTCGCCCGCGTCGATCGTCTGGGTCGCGTCGATCACGATCTTGCTGCCCATGTCGGACATCTGGTTGTCGACGCGCACCGAGGGGTCCATGCCCATCGGGAAGAACACGTCCTTGATGATGTCGGTGTCGCGCGCCGGATTGTAGTGCGCGTTCATGGCCCATTCGACGTGAAGTGGATCGCGGATGTCGATATCCGCGTCGACGATCGTGACGCGCTTGATCGGTGACATGTCAGCGACGAGGCGCCCGACCTTCTTGGCATGGCCCGGATGGCGCGGCGACATCGCGATCACCGCATGGGCCAGCAGCCCGCCGAATGTGAGATCGATATGGACGTCCTCCACGCTGGTGTCGCCCAGGTCGTGCCGTAGCGTCTTCAGCAGCAACGGGCCGTTTGTCATGCTTTGCAGAACCGTGCTCTCGCTGGGCGGCATCTGGCTCGTATAGCCGTAGAAGATCGCGTCCTTGCGATGGGTGATCGCGGTGATCCGGATCACTGGCTTGGGCGCTACCGGGCCCATATAGCCGGCAAACTCGCCGAACGGGCCCTCATCGGCGTACTCGCCCGGCAGCACCTCGCCCTCGATGATGATCTCAGAGTTGGCCGGCACCATGATGTCGCTGGTCTTGCATTTGACCACGTCGATCGGCTCGCCTTTCAGGCCGCCCGCCACCGTGACCTCGTCCACGCCCATCGGCATGTTGGCGACGGTGGCGAGATGGATCACCGGCTCGGTCGCGATCACCCAGGCGATTGGCGCAGGCTTGCCCTGATCGAGCCAACTCTGCGCCAGCGCGAAACCCTGACGGCCCGGATTGAGATTGCAGATCACCGAGTGGTCGTCGCGCACCATGGTGCGGTAGACGCCCATATTCTGTACGCCTGTGTCGATGTGACGGTTGATGGTGATCGTCGTGATGTAGGGGCCGACATCCTTACCCGGCGTCCAGGTCGGGATCGGCAAATCGGAAAGCTTGGCGTCCTTGCCCTCGCGCACGACCTCCTGGCACACGGCGGTTTTGACAACCCGCGGCACTTGCGGATTGCTCAGCGCCGTTACCCAGTGATCGTTGATCTCTTCGCGCGGCACGCCCAGGCCCAGCGCATAGGTATGCGTTGAGGCGCCGAGCGCGCCGGTGACCAGCCGGAATTCGGAACCTTCGACCTTGTCGAACATGAGCCCGAACCGCTGATCGTCGGGCAGCGCCTGGAAGACCCATTTGGCGAGCGCGGCAGGCGCCCAGCTGCGGTCGACAGCTTGCTCGATGCGCCGCAGCTTGCCCTGCTGTTCGGAAACCGCGATGAAATCCCGGAAATCACGATAGGCCATGGCTCCCTCCAGCGCCGCGCGGGCGCGTCGTTCCCGATAGGCCACGATTATCGTCGCTTGGGCCGCCGGTGCCAATGGACAGTCGACGCATAGGGCGCACCTGGATTGCCGGCCAACCGACGCCGCCGGTCCGCGACATTTCCTTTGCCTCCTTGGAGCTGGCGGAGTTTAACCGGCGCATGACCCAGCAGGCACCCCAGGCGACCGGCGGCCTCGGCACGCATTTCGTATTGCTGTTGAACGTCGCACTGGTCAGTACTTCCTTTCCGGTGGGTGCGGCCATCACCCATGCGCTGGACCCGGCGGCGCTGAACTGCGTTCGCTTTGCATTGGCCACAGCCGTCTTCGCCGTCCTGGTGACGTTGCGCGGAGAATGGCGGCGGCCGGCCCCAAAGGACCTGCTGCGCTATCTCTTGCTTGCTGCTTCGTTGGTCGGTTTCTTCGTTGCCATGTTCGAGGCGCTGCGCCTGACCTCGGCCATCAATACGTCGGCCCTTTTCACGTTGGTCCCGTTGTTCAGCGCTGCGATCGCACTGGCGCTGGCCGGCCAGCGAACACCGTTGCGCCAGCTGGCCTTCATGGTGCTGGCGGCGTTCGGCGCACTTTGGGTGGTGTTCAAGGGCTCGCTCGCCAACGCCTTGGCGCTCAGTCTCGGCCAGGGCGATCTGATCTTCCTCGCCGGCGCGCTCTCATTCGCCTTCTTCTCGCCGCTCACCCGGCGCCTGGATGTCGGCGAGAACCTGTTGTCGCAGACCTTCTGGACGCTGCTGGTCGGCACCGCGATGCTGGCGCTGATCGGCAGCGCCAGCTTGATGAAAATGGAATGGCAGGCAGTGCCGGCTGTGGCCTGGTCGGGCATTGTCTATCTGGCCATATTCACGACGGCGGTGACGTTCTATCTGGTGAAGTTCGCCAGCTTGCGCCTGCCATCCGCCAAGGTCATGTCCTACAACTATTTGACGCCGTCCTTCGTCGTATTGATGGAAGCGATTCGGACCGGCGGCATGCCGGAGCCGATGATCCTGGTCGGCGCGGCGATCACCGCCCTGGCGATGTTGTTTCTGCAGCTTTCGGTCACGCCGCCTGCGAAGCGCTGATCGTTTCCTCCCGCGGTTTCCTCGCTACTGGCTCTCCGCTAAACTGGGCGCGCGTTTGCACGACGTCAGGAGCCTGATCCATGTCCATCCGCCCCGGGGTTCGCAGCCTGCACCACTTCGCCTATCGCTGCCGCGACGCGGAGGAGACGCGCGCCTTTTACGAGGACCTGCTGGGCCTGAAGCTCGGCATCTTCCTGCGCCTGCCGCATTACGAGGCGCCGGGCGACCGGCCGCCCTTCGCGCATCTCTTTTTCGAGATGGACGACGGCTCCTACATCGCCTTCTTCGATCTCGGCGACGACGGAGTTTCAGCCTACGACAAGGATACGCCGGAATGGGTCAACCACCTGGCGCTGGAAGTCGATAGCCTGGAAACGCTGGAGACCCACAAAGCCCGGCTGGAAGCCGCGGGCGTGGCGGTCAAAGGACCGAAGGACCACCATTTCGTCCATTCGATCTATTTCTACGACCCCAACGGCATCCGCCTGGAGCTGACGACCAAGGTCATGGGCGAGGAATTTGAACGCGGCGAGAACGCAGTGGCGCATGAACGCCTGAGGGCTTGGACGGAAGAGAAAGCCGCGGCAAAGGCAGCGGAGTAAGGGTGTATGCCAGTCGAACCGATTGGATGTTCGCTGGCAAGCGCGATCCGGTTCGGAACCACCTCCCGGTAAACGCAGTAGCGCTCAGCCGTCAGGCAGGTCCGCCACCATGCGGTCGATCCAGGCGGCGTCGATGCCATCCAGCGTTTCCAGCTCGGCCCGCGCCTGTGCCTTGGTCTGGGTCACGCAGGCCATCACGTCTGGGCTCTCGCCGTCGGCCGGCTGGCACGCCATTTCCAACCGAATGCCGTTGGGATCGTAGAAGTATATTCCCAGCAGCCCCGGCAGCTGCGCGATGCGCCCACTGTGTTGGACGCCCTCGTCGTTGAGGCGCTTTTCGATCGCATCGAAGCGTTCGGCGGTGACGGTGAAGGCGACATGCTGCATGCCGCCGACCGCGTTGCGGTTGCCCTGCGGTTCGGCACCCTTGGGGATTTCGAAGAACGCCATCAGGCTGTCATTGCCCATGTCGTAGAAATAATGCCGGATTTCCTCGTAAGGCGGGTTGCCCCGGTTCCCTGGACCGGTGCCAAGGCCCGCCGGCACCTTCATCGCGTGGACCAAAGGCATGCCCAGCACGTCGACATAGAACGCCGTCGTAGCGGCCATGTCGTCCGTGGTGAGCGCCAGGTGATGGACGCCGCGCGTCGTCGGTTGTCCGTTATGCGCCGGCGTCGCGCGGGGGGCTTCTCGGCTGCCTTCCATGTTCGCTCTCCTTCAAACGATGCCCTGGCCCTGTATGCATGTGGCCTGCAGTATACGGCCCGCCGGCCATTCTCGGCGAGATCGAAATTCAGCCGTCCTCGGCAAGATCGAAATAAAGCGTGCTTAGGTCTTCGCGCGCGAGCAGCGCGTCGGCGGCCTGCTCTAGCACGATCCGGCCCTTGATCATGACATAGGCCCGGCTGGCGAAGCCGAGCGCGATGTCGAGCTTCTGTTCGACCAGCAGGATGGTAAAGCCGGTATCCTGCAGCGCCTGTAGGGCGCGGCGGATTTCCTCCACCACCATTGGCGCAAGGCCCAAGAACGGTTCGTCGAGCAGCAGGGCGCGCGGCGCCGACATCAGCGCCCGGCCGATCGCCACCATCTGTTGTTCGCCGCCGGACAGCGTGCCGGCGAGCTGGCTCTCGCGCTCCTTCAGTCGAGGAAAAAGCTCGTAGACATAATCGAACCGCTCCTCCAGCGAATGCTCTCCACTGCGAGCGAGCTTGAGCGCGCCAAGGCGTAGATTGTCGCGCACCGTGAACGGGCCGAAAATGAGACGTCCCTCCGGCACCAGCGTCAACCCGGCTTTGACGATCCGGTGGCTATCGAGTGGGACGAGATCGACGCCGTCGAATTGGACGCGCCCGCCACGGCGCCGCAGCGTACAGGTGAGTGCTGCCAAAAGGGTCGACTTGCCGGCGCCGTTGGGTCCAAGCAGCGCCACGGTCTCGCCGAGCCCGACCTTGAGGTCGACCCCGTGGATCACCTGCACCGCGCCATAGCCGGCAGTGAGTTTGCTGACGTTGAGCATGGGGCTTGCGGCATCAGGCATAGGGCTAGCCCGCGCCGCTGCCGGCCGCGGTTTCGACGCCGCCGGTTTCGCCGAGATAGGCTTCGATTACCGCCGGATCATTTCGGATCGTCTCAGGCAGACCGTCGGCGATCTTGCGGCCGAAGTTGAGCACGATGACCCGGTCGGCAAGTGGCAAAAGAAACCGCATGTCGTGCTCGATCAACAGGATCGAGATGCCGCGCCCGGCAATGCCTCGAATGATCTCGCCCAGGCGATCGCACTCGCTGGGGGTGAGCCCTGCGGCCGGTTCGTCGAACAGCATGACCCGAGGTTCGCCGGCCAGACCGCGCGCGGTCTCCAGCAGGCGGCCTTGGCCAAATGACAACGTCGACACTTCGGCGTCGCGGAAATCGCCGAGGCCAACGAAATCGATAAGCTCATTGGCGCGCTTGCGCGCCGCCTTTTCTTCAGCCCGCGCGGAGGTCGCGCCCGACAGTACCTGGAGGAGCCCCGCGCGCATCGTCGTATGTGCGCCGACCATCACGTTGTCGACAACCGACATGCCTTCGAAGGGCATGTTGTGCTGGAAGGTCCGCATAATGCCGCGCGCTGCGATCTTGTGCGGCGGCAGGCCCAGCACTTCCTCATCGTCGAGGCGCATGGAGCCGGCGCTGGCAGGATAAGTTCCGGAGATCAGATTGAAGGTGGTGCTCTTGCCCGCCCCGTTGGGGCCGATTAACCCAAGCACTTCGCCCTGGCGGAGCTCAAAGTCGAGCCCATCGACCGCTGTCAGCCCACCGAAACGCTTGGTCAGGCCGCTGGCTTCGATCAGCACCGGCGCGGTCATGGCGCGCGCTTCTTTCGAGCGCGAAAACCGTTCCACGTCCCGATCAGACCGCTGGGCTGGAACAGGATTGCGGCGACCACAATCACGCCGAGACCAAGCGCGTGGTAATGGCCGACGACCGGCTCGAGAATATCCTGCGTCATCTTCAGTAGCACCGCACCGATGATCGCGCCGGCATGGCTGCCGCTGCCACCGACGATCACCATGAACAGCAGCAGGAAGGCATTCTCCAGGCCGAAGACCGGCGGGTTCACTGTGTTGTCGAAGAAGGCGTAGACCATGCCCGCCGCGGCCGCCATGACGCTGGTCAGCGTGAAGGCGATGATTTTTGTGCGGGCGACATCGACGCCCATGGCCGATGCGGCTTCTGTGTTGTCGCGGATCGCCCGGCAGGCGCGGCCGAACCAGGAGCCGTCTATCCGCACCAGAATGGCGAGGGTGATCAGGAATACGGCCACCATGACGAGGGCGTACCATGGTCCGTCGATCTTGAAGCCGAAGACGGTCGGAAGGGCGTAGCTCGTTAGGCCGCCGGTTCCGCCGGTGACGGTTCCACCTTCATCGAGCACGACGGTCAGCAGCTGGGCGAAGGCAAGCGTGGCGAGGGCCAGGTAAAATCCTTCCAGGCGGGTGGCGGCAAACGACACGATGAAGGCGAGGATCCCTGCCAGCAGCAGCGCCGCCAGGATCGCCAGGCCCAGGCCGAGATCGGCTTGGGTCAAAAGGATCACAACCGTGTAGCCGCCGATCCCGGCGAAGGCGAAATGGGAGAGCGCCATCTGCCCGGTGATGCCGAAGAGGAAATTGTAGCTGACCGCGAGCGCGACCCAGAAGAGGAGCTTGCGGTAGAGATCGAGTTCATAGGGCTGGAGCAAGAACGGAAGGACACAAAGGAATGCTGTCGCCGCGATCCAACGAAGCCATGATTGCGATGCAAGGCCAGCCATCAACTTGCCTCTTTCGCGCGCAGCAGGCCGGCGGGCCGGACCAGCAGGAAGATGATGAGAAGGAGGGGCGTGACGCCGAGCGACAGGCCGGACGGAATGGGGGCGTAACGCTGGGTCAAATTCTCGGCCAGCGCCAGGACGATGCCGCCCAAGAGCGCACCCTCGACGCGATTGACCCCGCCGATCACAAGTGCGGAAAATCCCTGGATCGCAAACGGCAGCGCCGTCTTGACCTCGATCGAGGCGCGTGGCCCATCAAGCACCCCGGCTAGTCCGGCGATCGCCGCGCCGCCGGCGAACGACAATGCGGTAACGAGCCGCAGGTTTATGCCCATGAGCGCGGCGGCGCGCCGATTGATCGCCACGGCCTCGAAACTCTTGCCCCAGACCGTGCGTTCGAAGAACAGCCAGACGGCGCCAAATACCAACAGCGTCGTCGCGATGATGAAAAAGTCTTGCGGCGCGCCGGCGACCGGGCCCAGCCCAACCCTGCCGAAGCCGAACGGCCCGCTGAGCGGCTCATCGCCGCCGCCGAAAATCAGCAGCATCGCCTGGTGGAAAACCACCAGCATGCCCAACAGCACGAGTATCGGTGCCAGATGCCCCGCGTCGCGCACGACGAGGGGGCGAACCACCGACCACTCGGTCAGCCAGCCGACCGCGGCCAGAGCGAAGGCTGCCCCTAAGATCCCCACGACGGAGGGTAGTTCGAGCATTCCGGAGAGGACGAGGGCGGCGAACGCGCCCATCATGGCCCATTCGCCGACCGCGAAATTGATGATCCCGGTCGGCCGCAAGATCATCAGATAGGCCAACGCCACCAAGCCGTAGGTGCAGCCTGAGGCGAAGGCAGTCACAAGAAGCTCGGGAAGGTCCGACATGAGCGGGCCGCGGAAGGGTCTTTGTGCGGGGCAAGTAATGCCGGGGCCGGTCCCGCTCGGAAAGCAGGGCCGGCCCCGTTCTGAGGCCTACTTGGTGCCCGAATGAACGACGGGTCCGTGCTTGTTATCTTTGATCAAACGGACCACCGCACCCTGCGGCGGAAAGCCGGTGCGCTTGCCGGCAGCGAACCCGTAGCTTTCGGTTTTGGCGCCCATGACACCCCGGTAGCCCTTGGTAGCCTGCAAAGCGGCGCACACCTTGACCTTGTCGGTCGAGCCGGCGCGTTTGATCGCCTGTACCAGGAACATCAGATCGTCATAGCCGTAGCCCGGCAGCGAGAACGGCGTCTTGCCGTGCTCTTTCTTGTAATGCGCGATGAAGGTCTTGGCTTCCGGCTTGGCCGGATCAAATGCGTCGATGAAGGCGACGCCCTCCATCAGATCCTTGCCCGTGCGCAAATACGATGGGATCGACAGGTTGAACGAGCCGAGGACCTGCTGCTTGAAGCCAAGCTGGTGGTAGGCACGGAAGAACAACACCATCTCGCGGCCGAGGATACCTGCCTGGAAGATCGCGTCGGGTTTGGCCGCGCGCACCTTCTGCATTTGCGGCAGGACGGACTTGGCGCCCGCGGGCACGACCTGCTCGACGACGACCTTCACGCCCGACTTCTCCAAGCTGATCTTGAAGTACTTGGCGAGGATCTGGCCCAGCGCCGTGTTGTCCGTCATCAGGGCGACGCGCTTGTAGTTCTTCGATTTCGCATAGGCCATCAGCGTCCGGATCTGGATCGATCCTAGAGGGCCGATCTGGAAGAAGCACTTGTTGTCGAGCTTCCTGGTCAGCGTGTCGCTGCCGTTATGCGTGACCTGCGGCGTCAGCGTCTTGATCGTCGTGTTCTGCGCCTGCTGGGACGAGGTCGAGCTGGAATTGCTGATGATCGCAACGACGCCCGAATCGATCAGCTTCTGCGCCTTGGAGGCCGAGACGTCCGGCTTGTTGCCGTCATCCTCGATCACCAATTCGATCTTCTTGCCGAGCAGCCCGCCCTGGGCGTTGACGACCTTGGCCGCCAGCATGATGCCCTGCAAAACCGGTTGGGCATAAAATCGCGCGTTACCGGTCTTGTCGGTGATGACGCCGATCTTGATGTTCTCCGCGAAGCCCGTTGCCGGGGCGATCCCGGTCGCGATGCCCAGCACCGCCGCCGCCAAGAACCCGCGGCGGGTCCAATTCGTGGGAATGCGCAGTTCTCTCATTGTCGTTTCCTCCCCTGGCCGCCTTGTAGCCTGAATGGGCGGCGCGTTGTGTTTCTATTGTGTGTAGCAGGGTAACGTGTCGGCCATACACCGTATACGGAAAGTCTCACACGGCCGACCAGGCAAGCTGCACGGTCTACCCATAGCCGGCATACATGCCTGCTCTCGTATCGATATTGTCGTCATTGCAAGTCCATCGCGGGCCGGGATCTTCTTTGGACACTATTCGCCAGCCTCGGCATTCACTGCGTTGTCGGCCTGCTCTTCCGCCCGCATGGAGAGTTCGACTTCGTCGACGCCGAGTGTGCGCCAGTCGGTCGTCTTTGCCACCACGCCCTCGTATGACGAAAGTTTGGCATGCGGGATATGCGGTTCGGTCGTGCCGATGGCCGGTTCGCCCTTGGCGACGCCCTTGGCGGCGGCGACCATGATGCGGCGGAATTGCGCCACCGCGCGATCGCTGGACCCCAGCGTATCCTTGCTGCGGTCGGCGATCGGACCCATCGATTCCCACATCGCCATGTCCTGGGCGGGGATTCCGGTGATGCCGGTGAAGTCGCCGAGCTTCATGGCCTGGCGGTCCTGCATGTAGTTGTTCGAGGCGTTGCGCAGCTTGCGATAGTCGTGGTCGAGATCGATGCCAGGCTGGGCGGCACAGAACTTGCGCCACGCCTCCTGGTCGATGCCTTTCGTTGGATGCCAGGCGATCCAGTAGAACATCGTGTTGACGTCGTCGATCGGCACCAGCATCTGCGCCAGGTTGTAGCGGTCGTTGGGCGGGATCAGGCACGTAAAGGGCGCGATATGCAGCGTCGTTCGCACATATTGTTGCGTCTCGGCGTTGGTGATCGGCTTGCGGATTGCGGCATACCGAAAACCGAAGCTTGTTGACTGGAACTTCAGCTTGGGCGAGGAATCGGTCGAAGGGCGCAGCCAGACATTGTCCTTGGCCAGGGCGTTCTGGCCGGCCGCCGAGGGCATGTTGGAGGAATGCAGACTGGAGCTGTGCGCACTGTCGATCGAACCTTCCAGCACCTGCGCCCAATTGCATTCGGTGTGGATCTTCACGATGCTGGTTCTGATATGCGGTGTTGGCGCCCAGGCGGGCGGCTCGAACTCGCGCACATCCTCAGGGTTGCCCAGCCAAGCCCAGACGAAGCCGCCGGCCTCTCGTACCGGATAGGCCTTGTGCTTGATCGTCTTGCGGATCGGCGCGTCCTCAGGCTCGGTCGTCATGTCCATGACATTGCCTTCGACGTCGAACTTCCAGCCGTGATAGAGGCAGCGCAGGCCACACTCCTCGTTCCGTCCCAGGGCCAGCGAGGGTCCGCGATGCGGGCAGTAGAGGTCGAGCACGCCGAGCCGGCCCTTGGTGTCTCGGAAGGCCACCAGATCCTCGCCGACCAGGCGCGCGCGGACCGGCGAGCAGTCAGGTTCGGCCACCTCTTCGGACATGCAAACGGGCAGCCAGTGCTGGCGTATCAGCCGGCCCATCGGCGCGTCGCCCTCGACGCGGCAAAGGATTTCGTTGTCTTCCGGTGTCATCGATCAAGTCCTCTGGATTGCCGTCGCAGGCCCCGTTGGTGATATTGATTATAGCCATTATACCGTTATCTCTGGATTTCGCCCGCCTCCTTGTCCACAGAGCGGGCACCACCGCGACGCTGGGCGGCTTGGCGCCAAAGGGGTTCCGTATGACATCGCAGGCGCTGCGGTTCGGTATTGCTGGCCTTGGCCGAGGTTTCATGCTGATGCGCGCCTGTCTGGCCGGGCATCCGCGGGTCCGGCTGGAGGCGGCGGCCGATCCGCGGGTCGAGGCGCGCGCAGCGTTTGAGGCCGAGTTCGGCGGCCGAACATACGAGACCGTCGACGCGATGTGCGGCGATCCACAGATCGACGTCGTTTATGTCGCCTCGCCCCATGAGCTTCACGCGACCCATGCGATCGCCGCCGCCGGCGCCGGAAAGCATGTCCTGGTGGAAAAGCCGATGGCGCTGAGCTTGGCGGATTGCGCCGGCATGACCGCGGCGGCCCGCGACGCTGGGGTGCAACTGATCGTGGGCCCGAGCCACAGCTTCGATGCGCCGGTCGCCCGGACCCGCGCGCTGATCGCCGCCGGCGAATACGGTCTCGTCCGCCAGATCGTCGCGCTCACCTATACCGATTTTCTCTACCGGCCGCGTCGACCGGAGGAACTCGAGGAAGCGAGCGGCGGCGGGGTTCTCTTCAGCCAGGCGGTCCACCAGATCGACACGGTGCGCCTGCTGGCGGGCGGGCTCGTCAGATCGGTGCGCGCCCATGCCGGCGCCTGGGACCCGGAGCGGCCGAGCGACGGCGCCTATACCGCGCTGCTGCGATTTGAGGGCGGTGCCGCGGCCTCGCTGAGCTATAGCGGCTACGGCCGCTATGACAGCGATGAGCTCGTCGGTTGGATCGGCGAGACCGGTTTTGCCAAAGATCCCGGCGTTTACGGCGATGCCCGCAAGCGGCTCGATACCGGCGGTGCGAATGAGACGCGCCTGAAGGAAGCCCGTGCTTACGGCGCTCCGGGTTCAAGCGATGCCCCGGAGGTGCCGCCCCATCACGAGCATTTCGGCTATCTGCTGGTGAGCTGCGAGCGCGCTGACCTGAGGCCAACCCCTCATGGCGTCACCGTTTATGGCGAGCGCGAGCGCATCTTCCATCCGCTCGACCCGCCGCGGGTTGCGCGCGAGGCGGTCATTGACGAGGTCTGGCGTGCTGTCGGTGAAGCTCAGCAGCCGCTTCATTCCGGCGAATGGGGCGCGGCAAGCCTGGAAGTTTGTCTCGCCATGAAGCGGTCCGCCGAGGAGGACCGCGAGGTGAGCCTGGAGCACCAGATCGCGGTCGTTGACGGTCCGTCCGGCTGATTGCGACTTTCGCCAAGGCGATTTCCCATCAAGCGGCTATCATGAGGCGATGGCGCGCGCCACCTTCTCTGGTTATTGCGAACGGGTCGGCCCTGAGCTTTGGGCAGAGCCGCTCAACGCCGTCACCAATCTGGCCTTCATCGCCGCTGCGGTGGTGCTGGCCCGCATGCTCGCCCGCGCCGAGGGGGCAGGGCGTCACGATCCGGCGTGCTGGGTCTTGGTCGCACTAATATTCCTGATCGGGATCGGCAGTGGGCTCTTCCATACGTTTGCTGTCGGCTGGGCGGCGCTGGCCGATGTGATCCCGATTGCGCTCTTCATCCTGCTCTACACTTGGTTCGCGCTGGTGCGGTTCGCCGCTGTCGGCGTTGTGATCGGTCTGTTGGGAGTGGTCGCGGTTATCGGCCTTGCCGCGGCGATCCCTTTGCTGACCGGCTTCGGTGGCGGCACATACGCAGCGGCACTTCTGACATTGATCGCAGTCGGGTTTTTTCTGTATGGGTGGCGGCGCCATCCGGCGGGCTCGGTTCTGCTTTGGGCTGCGGCGGTGTTTGCGGTGTCGCTGACCCTTCGCACGCTTGATCAGCCGCTTTGCTCGGCCTGGCCGTTGGGCACGCATTTCGCTTGGCATCTCCTCAACGCCGTGGTCCTGACAATGGTCACCAGAGCGATGATCCGATTCGGCCGGCCTGCGCCGGATGACGGGGCAGGCATCGCGCCGAAAAACGGGACTGGAAACAGCGTCCTTTAAGCGTCATATTCGTTTCAGGACCAACAACGGAAAGGAGGTGATCCAATGTCTAGTGTTATCGGTGATTGCTCGATCAAGCCCGGTACTTGTCGTGGACAGCGGAGCAACCTCTTCTGCCCGCGCTAAGACCATGATCGGTTGATCAGGGCTGTCGAGCAGCCCAAACACGGGAAAGGCGGTCTGCGGGCCGCCTTTCTTTCTGGTTTTTTGTTGGGTGCTTCGCGGCAAGTGCTCGTCGGCTTTACCGGGCCATAGCCGGCCCACGGCCCACCCGACCACGCTTTTGGCTTTGCCGGTCCGTAGCCGGCCCACGCCCCCACCCGACCACGCTTTTGGCTTTGCCGGACCGTAGCCGGCCCACGCCCCCACCCGACCACTCATGAGCATACGATCCCGTGGGTGGTCGGGTGGGGGCGTGGGCCGGTGCTGCCGCCGCCAGAGGCAAAGGGCCGCTGGAGCGAGGCGCCAGCCAGTAAGAGCGTCGTCGGGTGGGGGAGAGGGCCAGCTCTGGCCCGGTAAGACCAATGAACGCCGTCTGCGAAACGCCAGCCGTATCTTCGCCGAACCGGCTAATTCCGTTGGGTCAGGAGCTGCTTGGCGCGGGCGATCTCTCCGGCGCTCATGCGTGGTATCAGGCGGTCGAGCGCCTTGCCGGCGGGGGCGTTCTGGTTGGCGACTGCCAGGCTGTACCATTTGAAGGCCATCGGTACGTCCTTCTTCAGGCCAAGCCCATGTTCGTAGATCAGTCCCAGATTGTATTGCGCCTCGGCGAGGTTCTTGGCCGCGGCTTGCTCGAAATACCCGCGTGCGACTTTGTAGTCCTGCTTGACGCCGACGCCGCGGACATATGCGAAGCCAATATTGAGCAGTGCCCGCGAATGTCCGGCCTTGGCGGCCCGGCGGTACCATCGAAGTGCTTCGCCCTGATTTCTCTTCAGGCCCATGCCCCGCTCGAGCATCACTGCCAGCGCATATTGTGCATCGGGGTCGCGGCCGCGCACGGCGGCGTCTCGAAACAGCGACGCTGCTTTCTTGAAGTCGCGGTCCACGCCCTGGCCCCGCAGGTAGAGCTTCGCCAATGCGAGCTGGGCCTTGGTCTTGCCCAGACGCGATGCCTTGGCATACCAGGCGATGTGCTTGTCTGCGGGCGACGGCAGCTCGGACGTGCGAATGATGTCTTCATCTGACAGCTGCGGCGCCATGCGGGCGAGCGCGGCGGTCGACTCCTTGTGGCCGCCGGCGCTGGCGCGTGCGTAATGATCGAAGGCCACCGACTTGCTCTTGGCGGTGCCGATGCCGCTCTCGTAGATTAGTCCCAGTTGATGCGATGCCGCCGCGACGCCTCGCTTGGCGGCGGTCTCGAAGTATTCGCGTGCGCGCGCCGGGTCCCTGGGTACGCGGCTGCTCGTGAGATGGACCAACCCGGCGCGGTACATCGCCAGGGGATGGCCTTTGGACGCCGCTCGCCGGTACCACAGAAGCGCTTCAATCTCGTCCTGTTTCAAGCCCTCGCCGCGTTCCAGCATGACGCCCAATGCGTACTGCGCGTTCGGGTCGCTACCATCGACCGCCGCCTTTCGGTAAAGCGCCGCGGCCCGGGCGTAATCCTGTTTGACGCCGCGCCCGTTCAGATAGAGCGCGGCCAATGCCAACTGGGCCCGCGTATTGCCGAGTTCCGCGGCCTTCATGTACCAGGCCACATGGCGCGAAGCGGGTACCGGCAGGGTCGCGATGTCCTTGCTCGGCGGCGGAAGCGACGGATCGATCTTGGGCACCGGCGGCTGCTGCGCGGATTTGGCGGTCGAGCCCCCAGTTTTATCTGAGCGCTTGGCGGCCGGTGCCTGTTTGGGTTTGGGCTTACCCGCAGCGTGTTTGGGCAGTGCGGAGGCGATATCGGATTTGCCGCCTGCTGTGGTGTCGCTGCCAGTGATCTCCGGAAGCACCCAAATCGCGGCCGCCAGCGCCGCCAGCGCGGCCAGCGCGGCAATGGCGCCGAGCCGCTTGAAGTTGTATGTCCGCTTTTTCGGCTCAAGGGGATCGTTGAGCGCCTCGGCAAGTTGGAGCGAATCGAGACCGGCAGGATCAAATCCGATTTCGGAGGCCGTATCGGCGCCGGACGCTTCGCCGGGAGCCGCGGCGGTTTCGTCCTTGGTCCGAACTTCCGCTTCGACCGGCGCCTCAGCTGGGGCCGCAACCGGGGCCTCAAACTGTGTCGACGTGGGAGCCGCGGCAGGGGCCGCAATCGGCGCCACCCGCTGGGCTGGCTCGATCTCGAAAATCGGAGGAGCCGTCGCGGCTTGGAGCATGCTGACATCAGCGCCGGCTGCATCCTGCAAGCTGGGCTCCGCCGCGACGCCGACCGGCGCATGATGATTAAAGTTATTGTTGGCCTGGTGCGGCTCTGGGACGGTATCTGCCAAACGTCCGCTGGTCGCCAGCGATTCCAGCACGGCCCGGCTCAGCCACTCCTCAACAGGGATACCGGCGGCCTGAGCCGCTTGGGCGACGGATTTCTGATTTGGTAACGTGACAGCGGGCGGTGCACCCGGATTGCCGGCGCCAACCGGACCGATCAACGCCGCACTACCGCGAGCGATATTGAGAATAGTTCGACTGATCCACTCTTCGACCGTCAGACCGGCGGCGCCGGCGGCGGCTTCTGCAGCGGCCTTTGCCTCCGGATGGAGGCCGTTGAACGTGGGATCTTGCCTATGCTCCATGCGGTCTGTCCGCTGCTGGGTGAGCCCCCCACCAGGCTCGTCGTTTCCTAATGCCATGCCACCCCCGTGGCATCGATACAATCCCCTAAGCTAGTGGCGCGAACGCGGTTTGCAACGCAAAACAGCTTCACTCCGCTCGCCTCCCCTTCGGCATCCGATTGAGCCGCGAGACGAGATCAGTCAGTTCATTTTGACTGTTATAATGGATCGATAGCACGCCGTCGTCCTGATTTCGCTCCGCAATCGAGACTTTCAGTCCCAGCAGCGTCGACAAATGGGCTTCTACCATTCGTGAGCCGTCGTCGCCATCTCCGCCGGGCTGCCCGCCATCCTGTGCGTTGTCCGCGTCGCCCTCTGCCACATTGTCGCTGACCGCGGGTATGGGGGGCGGGGCGCCGGCAATAACGTCCACCTCAATTTCGTCTTTCGTGGTCTGGACTTCAGGATTTGGATCGCCGGTGTCCGGGTCACCGATATTCGGATTTTCATTGAGTGGCGGTAGTGCCGAGGGATTTGTCGCAAGCGACACTTCCGCAGCACCGTCTCCAGCCGCTGCGGCGACACTCCGTTCGCCTGTATCGTCAGTGTCCGCGTCGGTTTGGCTGGCGCCCGTCTCTGGCATGCTGTTCCCGGCGGAGGGCGGCACGCTAATGATACCGGCCGTGTGGTCAGGCTTCTCGGCCACCATGACACTGTCGTCCGACCATTCTTCCGGCGCGCCGTCGTTCGCCTCAACCTCTGCGATGGGCGCAGCTTGCACTTCTGGCTTGCCGAGTTCGAGCACGTCGACGGGATTATTCGGTTCGCGGTCCGGCGCGGCCTTCGGCTCGCCCAGCGCCAACGCGGCGTCCTGCCCGGAGCCCTGGCCGACCGGTGCAAGCACCAATGGTTCGTCCGTCGGCGCCGTGGTCGGGACGGCCTCGGGGACCGCTTTGCCATCCGTCTCGCCGCGGATATCTTCGCCCGTCGTGCCATCCGCGGATGTGGTGCCTTTTGCTTCAACCTGTTCGACGGCATCGACCCGTTCGCTTGCGTTGACCCGATCGCTCGTTGCGATCTTGTCGTCGGGCGCCATGGATTCCGATGCAACTTGTTCCAATTGACCTTGTTCTAATGCCTCGGCCCGGCCAGGGGCATCGAATGACGCCGGCGACGGAGCGTCGAAGGACGCCGTCGAGGGAGCGTCGAGCAAATCGGCGTCGGTCGTAGCGCCTCCACCATTGTCGATCATCGGAAGACGTTGCGGCGCTTCATCAACGTCCCCGGCCGTGTGCATCGGGGCGGGTGCCGCGGGCCGTGACTGCTGCAATGGCGCAAATGACGGGGTCGCGGCTTCGGGAGCGGTTTGCGGTTCCACGGAAGCCGTCAGGACCATCTCCGCCGGCTCATCTGTCTTTATCTCAGGTTTGGCCTCACCGTTGCCGTCGCGCGGTGGGTTGGCCAAAGCCGGATTGATCGCACCGTGCGAGGCACGCACAAGCTGTTCGGTCTGGTAGATGTCGAGCTTGCGCGCGGTTACTTCGCGGGCCGCCAGTTCCGGGTCGGCGGCGCTCAATAGCGTTCGCGCGTGCAAGACGGTCAGCTCACCGCTGTCGATCATCTCGCGAACCGGCGGCGGCAGGTCAAGAAGCTGCATCGCGGTGGCGACATGGGTCGGCGAGCGCCCGATCACATCGGAAAGCGCCGCCACGCTGAGCCCCGTTTCCTCCATCAATCGTCGATAGATCGCGGCCTCTTCGAGGGGCGCCAGGTTGGTGCGCGTGAGCTTCTGGATCAGCGTCGCGCGCAGGACCTCTTCATCGGTAAGTTGCTCCACGGTTACCGGAATGCGTTTCATCTGTAGGCGATTGGCAGCATGCCAGCGTTCGATACCGGCGACGATCTCGTAATGTCCCTGATGACGCGAATCCGGCCGTACCAAGAGCGGCAACAGCTTGCCGGATTTGCGCCATTCGCTGATCGATTGATCGATCTCGCGTTCGCCCGGCAACTCCTCCGCGAAGCGGTTGGGCGCCAGCGCCTCCGCCGGGAGTGTCGTGGGCAGCTCCGGTTCACCGGTATCGAGCATCATGGGCGATGGCGGATTGGACGATTGCAGCAGCGGCGCCGGTCCGGCGGCTGTGCCGGTTTTCTCCTGCTGGGCCGCGGCCCGCTTGATCGTTTCATCGATGGCGCGGCCACGCGTCGGCGCATTGCCGCTCAGCTCCATCGCGCTGACATACTTGATCAGCTGATTGAGCCAGATTTCCAGCGGCATCCCGGCAGCTTCGGCGGCTCGCTCGGCGGCGCGCCGCGCTTCGGGCGCAATCTCGTCGATGCTCCAGCCGTGTTGGAGTGCGTTCATGTCGTGCGATCGTGCCTCGGCGCTCGGTCGGCGCTCATCTTAGCATCCTTGATTGAAGCATTACAGATAGCTTGGTATTCACTGGCCTTTATTAACATTCAACGTGTTACCATTCGGACAATCCAAGGTATCCCCAGGAAATCATGCCAGAAAAAATCGCGTTGATTACGGGCGTCACGGGTCAGGACGGCGCCTATCTTGCCGAGTTTTTACTCGACAAGGGCTATACGGTCCATGGTCTAAAACGCCGCTCCTCCTCGTTCAATACCGCGCGCGTCGACGGCCTCTATCGCGATCCGCATGAAAAAGACGTTCGGTTCTTCATGCATTACGGCGACTTGACCGACTCCACCAACTTGATCCGCCTGGTACAAGAAACCCAGCCCACCGAGATTTACAATCTTGCCGCGCAAAGTCACGTTCAGGTCAGCTTTGAGACGCCGGAATATACCGCCAACGCCGATGCGGTCGGTGTCTTGCGCATTCTGGAGGCGATCCGCATCCTGAAGATGGGCGACCATGTGCGCTTCTATCAGGCCTCGACCAGCGAATTATATGGCGACGCTGCGGAGGTTCCGCAATCGGAGACCACGCCATTCCGCCCCCGTAGTCCCTATGCGGCGGCCAAGCTCTTTGGCTATTGGACCACCGTCAATTATCGCGAGGCTTACGGCCTGCATGCCTCAAACGGCATTCTGTTCAACCACGAAGGCCCGACGCGCGGCGAAACCTTCGTCACCCGCAAGATCAGCCGTGCCGCCGCCGCCATGAAACTCGGCCTGCAAGACCGTCTCTATCTCGGCAATCTCGATGCCGAGCGCGATTGGGGCCACGCCCGCGACTACGTTGTCGGCATGTGGCAGATCCTGCAGCAGGACGAACCTGACGACTATGTGTTGGCAACCGGTGAAAGCCATACTGTGCGTGAGTTCGTGGAGCTTGCATTTTCCCAAGTCGGCCGCACGATCGTCTGGCGCGGCGAAGGCGAGGGCGAGACCGGCGTCGACGAGAAGAATGGCGAGGTGCTGGTGGAGGTCGACCCGCGCTACTACCGCCCGACCGAAGTCCCGCTGCTGCGCGGCGACCCGACCAAGGCGCACCGGAAGTTCGGCTGGGAACACACGACAAGTTTCAAGCAGCTGGTCGCCGAGATGGTTGCTGCCGACTTGAAGGAGATCTCCGAGGAACCGCATCGCCATGACCGCTCCGCCTGACCCGGCCTTCTCGCTCGCCGGCCGACTGGTCTGGGTGGCCGGCCACCGCGGCATGGTCGGCTCCGCGCTGGTCCGGCGGCTGGAGCGCGAGGGTTGCGACATCCTGACCGTCGGCCGTTCCGATGTGGATTTGACGCGCCAGGCCCAAGTCGAGGACTGGATGGCGGAAACCAAGCCCGAAGCGGTGTTCGTCGCCGCGGCGAAGGTCGGAGGCATTTACGCCAACGACACCGCGCCCGCCGACTTCCTTTACGAGAACCTCGCCATTGAGGCGAATATCATCCATGGCGCCTGGCAGACGGGTGTCGCCAAGCTGCTTTTTCTGGGCTCGTCGTGCATCTATCCCAAATTGGCCGACCAACCGATCTCCGAAGATGCCCTGCTGACCGGCCCGCTGGAGCCCACCAACGAGTGGTACGCGATCGCCAAGATCGCCGGTATCAAGCTGGCCCAGGCCTACCGCAAGCAGCACGGCGCCGATTTTATCTCCGCCATGCCCTCAAACCTTTACGGGCCGGGCGATGACTTCGACCTTCAGACCTCGCATGTCGCTGCCGCGCTGATGCGCAAGGCTCACGAGGCCAAGGAGGCGAAGGCGAATAGTTTTGAGGTTTGGGGCAGTGGTACGCCGCGGCGCGAATTCCTCCATGTCGACGACGCAGCCGACGCGCTTGTCTTTCTGATGCAGCACTATTCCGATTTTGGCCATCTCAACGTCGGCTCCGGTGACGACGTCACGATCCGCGAACTGGCCCAGCTGATGATGGATGTCGTGGGCTTCAAGGGCGAACTCCGTTTCGACACGTCCAAGCCAGACGGGACGCCTCGAAAGTGCATGGATGTGACCCGCTTGTCAGCACTTGGCTGGCGCGCCGGGATCGGCCTCCGCGAGGGGCTGGCCGACATGTACGGGTGGTATCGCGCCAACGTTGCGGAAGCTGCCTGAAAGGGCTACATGCAAGTCTCGCGCTGACTGATCGATGTTTGTTAGAGTTCCGATCGACGCATGATCGAACCCGGATCGGTGATGGGGCGTAGCCAAGAGGTCTAAGGCACCGGTTTTTGATACCGGCATTCGCAGGTTCGAATCCTGCCGCCCCAGCCAACCTCATAAACTATTGTTTTTAAACGATAATTCAGAATATTTCTGACAATCTAGTACAGCGACTAGTACAGTCTTTCTAGTACAGCTATTGCAGGGTTTCACCGGTGCCGGGTTCGAATCGCTGAAGCTCCTCGACAGCCGCCAGAATACGCCGCCACAGCGCAGCGCCGTCCATGTCCCCCTTGTCCAGCATGGCGTCAGCGCGCATGGCAGCTTCCAATGCGGCACCGTCGCCATGTTCACGCTGCAGGACTCCGGCGCTTCGGTATACGTCGATTTGCCGGACGGTCATTGAGGTGTTTCAACCGCAAATATTGCCGTCAGAACTATCGCATGAGCGGCGACGGCCATAATTGCGGGAACAAGCAACTCCAGAATCCTTGCCGACTTCGCGAGGTTCTGCGACAGGGTATTTCTGGCGTTTAACTCGTCAAACCGATCGACGACTCGCTTTCGCCGCGCAAATCCTTGACCACCTACTTGTTTGCCCGCTCGCTCGCTTTGCTCATCGATTCCGGCGATATACTGGCGATATTGCGGAAGGTGTTCTTCAAGCTGGCGTCGCCGCTCTCGATAGATACCGTTGTCGCGCAATGCGTAAACAACGAACAGCACGGACCAGTAGACGAGAAGCACCTCGACTAACAGAAAAAGCTTCCTGTCGGCGTCGCCTGTCAGGTTGACTCCAAAAACAGTCACTTCCTTCGGCGACACGTTCAGCCATGCGACGAGGATCACGACGAACGACGTGTAGATAAGGTTGCGACGCGTGGCCTTGAACTCGGCCGACCAATGGTCGGTCATGAGGTTGGCGAAAGCGCTGTCGTCTAGTGGTTCTGTTTCTGGCATATGCCCATATTACTTGATGTTCCGGATGCCTTTGCATCTGGGATAGCGCGAGCAACCCCAGAACTGTCTACCAATGTAACGACCACGCCGCGCTGTGCGTCTGCGCATAGTCGATTGGCATCTGGGGCAGGACGGCCCGCGAACTGCATCGCCGAAATGTGGGGTTGATCGTACCGGCGACTCGGGATTCGAACCGTTCTTCTTGGAGTTGCGATCTTCGCGCTTTTCTATGAGCCGGTAGAGGAACACTCCTGACCCCACGGCGGCAACCAAGCTCAGTATACCAGCCGCCGCTGGTCCGGACCGGTCTACCCCGCCGTGCCAGGAACAGGCGCCTCTCCGACCAATCGAAGGCGATTGCCAGCCGCTCCGACACGTCGCCGGCCCGAATAACGTGCCGAATACGATCTTCGCAATGATGAAGACCACGACGCCGGCCACGAACGGAAGCGCGCGCAATTTGGCCCCTACTCACAAGGAACAAATTTGATTTTTCAAACGCATGCCTAAGGTACGCGCTTCTCACGATCGGAATAGTCTCCTTGGCTCTTCCAGCGCACTGTCAGGCTCCCATCTTCCTCCAAATTGATTGTCGCCCTGCCCAGCGGGGCATGTCCGGCAGCCACCTCCGCTTTCATCTCCTTTGCCAGCCGCTCGGCGTGCAACACAAACGACCCTATCGCACAAGCAATCTCCTCCGGGTTTTTGGCCTTGATCACCATTACCGTCCCCCAGTGCTTCTCAGGGATATCAAGCCCCACAACAATTTCCACTTCGCCTTCAGCCTGCTGCGCGGCATTCGCTAATGTGGCTGCCACGTCAGCGAGAGGCTTGACCTCCTTGCTCTTGAATAGGGAAGTCAGACCGTCCCAAGTGGCGTCGGCCGCTCTCTTGGCCAAAGTGCTCAGGTAAACCGTGGCGGCAGAAACCAACGGTGCCCACGCAGCTGCATCTCCTATCAACTGGATGAGTTGTGGACCAAGGCTAGGGTCCGCCGACTTCTGTAACCAAAAATACGGTCCTTCGATATCTAAGTGTGTGTCGAGTTCGGTCTTGACGGAACCAGCAAACGCCGTGTCGAATTGATCCGAAAAAAGCAGTTCCAGTTGAGGCATGTTCACCCGTCCCTTTCTCACCGCCAATGCTGACTATTGGTGTTCAAGTTCGCATTGCCCGATCTGTTTATGCAACTTAAAGTGACGAATACTGAATGGGCAATGGCTAGGAAGTTGTTGTGTTCATGCCTTAACTAGTCAATGAGTGAATTTGTCGGCTGCCGAATTTCTCAAGTGATTTTGACCCTGGCGGCGGTTTTCATTTGATGTCAATAGGTTAGATAACGAAAAGCTTGACAAGTGCTTAGAATGGGTGTATAGGTATCGGTAATTGAATGCCGGCTGGCGTGTTATATCAACTGCCGGTTTCCCCCTTACCGTGAAACGTCATAGAGGCGCGGAGTAAGGATCGACGCAAACCAGCGTCGGCTTACTTTTGCGTCAGCATTGCTGTGCGCTGAGGTCGACGCAAAACGCAGGAGCGCAACGCAATGGCTAAGATCACGAAGGCCGACTCCGGCCCCGAATTCCTTACCGTCAACGAAACCGCTAACCTCCTGAGGGTGACACCGCTCACACTCAGGAATTGGCGGCGCGACAACTTCGGCCCGCCATGGTGTCGCATTGGTCAGGCAGCTATTCGTTATCGACGGTCCACCCTTATGGGATGGCTCGACAGGTTGGAAAGTGCTCCTGAAAAACCCCCCAAAGATGTTGCGGCCCGCCAAAGTCTGACAGCCGTCGAATAGAACCCAACAAAAACGAAAGCCCCCGCCGGGCAGGGCTGGGGGCTCTTAGGCTCTCGGAGGAGCACATTATGAATAGGATAACAAATGACAATCAAGTTGTCAAGTACTCTACAGATCGCACTTGCCTTCAATGGGCGCAGTGGATGGCTGATAAGGGGATTACCGTCTTCATCGCTGAAGCGAATTCGAAGCGTCCTCTTGGTGGCCGTTCCTGGTACCAGCACCAATCAACCGACCCTCAGCAAATTGCTGACTGGTTCAATGAATATGAAAACTGCAACTACGGTCTTCACCTCGGTGAGGAGTACGTTGTAGTCGATCTCGACGTGGGCGCCGGCAAGAACGGCATCGATGAGTTCGACAAGATTTGCAAAGAGAATGACATCGAGAGTTGGCTCTGGGAGCTGCCGACACTAATGGTGGAGTCACCGTCCGGCGGCTACCATCTCTACTTCAAGACCCCCCACCCGTGTGCCAACAAGAACTATTTCCCCGCCGGCATCGATGTGCGTGGCGCCATTGGCTACGTGATCGGTCCTGGCTCCAAAATCAAAGCAACGGGTGAATACAAAGTCATCAATCCCGATGCACCGATCATGGATATCCCAGAGTTCCTTCTGGAGTATCTGGAGGAGCCCGGCCGCAAAGACCCCAATCATGAGGTGCCGTTGATCGAGTGGGATCAGGCGCCGAACATCGAACAAGCCATCGAGTGGCTGAAGCAAACAGATGCGGCTGTTCAAGGCGAGGAAGGTGACCAACACACCTATGATGTGTGTTGCATGTTGCGTGACTTCGGCATCTCCGAGACAGAGGCTTTTCGCGTGCTCAACGAGTCCGGCTGGAATGAACGGTGCGACCCGTCGTGGGATGACGACGAGCTAGAGAAAAAGATCGAGAACGCGTACTACTACGCACAAAACCGCCCCGGTGAGAAGGCCGAGACCTACCTAGTCCAGCGGTTGATGAGAGGACGCAGCAACGTGGTTCCGTTACGTCGTGGCGATGGCGCGGAAGTCGCGATGCGTGATGATGGGGCTCCTGAAAATGTGCCGCGACAGGATCAGTCCGGGTGGCGCAATTTCGCTCCCAGAAGTGAAGCGGTACAAGATGCGCGACCGGCGCCCGAGTGGCTAATTGAAGGGGTGATCCAGCGGGATACACTGAACCTATTCTATGGGCCAGAAAACAGCTTCAAATCTTTTCTGGTGCTCGATTTGGCTTTGAGCGCCGCCGCCAAGCGGCCATGGGCTGCCTACGGTGGCGACAAAATGCTCGGTGGGTATGCGCCCGCTCGGCCGCTGACTACGGTCTACATCGCGGGCGAAGGCGCCGGGGGTATCGAGCAGATGCGTCGGCCCGCATGGCGCAAGCATTACGGCGTCGACAGTCCGCTACCGTTCTTCACCATCGACGAAATGCCGATCTTCAAGAGCGCCGACGATATCGAGCGTCTGACCAAAGCCATTCGGGATGCGGAGTTGTCGCCCGATCTGATCGTGGTCGACACGGCCGCGCGAGCGATGCTCGACCTGGACGAGAACTCCGTAAAGGACACTGGCCTTTTCATCGCCGCGTGTGACCGCTTGAAACGGGAGTTTCGGTGCGCCGTGCTGGTAGTGCATCACTCGGGGAAGGATGACCGCAAAGGCTCGCGGGGTTCATCGAACCTACCCGCGTCTTTTGATGCGCGTTTCAAGGTAAAGGGTGATACTGCATCGCTCGTTGCAACGATCAAGAACGAGAAACAAAAGGACGGTGAGCCGTGGTCCAGTCTGCACCACTTCCAGGGCCATCAGGTCTCCATAGAGAATGGCCGCTCGTCCTTGGTGTTCACCCGTAACGCCCCAAGCGCCAACAGTGAGCCGACCGGCGACGAGCGGCGGATTACTGAAGTACGAGCCGCCCTTGTGTGCAAAAACGGCGATACCGAGCTTGTGGCAAACAAGGTACTGGCCACCACGATCGTTGATCGGAGACTCGAAACGGACCCCGTGCTCAGGGCCAGGTCTAAGTTGGAAGACATCGACCGCATGGTCGAGAACGAGCGCCGAAAACTGCTACGGCAGGCGAGAAACAAGGCAAACGGTGGGCCCGGATTGCTGCGGCAGTTCGTGGCCGGCGATCCGACCGGCGATGTTCTCTGGACCCTCCCAGCGGACACCGATGAATAAATCAACATGGAACTGGGCGAGGAAGTCGCGGTCATTTCGATGTCCGTAGAAAGGGGCATGTCCGCAGAATGTCCGCATACTCCGGACACCGTGCGGATAGTCGCGGACATTTTCACGCAATCGAGAATCCCGGCTGTATTCCGCAGGAGTCCTGGGATTTTAAGCACCACACGGAAGGTTGCGGACATTTGCGCGGACATGTTGCGGACATAGCCATCCCTTCTTGCCGATATGCGGACACTATGGCGCGCTCTATAGAGCGCCATGTCCGCAGCCGATAGGGTCGCATTGGCTGTTACACTCAAAAAAAAATACAGAAAAAACAGGCCTGAGTAGGCTGAGGGTTGGTGGGAACATCACGCGAGTTAGCCTCAGCCCATCTATACTGATGATACTAGCGTTGGCCCAGAGAAGGACTATATCGAGGGTGCATTGCATCAATCACACGTCAAGTTTGCCGGGAGGAATTATCAATGGCTCAATACGCAATAGCATTCGACCTTGATACAAGGGCGATGCGAGAGGATGGATTGTCGCAAGCTGACATAACCATCGTTTATCAAAGGGAACTTCCCGCCGCACTCACAAGCGCAGGATTCACCGCTCATCCGCAGGGATCGCTGTATCATACCGAAGCTGATCACGATCCGATCACGGCACTCATGATCCTTCAGGCCACCCTTAAGAGGGATGCGCCGAATTTCTGCAAGTTTGCGCGTCGAGTCCACGTGTTTCGCATGGAGGAGTGGAGTGACGTTACGGAACTACTTGCAGACCGTCCCTCCGCTGGCGAACCCACGGCAGAGGAAGAGATTGAGGAACAGGAAGCCGTAACTGACGTGGCTGAGGCCGTCGCATAAAAAGCTGCCGCGTTATCCCGCCTATGAAGGGTTATGCCGCGCCGTACAACCCCATCGCGCGGGCGCGTGAAACCGGACAAAAACAGGCGCCGATGGAGCTAGGCAGCCTGCTCTACAAGCGTGACGGGCTCTGTTAGATTGAGACGCTGGCGTAATCGGCGCACGGCCGTGGCAGTCCATCGCCCACCCTTCACCGTCGTCTCTCCTCTGGTGTCTAGTTTGCGCGCAATGGCGCAATTGCCCAGGCCATTGGCAACCATGGCCTCGACTATCTCACGCCACGATTCCGCCCGCTCGTCTGCGGCCCGTTGCTTGCCCGCCAGAGCCGCTTTGTTGCCATGCTCTCGTAGGTAAGCGGTAAGCGGTGAGGCGCCTGGACGGGCTCCCAGCACGGTCCCACGCGCCTTTGCAGCTGCTAGTGCAGCCTTGGTCCGCTCACTGATCAGTCCAGCCTCCAACTCTGCTACGGCGGCCATGGAGGTGAGCATGAAGCGTCCTGAGGCGCCGGAAACTTGGGGAAGATCGCAGAAGCGTACTTCGACCCCCGAGTCCAACAACTCCAATAAGAAGCGAGCGGAACGCGCCAGACGGTCAAGCTTGGCGATTACCAAGACAGCACCGGAACGGCGGCAGTGATCTAAAGCTTTGCGCAGTTCTGGTCGACCGTCGTTCCGGCCGGACTCAATCTCACAGTGCTCCGCGATGATATCCACACCGTCGCCAAGGTGGCGCATCACGGCTTCGCGTTGCGCGTCCAAACCAAGACCACTCTTGCCTTGGCGGTTGGTGCTTACTCGCAGGTAGATGACATACTTTGTCATTGTTCGACTCCTTCCTGGATTCGCTTCGCTGTGTCACTTCCATGGACGGACGTTCAAAGATTTGACACTGCATTTCCGGCAAGAACATAAAGTAATAAGGCCGAGAAATCAAGTATTATCTATAGTTAATAACTGCTTCATAAACAATATTTAGATATATATAAGGTATTCCCCCTCGAATCATAAAGAGCATATTAATAATCAGGCGGTCCGGGTGCCCCCATCGCTCCATATTGTTCCTGTTTTCACATGCATGAGATTCTATATTTCTATTTTATTTTCCAGAAATCTCAAACCATCGGTTCGTTATTATATTTACTTATCGAGAACCTAATCTGGTTGGGAGCTAGACTTGAAATCCCCGGTTCCTGCACGGTTTGGCTTGGTATCCGAAAAATGGTAAACTAGAACCGTTCTAAACTATAGAGTGGTGGAGTTGTGGGAAATAAGCCTCGAAATCAGCCAATCAATCGCAAGGAAACGGCCCTCACTGACCAGCGGATCGAGATTTTTCTCGCCGATCTTGCCGAGCATGGAATCGCGGTCCAGGCCGCTCGCAAAGCATCTCCGTTGTCACGTCATATCGACGGCGCGATCAGTACCTTCCGCACCAGGAAAAGAACCGATCCTGTGTTCTCGGCAAGGTGGGACGCGGCGCTTGAGGTGGCGGACGGAAAGCTACTAGCGGAAGCGCATCGCAGGGCTGTTTCCGGGGTCGAGCGGCGCCAGTTCTTCAAGGGCCAGCGTATCCATGATGTTGACCCGGAAACGGGTGAGAAAACGCCGGTTAGCGAGAAAGAGTACAGCGATAGGCTTTTGGAACTGATGCTTAAAGCGCGGTTCCCGCGTCTGTTTATCGAGAGAAAAGCGGTCGAGCACTATAACGCACCCGGCGGCTGGACAATCACTGCCGAAGACTTGGCTTGTCTCGACGATAGCGAAACTCAACAGCTCCAAAACATCATGGCGAAAGTCATGACAGCAAGGGGCGAGATACCTGCCGATGAAATTTTGGACCATAGCGCGATAGTCGACATCACTCCCGAGGCGCCCGAACCCGAGCTGATCGACACACTCGAAGATGCGGTTCCGTATTAGGGAGGTTGGGCTATGGACGAAAAGCAAACGGATGGTTTAAGCGCACTCGCTGACGCGCTGGCGATTAGGCGGTCGGGATGGCATCGAGTCGAAAACCCAGAGTCGGGCGCGATTGCGTATTTTCCTGTCACCGCGAACGACGTTGAAGAATGGGAGCAGCGGGCATTGGCGCAAGCTCGGGAATCCGAGCGCCTCGGCGCCTCGACACAGCCCGATGCAAAACCATTGCAGAACTCGCTTCAAGAGCGCGTGAATATCCTTCGCGGTGACTAAACATGGCCGGTGGCGGGAACATTCCAGGGGCTCTTGATCCACGGGCGGATTCGATCTTTCTGGGCGCTCACGTTGCAAGCGATGAAAGGCCACGCTCAGCGGAGGATTTGCTGTGGTTGAGTGTGGTCGCGCGCGCTTGGCTCGACGCGTTTGTGGAGAGCGACTCGTTCCTTCGCAATTCAGACAAACCCGGCGCTCGCGATCCCGATGTGATTCGCGCTGAGGCGAGGCGCTGGCTGACAATCGGATTTGGTTCAGCCGCCCAAGATCGTGAAGACGTTTGCGTTATGGCCGATATCGATCCCGATCTGGTGCGGAGCGCAGCTAGGAAAAAGCTCGCTGAGGTGAAGGCGGCTGAGGCAGAGAAGCGTACGGCCAAAGTGGTGCAGCTTGATACGTTGTTTGCCCAGCTTCTGGACGGCGCCGAAGATATGCCGCCAGCCGACATTGACGCGGCATTGACCGCATTGGCGGGCCTGGAATCGGAGGCGGCATAGGGCTGTCGGTCGCCGTTTCCGTGACGGTTTGACAACATTGTTGTCATCTGAAACAATATACACGATCGTCATCCTTTGTAGGGGTGCTCTGGCGTGATGCCTGACCCCCTGCACCCATCTGCCGGTGTGATACCGGGTTGGGATCAAAGCGCACCGATCGCGCCACCATCGGATGACTCCCAAACGTTCGACACAGGCTTAACCCCGTCCGGGGCTCGGCCGTATTCAGTTCAGGCTACCGGAATAGTTCCGGGAGCCGTCATACAAGGAGAAGTTCGTATGAGTAATGCAAGAATCCGCCGTGGCCTTGAGGAGATGCGCGCCACGGGTTCTCGTTCGACCGCCAACATGGCTTCGACGGGTCGCTTGGCTGCCATGGCCGGGCTCGACGTGTCCCTAGTGTCCGTCAAAGAGCTTCGCTTGAAGGCGAAGAATCTCCGCGCCGATATATCCAAACTGCGTTCCGACTTGGCCAAGGAAGACGAGGCCAAGACGGCTCGAATTGTGCGCGAGCATGGCGAACTAGGCTGGATGCCGGACGACAAGGGCAGAGGCCGTATAGACCATCTTGGATCGACCAAGCGGATGCAGCTGCGGGACGCGGCCTTGCGCAAGATGCGAAAGACCCTCCGAACGAACGTGGCGGAAAAGGCCGAAATGCTCCGGCGGAAGGTGCGCGAGCTGGAGGATACCCGTACTTATCTTCGCGAGGCGTGGTCTTCGCCGCTCGTATACCTGAACCGCGCAACGCTTCTGGATGGTGAGCGGGCGACGGCTCAGACCGTACTCAACGGAGCTGGCGCCTACACGCTAAATCTCGCTGCTGCGGAGGCAATCCGGACGGGCAATCGTGGGCTTGCGGCTGCGGTCTGCGCCGCTACTGAACACCTCAACAAATCGCAGCGTGAACTGATGAAGTATTCCCGCGAGGAGATCGCGGCGAGTGTCGGTTTCCAGGAATTTTTCGACGCTTCCGAGGCGCTGGAGATGGCCCGCTATGAGCTGGCGAGTGCGGAGCTGGATGGGCGCGAATTGGTGGGTGTGCGAGTGAGCCCGGAGGAACGAATGGCCGTAGGCAGGATCAAGGAGGAGTGGGTCGGGAGCCTCGACAAGCCTATTCCGGCGATGACCGACGCGGGAGGCGATGATGATGACGATTGATGACAAGGTGCGAGCTTGGCTTATGACACGGCCAGGACTCGTTGACGCCACCACCCCTCAAGAGGCGTTTCGGAAGGCATGGGCGCTATCAGGAATCGATTGCCCGGCCGGCGAATTCACCGACGCTCTGGTGCGTTCAGGTTTCCGAGTCGATCAGGTCCAGCAGACATTCAGACTGGCGTTGCCGGCTGTTTCGGTCGTTCAGGCGCAGAGGTGACGCCATGACACATCAAGAAGAAGTCGGCCAATGGATCGAGACCGCGCCCGGACCGTTTGGACCGGCCAGCATGTTCGATGTTTGGCACGCGGCTTACTGTGATTTTCGCGGAAGGGATGCTTTTGGCTTCGGTATAGACTTCATGGGCGCCGTCGAGGCGCACGGGCACCTACTAAAGCCGATTTCTGCAGGTTTATGGTTGTTGGATTTGAGGGAGTGCCATAGCTGAGTACACTGGCCACTCATTCCATGACGAGGGAGCCCGCGTGGCGGCCGTGGCGAAGACTGAGAAATGGAGTGCAGCCCGGGCTGGTCGATTGCTGGGACCGCCTACACACGAGCTGAAATCAACAGGCTGCTGAAATGGCCCTTCACAGAAAAATTGTAAAAATGGACCGAGGCGATAGCAATCCAATTTGGGTGATTTAACCATGAAATTTGGCCAAATCTCAACGTCGGCTGTGCTAAGTGTCTGTTTATTCATTGAAAATTCACACTTCACACCCTATTTCACATGTACTAGCCTCTTGTGCGGTCGAGATAGGGAGTGCACTGGTGAGCAAGAAGAACGCCGATCCATTGACGGGGACGGCGCCAAAAGAAATTGCGCTATCGAAAGCGCCCCTCGTTCGGGTCATTTGCCAAGTTCGATTCTCTGAGGTGCTCCTAATAAATCGGGAGGACTTTATCGCGGGATTTCAGGAAGCAATCCGGCGAGAGTTTCCTGTGTTTAGGCGCGAAGAAGTTCGGTCGGTGGTGTTTGGGCACCAAGGTAGTGCAACTGATATAACAACAAAAATGCATTGGCGTTTCTTCGATGCTAAGGAAGAATGGCGTGTTTCACTTAGTACAGATTTTGTTGCTCTAGAAACAATAAAATACAAAACCCGTAGTGATTTTATAAAACGCTTGGTTTCTGTCCTTGAGGCGGTCAAAAAGCATATTGAGCCGAGCTTTGCTACGCGCGTTGGTATTCGTTATTTGGACCGCGTAAATGGCGAGCCGTTAGAGAGATTGCAAGATTTGCTTCGCCCCGAGATGCTTGGATTGGCTAACACTTTCAAATCTGGATTGATTCGCGCGATGTCAGAGGCCAACTGCGAAGTAAAGGAAGGACATCTTCATGCACGCTGGGGGCGCATGCCATCAAACGCGTCGCATGATCAAGACAATTTGCCACCGGTGAATGAGCAATCATGGATTCTGGACATAGATACCTTTAAGAGGTTTGAAAAAAACATGGAAGAATTCGATGTCCAAAAATTACGTAAGGTGGCGTCTTCTCTAGCGACCAGAAGCTATACTTTTTTCCGCTGGGCAGTCACCCCAGAATTCCTCAGGTACTATGGAGGCAAGGTATGAACAACATAGCGGAGCAGACCTCCAACATCCAAGTCGTGAATGGTGCCTATCGCCGTCTTCGCGAACAGGAGAACTACGGGGAAAGTTTGGGCGATTGGGGATACGAGCCTTCAAGCGGCCAGGTATATCTATGCGACTTCGGAACGACAGGCAGCTCGTTGGAACTCTCCGTTCTGGCGATCACCGACGCCACATCGAATGTCTCGCACGAGACTATTGATACTGACTTTGATCCGCCTTCCCTAGGGATTAAGGACGATACTACCGCTACAAGTATGGTTCATGAGTTGCGTCGCAAATCAGGCCTAAGCTGGGACCAAGTTAGTCGCATACTGGGCGTAACTAGGCGGACAGTTCACAACTGGGCTGCGGGCACGGAGATTAGCGCTAAAAACCACGAACAGCTTGGTCAAATCCTCTCTGCTATTCGATACGTCGATAGAGGGACGGCTGATGACAATCGGTCGTTGCTGCTTGGCGTGTCAACAAGTGGGGCGACGCCGTTTGAATTGCTTGTTAAAGGGGCGTTGGATCAGGTCCGGCAAGAATTGGGGAAAGGAAAAGGACGGCCAACATTGAGCGAATGGGCGCCTATCGATCTCGCCCAGAGTGTGCTCTCAGGCCCCGAATCGATTCGAGAAACACTTGACTCTGTCGGCGAAGAAATCGAGAACGATAAACCGGTGATTGAAGTTGCCAATCCCAGATACAAGCGACTAAAAATGGGGCAAGGATAGTCACGAGTATGTTCCGTGGGAGAAACCAAGCGCCGTAAAGGCAAAGTACCTGATGGTTCGGCGTTGCGGGACTGGCAGCAGGGCGATATCGCACTGGATATCGGCGGGTTTGTTCATATGGACACACCCGATCAAGGGTCGGAAACTCGTTTTGATCCAATTCTAGACGAGGATGTTCGCGGTGTTGTAATTGTTTCCCAGACCTGCGACATCGTGAACAATCGGTCTGGGAAAGACTTCGTAGCGGTTTGTCCGCTGGTCGTGATTGAAGAGGAAAGCATACCGAGAGTGGCCACTGGCCGCACACCGATCTATGCCCCTATAGAGAACGCGCCTGGACCGCAGCACGTTGCTGATCTGTCCCGGATGATGACCGTGAGCAAAGACCTGTTGATTACTTGGCGGCGTCGTGACGGGTTTTTATCCGACGAAGCTCGGCGCAAATTCGCTTACGCGCTTGAGCGAAAGCATGGTCGCTTTGCCTTCCCAGATAAGTTCGTGGATGCCATCAGGGCGGTACTAAGCCGAATTCGAGACAAGCACAAAAAGGATTCGGAGGTCGGCGAAATCTATCGGTCGCTACGAGAAATTAGGGCACGTGCCGCCCCAAGCTGGAACGCTGACCTCATAGAGCTATCATTGATAATTGTGCTGATGGACATCGAGCAACAGGAAATTGGACGCGACAAGATCAAAAAAGAAATTGATCAGCAACTCGACAAAGTAACGCTTCCCGATAGCTTTCAGTGGGCAGCTCCACGATATGAAATAGGAACGTTGGATGACCTTCGGGCGCGCGAAATCTACGAGTCGCATCCGCTCGATCTCAACTATCTTTCGATATCGAACGAAAGTTAGGTCCGCCAGCAATAGCAGCCTCTAACGGTAGGCTTTGCCATGAATACCAGCGACAGACGTACGGTCGCTAGGATCGTTGCGTTCTTGTCTGGTACCAAAGGTGTCCGCGTGGTTTGCTCGCCTCTCTATCGACTGTTACAATAAGTTTCTGGATAAATCGCGAGCGGGATCAGTTTCCGCCTGCGCCGTTGTCCAGTCCCTTGGAAAGAGGCCCCCTCTAGCGCGCGCTGGTGGGGCCTTTTTCATTTCCCGCCAAAGTACAAGTGCGACAGGTCAAGGCCGGGATACCCAATCTTCTCGACGACTCGCCGCAGTCCTTTGAGGTCCAGGCCGCCAGAATACAACCCATAGGACATTGAGATTTTTTCGTGGCCTAGAATCTGAACGGCTTCTGACTCGGGGATGCCGGCGTTCTCAAGAGCGGTCGCGACCGTGGCGCGGAAGCTATGGAAGCTGACGCGGTTTCGTCCGGTCCTAGAGTCGATCCGCTCGACTTTGACACCGCGTCGGTATGCCGTGAACGCCCGTGTAAAATACCAGTTGCGCTTTCCATCCGGACCACCGGGTTTGAGGCCAGGGAATAGAAAACCTTGGCCTTGGCTGTGGATGTGTTTCAGGTAATCGCGGAAGCCGCACCGGATCAGCATCGAATGAACAGGCACGCTTCTAAAGGCAGCCGCTGATTTCAAACTCTGCCCGTCGCCCACCTCAGCAATCTGGAAAAACAAGATGCCGCTTTCCTCTCGCACGTCGGAAGGGCGGAGTTGCGCAATTTCTTCGGAGCGCATCCCCGTGAACAGACTCACCAATGGAAGCCACATGAGGACAGTCTGCGGACTATGTTTCCTTGGCGTGACCCGATCCTTGGCGCCGGTTTCCATGAGAAGGGGAGAGTGAAACAGCGCCGTCAGTTCCTCTGTCGCGAACCCAAGATATTTGGTCCGCTCTTTTCGCAGCCGCTTCGCGCTGTTCTTGGTCGTGCCTAGTCGTGCGAACGGGTTTTCATTCTCAATGAGCCCCCGATCACGCAGCCATCCAAACAGGCTGGCCAGCGCCGACGTGTACCGCTCTAGCGTTCTGGCGCTCAGCCCAGGTTCACTCTCAGCAACGCCGTATTTCTTGAGCACGTCCGAAAGTGGCAAGCCCTTGGCTTTGGCGCTCCTAGCCCAATGCGGATTCAGCCTCGCGACTGTGGACCGAAAGAAAATGGCGTCGTCACGGCTGATCACGTCGATTGGTGAATCGCCAACGTGATCGGCAAAGAGCCGGTAAACCGCTTCGCATTGCTTCCGGGTTTGCGCGGTCCAACCAGCTTCCCGGTCGCGGGTCTTCTCTTGGACGAACTCACGGGCGGCTTGCGAAACTGGCATCCCCTTGCCCCGCCTCGTGCGGACACGACCTATCGAGGTTCGGGCCACGTTCAACGTTCTGGTAGGTGTCGGTTCGTCGCCGCGCCTCAGGTCCAGCGCATCAACAAACGCCGCGATGTGGGCTCGCATGAGGGACTGCGCCAGTTGGTCCCGACCCTGCTTGTCGAGCACCGCTCCCGTTCGCTGGATTACATCGTCAACCTGTTTAGCGACACGTGAGTAGTCGCCGTCCTGCAAATCGGTCTGGTTGTCGTGAATCCAGTCGGACAACGCCAAGCTCACGGGATCTCCGGTCTGTCCTGCTGCCTCCAGATGATAGGCGTTCGGCTGAATTGACATGTTGGCGGTCAGTCGGCGGAACTCGGCCTGCGCCTCCGACTCGATTTCATCGGCAGTGAGCCCTTGACCATTCCGAGCCTTCGTGAATGCCGCTTTCCATGCCCCAACGTGTTCCCATCTGGCGTTCTGTGCTGTGCGGGTGTCGGAGGTATTCAGAGGCTTCACGATTACGGCCTTGCCGACCTTCTTTTGTAGGTCTTTAGGCACCGCGATTTGAAACCACCATCGCCCGCCACGCCGCTTTAGATATCGGGTGTCTGCCATCGCAACCGGCTCTCGATTCTAGTACAATCTAGTACAGTGACTAGTACAGCACTCTAGCCACTAACCCCTTATAGAACATTAAGTTTTTGGGATAATTGCACAAATATCAAGTGCGGTTTGGTGTCCTGCCGCCCCAGCCATCCAGTCTCGAAATTTGGCGCATTGACGCGTCTCTATTTCCTGGCGCTCGGAAATCCACGAAACCTGCGCCTTTGGAGGGGCAGTGCCAGGGCAAATCGTCTTGAGCCAGGCGGGGTCGTTTCATGGCCTGCCGGAAGCGTAGTCCTTTGCGCTATTTCAACAATTCGCCAAAGGTGATCCGCCTCGCGGTGATGATGTACATCCGCTATCCGTTGTCACTGCGGCTGGTGGAAGACCTGCTGTTCGAGCGGGGCATCGATATCGGCCATAAGACGGTGCGGTTCTGATGGGATCGGTTCGGCCCGATCTTCGCAGCCGAGATGAGGAAACGGCGAGTTCAATGTCATCGTCGCCATACATTTCGCCCTCAAGGGATTGACGCGCCGGAAATCCTCCGCACACTGACGCCTCGACCGGGTCGGGGGAGCAGCGGGGAGCGGCATGGCGGAGCCTAAATACATTGTTGCCACTGACGTGGGCGGGACGTGCACCGACACGGTGGTCATCGCCGCAGGCGAACCGTTTCACATCGGCAAATCGCTTTCCACACCGCCCAACTTTGCCGACGGCGTCATCGACTCCATCGCCGTGGCGGCGGAGTCGATGGGATTGTCCGTGGAGGAGCTGTTTTCCCAAAGCTCGCTTTTCGTGCATGGCTCCACCGTCGTCGACAACACAGTGCTTGCCGGCGGCGGCGCCCGCACCGGCCTGATCACGACGGCTGGATTTGAGGACACGCTGTTGGTCACCCGCGGCGCCTATGGGCGCTGGGGCGGGTTGCCAGAGGAGCGCGTCAAACACCCGGTGGCTACCGACCGGGCGGATCCGATCGTTCCGATGGAGCGCATTCGAGGCGTGCGCGAGCGCGTTGACTACAAGGGCGAAGTGCTGCTGCCGCTCGATGAAGCGGAGACCGAGCGGGCGGTCCGTTCGCTCATTGAGGACGAGAAGGTCGAGGCGATCGCGGTCTGTTTCCTGTGGTCCTTCTACAATCCAGCGCATGAGCGCAAGGTCAGGGAGATCGCGCATGCGGTCGCGCCCGACACCTATGTGACCTTGTCGAGCGAGATCGCTCCGGTCCCCGGCGAGTTTGAGCGCACCTCGACAACGGCGATCAATGCCTATGCCGGGCAGATCACCAAAGCTTATGTCAACAATCTTCAGGATCAGCTCGCCGAGCGCGGCTACCGGGGCCAAATCATGGTGATGCAGGGTTATGGCGGCCTGCTGCCCGCCGCGGAGGCGGCCGAGCGCGCGGTCGGCATGATCGAATGCGGGCCCGCCGCCGGCGTGATCGGCGCAAAGTACCTGGGCGGGCTGATGGACCAGGGCAACATCATCGCCGCCGATATGGGCGGGACGACGTTCAAGGTCGGCGTCATCCAGGACGGTGAGATCGAATATGCCCGCGAGCCGATGGTCGCGCGCTTCCACTACGTGGCGCCGAAGATCGAGGTGGTGTCCATCGGCGCCGGCGGCGGCAGCATCGTCTCATTGGAGCCCGGCAGCAACGCGCCCAAGGTCGGCCCGCGGAGCGCAGGGGCGGACCCCGGTCCGATCTGCTATGGCCGGGGCGGCACCGAGGTCACGCTGACAGACCTGATGACACTGATCGGCTACATGGATCCCGGCATTTTCCTGGGCGGCCAAATGACCCTCGATATCGATGCGGCCCGCAAAGCGTTCGAAGAACAGATTTCCGGCCCGCTCGGCATGTCGGTCGAGGAGGCCGCCTTTGGTATCTACCGGGTCGCCGCCGCCCAGATCGCCGATCTCATCCACGAGATCACGGTGGAACGTGGCCTCGATCCGCGCGATTTCGAACTGCATTCATTCGGCGGGTCGTGCCCGCTGTTGTGCGGCGTGTTCGGGCGCGAGCTCAACGTCAAGCGCATCGTCATCCCTTACACGGCGTCGGTGAACTGCGCCTTCGGCCTCGTTTCGGCCGACATCGTGCACGAATATTCCGTCACCCAGACCCTGCCCGCACCGAGCCCGGCGGACGAGATCGACGTGATCTACGAGCCGCTGCTGGTCCAGGCCAAGGAACAGTTGGCGCGCGAGGGGTTCTCCGAAGGCGACATGGCGTTCGCCTACGCCATCGATCTCCGCTACGGCCTGCAGGTCCACGAGGTGACCACCCCGGTCTCCGGGCCGACGCCGTTCACGGAGGCAACGGTCCAGAAGCTGATCGACGACTTCGAGGCGCTTTATGAGCGCAAATACGGCAAGGGCTCGGCCTATCGCGGTGCCGGCATGGAGATGACCCAGTTTCGCCTTTCCGCACGCGGCAAGCTCGATCGACCCGACGTGCCGCGCGAGGCGCTGGGCGACGCCGATTCCAGCGCCGCCTTGACCGGCAAGCGTGATATATTCGTCGAGCCGCTGAACGCCTTCGCCCCGGCCGACATCTACGATTTCACGAAACTCCGGCCGGGCAATCAGTTGCCCGGGCCTGCCGTGATCCACACGCCGATCACGACAATCGTGGTCCAGAGCGGGCAAACCGCGACGATGGACGAACTGCGCAACGTCGTACTCGACTTCCACTGAGGAACTGCCATGGCCGTCGATCCGATCACATTCTCCATCATCCGCCACCGCCTCTACCGTGTGGTAGACGAGGCGGTCATCACGCTGAAGCATGTCTCGGGCAGCGCGATCACCAATGAAGGCCACGATTTGATGGTGTCGCTCTATCGGGCGGACGGCTCGCTGCTGATGGGCGGTGTCGGCTTCCTGCACCACCTGACCAGCGCAGCGGAAGCCTGCAAAAGCATCATCCGGCGCTTCGAAGGCCGCATCAACGAAGGCGACGTGTTCCTGCTCAATGACCCCTATACGGCGGCGCTCCACACCTCCGACATCTATCTGGTGGCGCCGATCCACCATGAGGGGCAGCTCGTCGCTTGGAGCGCCTGCTTCGTCCATGTCTACGATATCGGCGCAAAGAATCCGGGCGGCTTCTGCCCGGACGCCGAAGATATTTATACAGAAGGCTTCAGCTCGCCGGGTGTGCGCCTGGTCAACGGCGGCGAGCTCAATCAGGACGTACTCGACACCTTGCTCAACATGGTGCGTTCGCCGGAGATGGTGTCGCTCGACATGCGCTCGATGATCGCCTGCAACAATGTGGCGCGCGAACGCATGTTGGCGCTGGTCGAGAAGTACGGCTACCCGACCGTCGACGAGGCCTGCGGCCAGCTGATCGAGCAATCCGAGGCGCGGCTGCGCGAACGCCTGCGCGAGTTGCCCGACGGGACCTGGGAAAGCCGGCAGTATCTGGAAGTGCTCGACGAGGTCTACAAGGTCAATCTGCGGATGACCAAGCAGGACGACGCGCTGGTCTTCGATTTCACCGGGTCCAGCCCGCAATCGAAATACGCGGTCAACTGCACCAAATGGGCTTCGCTCGGCGGGCTCTTCGCGCCGCTCTTCCCGCTCATCTGCTACGACATCACCTGGAACGAAGGCTGCATCAGTCCGATCACCATGATCGCGCCGGAGGGCACGATCGTGAACTGCACGAGGCCCGCACCGGTTTCCGTCGCCACGGTCGGCGCGATCCAATCGGTCAACAACGCGGCTTGCACCACCATTGGCAAAATGTTGCAGACCAGCGAGACGTACCTGAAGGAAGCCACTGCGGTGTGGCACGCCAACCATTTCGCGATCTTCAAGTTCGGACGCAGCCAGCGGGGCGGCGAGGCGATCGGGATCTTCACCGAGACATTCGCCGGCTCCGGCGGCGCGCGCACTTATGCCGACGGCGTCGATGTCGGTGGCGAGATACCCAACCCCATTTCGCGCATGGCCAACGTAGAAACCGTGGAGAATAACTTCCCCATCCGCTACCTGTTCCGGCGGCGCATGAAGGATAGCGGCGGTCCCGGCAAATACCGCGGCGGCACCGGCATGGAGTTCGCCGTCGTTCAGCACGATTCGCCCGATGGCGGGATGAACTACGTGATCTCCGGCAAGGGCGCCAACTTCCCGATGAGCGAGGGGCTGGCCGGCGGTTATCCGGGCGCCCCCAACTCCTATGTCTGGGTTCACAACAACGAGACGAGCGACGAGGGTCGGAATGTCGACGTCCGCGCCAGCCTCAGCGTCGAGGAGATGCCGGGAGAGAAGGAAGACGTGTCCTGGGGCGTCTTCCCGCTGATGGGCGAAGATGCGCTTTACGTGCGCTGGAACGGCGGCGGCGGTTACGGCGACCCGCTCGACCGGGATCCGGCTTCGGTCGCGGAAGATGTGCTCAGCGGCGTGGTTTCGGCTGAGGCGGCGGAGCGGGTTTACGGGGTCGTACTCGGCGACGGCGACCACGATTTCGATCCGGTCGCGACGGAAAAGCTGCGGGGCGATATGCGCCGTTCGCGCCTGGTGGCCGAGGCCGCGGAATGAGCGATCCCTTCTCCGGTTCGATTCATGTCACCGGCTCCGGCAACGACCGCGAACTCGGCTGCCGTGGCTGCGGGCGCAGCCTGGCCAAGCTCGGCGAGCCCTGGAAACAGAATGCCACGATGAAGGAAGTGCCGATGCAGGGCGCCGGTGGCGGCGCCTATGACAGCGCGGAACATGTCGTCCTCCGGCAATTCTACTGTCCGGGCTGCGGGGCGCTGCTCGATTCGGAAACGGCGATGACGGGCGATCCCTTTCTGAACGACGTGATCAAGGTCTGATCGGACCGAACGAGCGCAAAGGAGCGCAAGCCATGCACCAGACTGAAGTTCGCCAGGAAATCGTCGATCGGGTGCTGGCGCGGCGCGGCCGTTACCACATCTTCGACCAGCTCGATCCGGCTAAAACGGCGCTCGTCGTGATCGACATGCAGGGCACTTTCGTGGCTCCAGGATCGCCCGCGGAAGTACCGACCGCGCGCGGCATCGTGAACAACATCGATGCCCTGGCCAGCGAACTGCGCGGGCTCGGCGTGCTGATCTGCTGGGTCACCCACGCGAACCGCCATACCGGCAGCGGCAGCGACTGGGACGGTTTCTTCAACAACTTCGTTTCCGAAGACGTGCGCGCGCGCACCATCGAGAGCCTGTCGCCGGAGGGCGACGGCCAGAAGGTTTGGCACGAATTCACGGTCGCGCCGGACGATCTCCACGTCATCAAGAACCGTTACAGCGCGCTGATCCCCGGCTCGTCGCAACTGGAACGCATCTTGCGCAGCCGACGCGTGCGCAACGTGCTGATCGTAGGGACCAAGACCAATGTATGCTGCGAGGCGACGGGGCGCGACGCCATGATGCTCGACTTCGACACCGTGATGGTGAGCGACTGTCTGGCCGCACTGTCCGACGACGAACACCGGGCCAGTCTTGAGACCTTCATACAGCAGTTCGGCGATGTGATGACTTCGGCGGAAGTTCTCGCCGTGCTGCGGGCACGCTCGAACCGGGACGCGGCGGAATAACGCCGGTTCAGACCACCAACCAGAAATGGGAGGATGATGAGGCGCCGATTTCTGATGGGACTGAGCGCAGCTGCGATGCTGACGGTCCTCGGCCTGCCGACCCGATCACCGACAGAACCTTCAACTCCGCGGCCCATAAGGGCATCTAGGCGGCGAAGAAGAAATACGACATCAAGATTTGGATACGCGAGAACACTAAATTCGCCGAGATGGCAGCGGTTATGTGGAACTACGCCAAGGAAGGCTACGATGTGATCATCGGCCATGGCTTCCAGTTCGGCGAGCCGGCCAAGAAGCTGCACAAGCAATTCCCAAAGACCTGGTTCGTCATCAACGCCACCAAGGTTGCGGGTGCGCACAATCTCGCATCCTTCGGCAACCGTTGGGGCGATGCCTCGTCAGCAAGAAGGGCGTGATCGGTAATATCGTGAAGGGCACGCTGTAGCCAAAGAACTATCTGCTGGGCTTCAGCGAAGGCGGGCTGGGGCTGGCGCCATACTGCAAGTTCGCCGTCAAGCCCAGCGCTGGCGGTGGTCTTCCTGGTCTTCCTGTCGCGACGCTCGCGTATGCCGAGCGCGCTCGGCGTTCCGTTTTTCCCGCCGCGGTAGGCCACTCGTGCCGGCCGCAATGTTGGCCTTGGTCCGATCTGGGCCACGCGGATCACCGAAATGGAGGCAATTCACATCACGCGCTGCGATTCGACGTGCAATCCATAGAACTCAACCAGCAAGATGTACTATTTCGGCTTTCGTGCCCCTCAAACGCTAGCAACTAAAAATAGAAATCAATATTGATTATTCTTTGTAATCGTGAAGTATATACTCAATATTATTTGGAGAAAAAGAAAATTATTTCGCACCAATAAGTATATTAATTCAATAATTAGGAGTTTTTATACTATTTGCCACCCATTTTCATTCAACATTGTACTGATCAAATGAAACTCAAAGAGGTTTCATAGCTTTATTCGTCTAAATCCCACGACGACCTATCCGAAGCTCGATCAATCTTCTGGTGAAGGGAGAGGGTTCATGGCAAGCCAATCGATTGCCGCAGCTACCGGGGGGATAGTAAGCAGTGGAACCAAACCGCGCAGCAGGCGCGGCAAGTCGGCCGACGGTTCTCCAAATCGTAACATCTTCGGGATTCTGTCCCGGAGCATTTCATGGCAGATTTTGCTGCCAGTGCCCGTTGTGACGGTCGTTGCACTGCTCATCGGGTGGTTGGCGATACCGCCGATCATCAGGGCCAATATTCAGGATGAAGCGGTCTCGGTGGCGCGCGAGACGGTGTTTCAGTTCAAGGCGCTTCGCAAATACTATGTCGTGAACGTGGTCTCGAAGGTGGTCAAGAACGGCGCCCTCAAACCCAGCATCAACCACAGCGGCAATCCCAATGCGATTCCGTTGCCGGCCACGATGATCCACGATATGAGCCGTCTGCTCAGCAAGAACAGCACGACGATCTCGCTGTTCAGCGGGTACCCCTGGCCCAATCGCAAGAGCCGAACGCTCGATGAATTTCAAAAAAGCGCCTGGAGCTTCTTGGTCAAGAACCCCGACAAGCCGTTCGTGCGCCAGGAGCGCCTGAACGGCAAGGACGTGCTGCGCGTCGCGATCGCCGACAAGATGGTCGCCAAGGGCTGCGTCAATTGTCACAACTCGAAGGCCGGCTCGCCAAAAACCGACTGGAAACTGGGCGATGTGCGCGGCGTGCTCGAAGTCATACACGTCATTGACGGTCCGCTCGCGGCCGGCCGTCAGTTGAGCACCATGATCCTGCTCGGCATCTTGCTGGCCGGATTGCTCCTGATCTCACTAACTGTGCTGGTCAGCCGGCGCGTTTCGAAACCCATTAAAGGAATGACCGGGGTCATGTCACGCCTCGCCGGCGGGGACACTGAGGTTCAGGTCACCGGTGGCGAACGGAGCGACGAGATCGGCGAAATGGCGCGAACCGTAGACGTCTTCAAAGCCAACGCGATCGAGAAGGCGGCGCTTGACGAAGCGAACCGGGTCGAACAGGCAGAACAAGTAGAACGGAGCAGCAAGCTCGATACGCTGATCGCATCGTTCGACGAAAGCACGAAAAGCGTTCTGACGGAGGTCAACGCTTCTGCGGCCGACATGAAGGGAACCGCAGAAACGATGTCCGGGTTGGCGGGAGAGGCGAACCAGAAGGCATTGGCCGTCGCGGCCGCTTCTGAACAGGCAACCGCCAATGTCGAGACGGTCGCGACCGCTGCCGAAGAGATGTCCGCGAGCGTGTCGGAAATCAGCCGTCAGATGACGCAGTCGACAGACGTTGCGACGAGAGCGGTTGCCGAGGCGGAGGCGACCAATATGACGGTGCAGGGGTTGTCCCAAGCCGCCCAGAAGGTCGGCGACGTTGTCAAGATGATCTCTGAAATCGCCGAGCAGACCAACCTGCTGGCGCTCAATGCCACCATCGAAGCGGCGCGTGCCGGCGATGCCGGCAAGGGCTTTGCCGTGGTTGCCAGCGAGGTCAAATCCCTCGCCGAGCAAACGGCCAAGGCGACCAGTGAGATTTCAACTCAGATCACCGAAATCCAATCGGAAACCGGTGGTGCGGTCGAAGCCATCAAGAGCATCAGCGAGACGATCGGCGAAATAAACCAGATCTCCACCGCGATTTCAGCCGCGGTCAACCAGCAAGGCGCGGCGACGCAGGAGATTGCCCGCAATGTGCAGGAGGCCGCCAAAGGAACCAGTGAGGTTTCGCAAACAATCGGCGAGGTCAGTCGGTCGTCCACGGAAACCGGAGAATCGGCCGGGCACGTGCTCGATGCCGCCGGCGGACTGGCCGCTAAGGCTGACACGTTGCGGGCCGAGGTCGAACGTTTTTTGGGCGAAGTTCGCGCTGTCTAACCGGTTGGGCGGACAGGCCCGTTAGAGGGTTTGTCCGCCCGTCGGTACTATCGATCCACAGTGCGCCGGCGATCCGTTGCGCCGGGCCGGTTTTATTGGCGATCGCACGCATTGCTTTCTAACAAATGTTAGGTACTATTCGCGGGCAATTCCGAAGCTGCGAAACGAGACCGGAACGGATGCCTATCGACGCGCAACCCAGCGGCGCCGAGACCGCCGGGACCAAGTTCGACCGCTCCCACGAGGTGATCCTGAAAGCAGCGGCCCGGTTGTTTCGCGACAAGGGATACGCCGCATCGACCCTACGCGATATAGCCTCCGCCGCCGGCATGAAGGCAGGCAGCCTCTATTATCATTTCGGCTCCAAGGAAGAGATGCTGGATGCGATCCTCGATCAGGGGGTGCGCGAAATCTATGACGGCGTGCGGGCGGTGATCCCCGACGAGGGGCGGGGCATCGACTATCGGGCGACGATCGCATCGGCGATCCACGCGCATTTGACGCTTCTGCTCGCCCGGAGCGAGTTCACGTCGGCGAATATCCGCATCTTCGGTCAGCTGCCGAGCGAGATCCGCGAACGCCACCGGCCGTTACGCCTTGCTTATGCCGCGCTTTGGGAGACGTTGTTGAGCGACGCTCAAAGGGCTGGACAACTCCGCAAGGACATCGAAATCGTGCAGCTCCGTCAGTTTCTGCTCGGCGCCTTGAACTGGACCGTGGAGTGGTTCGACGCGGACCGGCACGCGCTTGATACCGTGGTGTCGCGATGCACGGATCTGATCTTTCATGGGATCTCGGTCGACGCGGGGTAGCGCTATTCTCACCCAGTCGACGTCAGCGCCCAAAGACCGGCGTGCGGCGCTCTTCGAAGGCGGAGAGCCCTTCTGCCGCATCGGCGCTCTGAATGTGGCGAACGACGGCGTCGCGTTCCAACCGCATGGCGGCAGCGAGCGGTAGATCCAATCCGTCGCGCGCCAGGCGCTTCATTTCACCAAGACCGACCCGGCTGTGCGCCGCCAGGCCATTGCAATACGCCATAGCCGCGTCGCCCAGCGTATCCTCGGGAACGACTTTGTTCACGAGCCCCGCGGCTTCCGCCTCGGCCGCGTTCATCCAGCGGCCGCTGAAAAAGAGATCCAGGGCGCGGCGCAGACCGAGGATGCGGGTCAGGCGCTGGCTGCCGCCCCAGCCCGGTATGAGCCCGAACTGGGCGTGCTGGTCGCCGAACCGCGCGCTGTCGGCGGCGATGCAAATATCGCCCGACAACATGAGCTCGATGCCGCCCGCCAGGCAAAGACCCTGCACGGCGACGACCACGGGCAGGGGGCTTGCCTCCAGCCGCATGAGGGTGGCCTGACCGCCGGCGATGAACTTGTCGAGCTCAACGGTCGAATCCTTGATGCCCTTGACCTCTTCAAGATCGGCGCCGGTGCAGAAATGTTTGCCCTGCGAGCGGATCAATATGACCCTGACGGTCTGATCGGCTTCGAAGGCTGCCCTGGCTTCGTCGATCGCATTCAGTGTTGCGGTTGACAGGCAGTTGAACTTTTCCGGCCGCGTCAGCTCGATGATGCCGATGCTTTCGTCGGTCGAGCGCTTCAACGAATCCGTCATCATCCGGTCTCCCTGTCGGTCCCTCGTCAAGCCGGTTGTTCTCAGTCGTATTGCAGTACGATGCGTCCGGCCTTCTCCCGCGCGATCACCAACTTTTGGATCTGCGCCGTGCCGTCGCCGATCTGCAGGCCGAGCACGTCGCTATGGCGCTGATGATGGGGCAGGTCGGCGGTGTAGCCGTAATGGCCGTGCAGCAGCAGGCATTGATGGAGGATCTCGCAAGACGTCTTGGGGACGTACCACTTGCACATGGCGGCCTCGGCCGTATGCGGCTTGCCGGCGTCACGCAGGCCGAGCGTGTGATAGCAGAGCTCACGCATCATGGTCAGTTGGGTTTCCGCTTCCGCCAACGGGAAGCTCACGCCCTGAAACTGTACGATCGGCGTATCGAAGGCCTCGCGCTCCTGGACGTATTTCCAGGTCTCATCCACAGAGGCCTGGGCCGCCGCCAGGCACTGCAAGCCGATCAGGGCGCGGCTGTAGTCGAAGCCGACCATCACCGTTCCGAAGGCGTTGTCCTGTTCGGCCATCATGCATTCGCCGGGCACGAACACGTCATCGAAGAACGCCGAGCCGCGTCCGACGGGCTTGGTGCCGACATCGTCGAACCGCGTGCGCGTGATCCCCTTCTCGTTCATGTCGACGAGAAACGCACTGACCCCGCGCGCTTTGCCGGCTGGGTCGCCGGACCTGGCGAAGACGATCGCGACATCGGCCTGCTCGGACAGGCTCATCGAGGTCTTTTCGCCGTTGAGGCGCCAGCCATTGCCGGATTCCTCGGCGCGCAGTTGAAGGCCGACCGCATCGGAACCGCCGCGGGGCTCGGTCAAACCAAGTCCGATAATCGACTCGCCGGCGGCAATCTTCGGCACCCATTCCTTGGCAAGGTCCGGCGATGCGTGCTCCGCCACCATGCCGCCCAGCAACGAGGCCAGCAACTGGATGTAGCTCATATTGAAATCGCCGTAGGCGATCTGCTCCAGGATGATCCCGGAGGATACGCAGCTCTGGCCCAGTCCGCCGAGCTCTTCGGGAAGATCCGGTCCGACCAGACCAAGCGAACCCATCTCGCGCAAGACTGAGCGGTCGAGGCTGTGCGTCTTGGCCCGGGCCTGATAGGCCGGGGTAAGCTTTTCGCGAGCGAAGCGTTCTGCGGTTTCGCGGAAGGCGGTCTGCTCTTCGGACAGCTGTACCGGCATGGTCGTTCCTCTCGGGCGGATTGTTTTTCACGGAACTCGTGACTCAGTTTCTAACTATTGTTAGATTTTGTGTCAATGCAACACTGGCCGAATCGCGGCGCGACACGAGGAGAAAGATCATGGGGCCACTGAAAGATACGCGGATCATCGAGCTGGCCGGTATTGGCCCCGGACCCTTCTGCGCCACGCTGCTGGCCGATATGGGGGCGGAGGTCATACGGGTGGATCGCACCAGGCCCTCCGGGCTCGGTTTGCCGACGGAGACCCGGTTCGACGTCTTGGGCCGCAACCGGCGCTCGGTCGCCATCGACTTGAAGTCGCCGGATGGGGCGGAAGCGCTCTTGAAACTGGTGGAGCGGGCCGACGCCTTGATCGAGGGGTTCAGACCCGGCGTGGTCGAAACGCTCGGCGTCGGTCCGGATGTGTGCATGTCGCGCAACAAGAAGCTGGTGTTCGGTCGCATGACTGGTTGGGGCCAGACCGGGCCTTGGGCCTCGGCCGCCGGGCACGACATCAACTACATAGCGCTGAGCGGCGCGCTCCATGCCATCGGGTCAGCCGACGGCCCACCGATACCGCCGCTGAACCTGGTCGGAGATTTCGGCGGCGGCGCCATGTTCCTTGCCGTCGGCGTTCTGGCCGCGATGCTGGAAGCGCGGAATTCAGGCATGGGGCAAGTCGTCGACACGTCGATGGTCGAAGGCTCGGCCTATCTTTCGATGATGTTCCATGGGCTGCTCGCGGCCGGCAGCTGGACCGAGGAGCGCGGCCGGAACGTCGTCGACGGCGGCGCGCATTTCTACGGCGTCTACGAGACCAAGGACGGCAAGTACGTCTCGATCGGCTCGATCGAAGCCAAGTTCTACGAGTTGCTGCTTGAGCGCTCGGGCGCCGACCGGGCCAAGCTGTCGGATCAATGGACGGCCGCCGACTGGCCGGCCAAGCGCAAGCTGCTGGAAGAGGTATTCCGGAGCAAGACCCGAGACGAGTGGGACGGGATCATGGCCGGCACGGATGTCTGCTATGCCCCGGTCCTGAACTTCTCCGAAGCCACCGGGCATCCGCACAACAAGGCCCGCGGCAGCTTCATCGATCTGAACGGCGTAACTCAGCCGGGCCCCGCGCCGCGCTTCTCGCGCACCCAATCGGAGGTCGCCAGGGGTCCGGCGATCGAAGGCGAGCACACGAACGAGATCCTCGCGGATTGGGGTTTTGGCGCCGAGGAGATATCGCGGCTCGCCGATGCTGGGGCGGTTCTGCAGGCATAGAGCCTCGAAGGCATCTCCGACTTAGGCGTCCCCGGTCCTTATGGATTGGCCCCAAGTCGCTTCAATCCCGCCAATGCCGCTTTGTCGCGGAGCCGGTGCCGCAATGCAGTTCGAAAATCGCGAATGGCGAGGTCTTTGTTGCCGGGCTTTTCGTATGCCAATCCCCGGTTCCTGAAGGCGCCGCCATTGTCGGGAAGAACGCGGATCGCTTGGGTGAAGTTCTCGATGGCCCGGCGGTACTGCTTCAGATCGTAGTAGGCGAGGCCACGTTTTTCGTAGCCTGATGAGTATCTGGGATTGATGCGGACGGACGTGTTGTAGTCCTGAAGAGCACGGTCGTACTGCTTCAGTTTGGCATAGGCCTCGCCGCGCAAATTGAAGGCTTGGTAGAATTTGGGATCCAAATGGATCGCCTTGGAGTATTCCGAAATGGCACGGCGGTACTGCTGATTGCTGGAAAACTCCACGCCACGATTGTAGCAGGACACCGCCATCATCACATCGGGACCGCGACCGGCGACACTTTCAGGGCAGTTCGGCAAGGCGTTCTCCGAACAACCGGCCAGTACTAACAGCATGCCCAGCGCGATCAGTGAAATATGCCGCATTTTGACTTCGCCTTTCGATGACAAGGCACGCGCTCAACACCCCGACGAATCGAATCCGTTCACCAACTAACCGATCAAGTCGACGCGTCGGCCGGGAACGTCTGTGTCATGTCCAATCACGCGATGCCCGCGCATCTTGGTTACGTCGAAACGGTCATGGCCGCAGCGGGGGCAGCTTGGGTCTGCCTGAGCCAGCTTGCCGTTCGTCGGTTCGGCTCGCACCAAATCCTCCGGCCAGCCCACACCCTGACAGTCCCGGCACCGCACGACGGGGCGTCCGACGACCGCCGACTTGACCAGGATAGAGTCAGGTAGAAACGGGCTGAGGACGGCGAGGACGATCACGCCGATCGAGCCGAGGTTGAGCAAGGCTTCAAACAAGCCGTAAAGACCGCCTGGCGAATGAACGGGTGGGTCGATCCGATCGATCAGAAACAAGACCCCGACGACCAAACCGAAACCGGCCAGCAAAAGCCTCTTGCGGTTTGCGGCCTTTTTGATTCGGCGGTTTGCGGTTGCGGGATTGAACCGAACGCCGGGAAGATGTGGCATCGATCCGCCGGGACCGCCACCGAACGAGCCGGCGGGGCGCGAGGGGTTGGCGGCCGACCCGGCTGATGTTTCGGGCGTTGGTGGGTTCACCGTCGGCACCTCCAATCGGTCGTGATGCGGGAGCCGACAAAGTGACACAGGTTCGGCGGACACGTCTGTGAGCGTCGTCACAGATGGCAGGGCATCAATGAGATCGCCGCCGATTGGGACACCGCCGCCTCCGATCTGGTCCATCTTGACAACACAAGGCCAACGCCTTGCCTTTGGAGTTGTTTCAAGGCACGCTTTGCCCGATGGGCGCGCTTCTATTTGGTGTTTCGGTGACTGCTGGCCGGAACTCCTTTCATCGGTAACGGCTTGATGGGCACCCAGCAACAAATTGGCCAACTGGCCGCCAAGGCCAGGACTAATAAGACAGCTCACGGGAGGAAGCGATGCTTAGACGCTCTCTGTTGAGAAGCGCGGCGCTGGCGTTGGTGGCGGGCGCAATCGGGTTAGGCCCTGCACAAGCGGCCGACGTCATCAAGATCGGCGCGGTTGCACCCAAGACCGGCCCGCTCGCGGCGGGGGCCGCCATCACGCATTGGCCCAACGTCAAGCTGTGGGTCACGCAAGTCAATGCCCGCGGCGGGCTCAAGCTGAAGAGCGGCCGGGCAATGATCAAGCTGATCGAATACGACGACCGAACCAATCCGGGTGAGACCATCAAGGCGGTCCAACGCCTGGCGACCCAGGACAAGGTCGATTTCATCATTGCGCCCTATGCCACCGGGCTGAACCTCGCAGTGGCGCCGATCTTCGCGCGTTACGGTTATCCGCAGCTTACGGCGACCTCGATCACCGACAAGATCCCGGCGCTGACCAAACGCTATCCGAACATTTTCTTCACTCTGGGCTCGACCACGGCCTTCGCGGGCGCGGTCGCCGACATCCTGAAAAAGATGCGGGCAGAGGGCAAGATCGGCAATCGCGTGGCGATGGTGAACGTCGCCGACGCCTTCGGGATCGAGCTTGCCAATGCGGCGCGCCCGATCTTCAAGAAGGCCGGCTTCAAGATCGTCTACGACAAATCCTACCCGCTCGGCACGCAAGACCTGTCGCCGGTGGTCAAGGGCGCCAAGGCCGCCAAACCGGACGCCTTTGTCGCCTGGTCCTACCCGCCTGACACGTTCGGCTTGACGGCGCAGGCCAAGATCGTCGGCCTCAATGTCAAAGCCTTCTACACCGCCGTGGCGACGGCCTTCCCGGCCTATCGCGGCAAGTTCGGCAAGTCGGTCGAGGGTGTGCTGGGAGCGGGCGGCATCAATCCCGATACGCCGGCGATGAAGGCCTATATCGCCGAGCACAAGAAGGTGACCGGCAAGGCGCCGGACAGCTGGGCCAGCCCGGTCGTCTACGCGACTCTGCAGATCCTGGAGCAAGCCATCGAAGCGGTCGGAACCAAGGACCGCAAGGCCGTGACCGCCTACATCAAGGCGAACACGTTCCAGACTGTCATTGGTCCGATCACTTTCAAGAACCAGAACAACGAGAAGTTCTGGACCGTGGGCCAATGGCAGGGTGGTAAGTTCTACGGCGTCAATTCCACCGGCCGCCCGGGCGCCAAGCCGGTCATGGTCAAGTCGGGCTGGTAGTTCAAGCCTATCGCCGTCCGGTGAGGGGGCTGCCGCTTCCCCGCCGGACGGTATGCGATCTGCCGACGGGGCCCTCGTGATCGACATTATTGTGATCGGCTTCCTGCTGGGCGGGGCCTACGCCCTGATGGCGCTGGGCTTGCAATTGCAATACGGCGTCGCCCGGATCATGAACCTGGCCAACGGCGAAATGCTGGTCGCCGGCGGGTTCGGCGCGTTCTGGTTCTACACAGCGCTCAAGGTAAGCCCGTTCCTCTCGATCCTATTGACGGTTCCTCTGGCCTTTGTTGCCAACTGGGCGATTTACCGCGTCCTGCTGCTGCCCCTGGTGCGGCGGGCGAAGAGCCGCGGTCGGCTGGAGGTTGACAGCATCCTGGCGACCTTCGGGTTTGCCTTCATTCTGGTCGGCCTCATGCTGGCGCTCTTTGGCGGCAAGTACTTCAACTACGCCTATCTGGAGGAGCCGTTCACGATTCTCGATCGTCGCTTCGGGCTCAACAAGCTCGCTGCCTTCATGGGATCTGCGGTCTTATGCGCCGGTCTTGCCTACTGGCTGACCAGGACGCGAACCGGGCTCTCCTTGCGGGCCGTCGCCGTCAATCCGACCACCGCGGGCCTGGTCGGCATCAACGTGGCTCGGGCCTCCGCGCTCGCCTTCGCGGTCGGCGGCGCGGTGACGGTCGCAGGCGGCGCGCTGCTCAGCATGTTCCTCACGCTCGATGCCTCGACCGGTGTGCTGTTCACAATGAAGGCGCTGGTCATCGTGATCATGGGCGGGGTCGGCGAAATCCGCGGCGCGATCGTCGCTGCGTTCATCCTGGGCTTCGCAGAGACCGCCGTGGCCAGCCTGATCGATCCCGGCCTGACCCTGGCGGCGGCTTACCTCCTGTTCCTGCTCGTGCTGTTGTTCCGGCCCCAGGGTCTGTTCGGGCGGCGGTCCTCGTGACCAACACCAAAGTTACCAGTTCCAACGCGACCGGGACCGAGAAACGCAACCTGGCCATCGGTGCGATCGCGTTTGCGGCGGCCGCGTTCCTGCCCCTGTTCGATACAGGGTTCTGGCTTGCGACCGGCATATCGCTTGCGACCTACACCGTGCTCGCGACCTCTTGGGCGATGTTCTCCGGTCCGACCCACTACATCTCGCTGGCGACGGCGGCGTTCTACGGCATCGGCATGTATGTGGTCGGCGGCGGCGTCGGCCATTTGCCCTTTCCTCTGCTGGTTCTGCTCGCGGCGGCGGCGGGCGCGATCCTCGCGGCGATTGTGGGTCTGGCGACCCTACGTCTGTCCGGCGTCTATTTCGTGATCTTCACCCTCGGCTTGGCGGAGCTCATTCGTCAGCTCATGAGCTGGGCCCAGAGTACCCTCGGATCGAGCAGCGGGCTCTACGTGCTGACCGGCATCACCGAGCCGATGATCTATTGGCAGCTTCTGGCACTGGCCGGGCTCGTTTTTTTGATCGGTTGGCGGATCGGCCGTTCACGCCTGGGCTTCGCGCTTCGCATCATCGGCAACGACGAAACGGTTGCGTCCCACATCGGCATCGACACGGCACGGGCCAAGGTCATCCTGTTTGTCGTCTCCGGGACGGTCGCGGCGATAACCGGCGCGATCCTCGCACCGCGTCTCAGCTATATCGAGCCAACGATCGCGTTCAGCCCGATGCTGTCCTTCCTGGTCGTCATCATGGCGCTGCTCGGCGGCGCGCACCGGCTCTGGGGGCCGCTCCTCGGCGTGGTGCCGTTCATGCTGCTGTGGGATCTGATCTCGGCCAACTTCCCCAATCAGACGACGCTGCTCTTGGGCTGCGCCTTCCTGCTCGTGGTCTATCTGCTGCCCAATGGGGTGGCCGGACTGATCGAGGGCCTTCTCCGGCAAAGGAGGTCGGCCGATGGCTAACGCGCGCGCCGACCAGCCGGCATTGACCGTCCAGGAGTTGAGCAAGAATTTCAGCGGTCTGACCGCCGTTGAGAACATGTCATTCGAGCTGGCGAGTAACGAGGTGCTCGGATTGATCGGTCCCAACGGCTCCGGCAAGACCACGATGATCAACCTGATCTCCGGTGCGCTGAAGCCGAGTTCCGGGCATATCAGGCTATACGGCGACGAAATCGCCGGGACAGCGGCTCACGGCATCGCCCGCAACGGCGTGGCCCGGACCTTCCAGATCGTGCGCGTGTTGCCGTCGCTGAGCGTACTGGAAAACGTCGCCGCCGGCGGCGTGTTTGGACACAGCCGGCATTGGGGCGAGGCGCTGAAAGAGCACGCACGCAGCCTGTTGGTGCGGGTCGGCTTGGAGGTCGCCGACGACACGACCGTCGATGCGCTGACTTACATCGATCAGAAACGGGTTGAGCTGGCCCGAGCGCTCATTTCCGATCCCAAGGTGCTGTTGCTTGACGAATGGCTCGCCGGGCTCAATCCGACCGAGCTCAAGACGGGCATAGAACTGATCGCATCCCTGCGCGTCGAGGGCCGCACGATCATCGTCGTTGAACATGTGATGGATGCCATTCGCAGCCTCTGCGACCGCTGCGTGGTGATGAACAGCGGCATCAAAATCGCCGAAGGCACACCCAAGGAAGTGCTCGCCGAGCCCGAGGTGATCCGAGCCTATCTCGGGGATTCCGATGCTTGAGGTCCGCGACCTGTCGGTCTTCTACGGTCGCCACCGCGCCGTGGAGAAGGCCTCGGTCACGGTCGGGGCGGGCGAGATCGTGGTCATGCTGGGCGCCAACGGCGCCGGAAAAAGCACATTCCTGCGCGCAGTCGCAGGGCTCACGCCGGCGATGAAGGGTTGCTCGGTCGTCATCGACGGGCGTGACATTGCCCACGCCCCGCCTCACGATGTGGTCGAGGCGGGCATTGCGCTGGTTCCCGAGGACCGTGGGGTCTTCGCGGATCTGAGTGTGCACGAAAACCTGTTGCTGGGCGCCCATCCCAGGCGCGCCCGCGCGGCGCAGGCCGAGAATATGGCGCGCGTCCTGGCGCTTTTTCCAAGGCTCGCCGAGCGGCGCAAACAGCTCGCCCGTACCATGAGCGGCGGAGAGCGCCAGATGGTCGCGATCGGCCGCGCCATCATGTCGGCGCCCACGATCCTGATCCTGGACGAGCCCTCGCTCGGCCTCTCGCCGATTCTGTGTGGAGAGCTCTTCCGCAGCCTGGCGCGCATCACCGAGAACAGAACCGGCATCCTCCTAGTGGAACAAAATGCCAAGCAAAGCCTCGCAATCGCCGACCGCGGCTATCTGCTCGACAACGGCCACGTCATCGGCGCCGATACGGCAGATGCGCTATCGAAGGACGAAACCGTCCGCAAGGCGTATCTGGGCGGCGGCTAGGCGGATCAAAGCTGCCCGGCATCGAAGCAGCGTTTTCTCAAGCCGATTCCAATCCGAAGCGCTCGACCACACTTGGCTGGATTGCGCCGGCGTGCAGGGTCAGGAGCACGAGGCGCGCATCCAGATTGTCGCCGGCCTCAAGTGCGGCCTTCAGGCGCGCTTCCACTTCCTCCGTCAAGCTCAGATCGTTGGTCTCGACGAAGCCTCGCGCACCCAGCACGCAGTAGCCGAGAAGTTCAGCCGCGGCGGCGTATGGGACCGGGTCCAGGCCGCTTTCCTTGAGCAGCTTCAACGCCGTGAGCTTTACCGCCTCGGTTACGAGCCGCGGGTGTAAGCCCACGGCGCGCAGCGCTTCGTCGAAACGCAGCAACTCCCGGGAGCGGCCGAATGTGCCAAAGAAGCCGAGCATGGATGGAGGCTAGCACCACAAAGCGCCAGCGCGATAGCCGAAGGGGGCAAACCGCAGACGACCGTTCCGGTCGCCAATTTGGGTATCAGGTGCGACGCCGGACTCCGAGCCGAACTCAGGCCGCCAGCATATCCTCCAGCCGCGAACGGATCAGCGTCTCGGCCTCGGCCATGATGCCCTCGATCAGCTCCCGGCAGGTCGGGATATCGTCGATCAGGCCTGCGACCATGCCGCAGGACCAGACGCCGGCATCCATTTCGCCGTCCAGCATGACTTTGGGATAGACGCCGGCGACTTCGTCCAGGATGTCCTCGATCTTGATGTCGGTGCCGAGCGCTGCCTCTTTTTCGAGCAGGCGTTCCACGGCGGCGTTGTTCAGCACCCGCTCGGTGTTTCGCAACGGGCGCATCACCAGCCGGGTATCGAGTTCGCTGGCCGCGACGATCGCCTGCTTCACCTTTTCATGCACGGGCGCTTCCTTGGTCGCGATAAAGCGGGTGCCCATGTTCATGCCCTCCGCGCCCATGGCGAGCGAGGCGACGAGGCTGCGTGCATCGGCCATGCCGCCGGAAGCCACGAACGGGATCTTCAATTCGTCCGCCGCACGGGGCAGCAGGATCATGTTCGGAATGTCGTCTTCGCCCGGATGGCCGCCACACTCGAAGCCGTCGACCGAGACCGCATCGCAGCCGATCTTTTCGGCTTTCAGCGAATGGCGTACCGAGGTGCATTTATGGATGATCTTGATCCCCGCTGCCTGCATTCGGGGCAGGTGTTCTTCAGGGTTGCGGCCGGCCGTTTCTACCGCCTTGATACCGCCGTCGATGATGGCGTCGATGTATTCCGGATAAGGCGGCGTCTGGAAGGCGGGCAGGAAAGTGAGGTTCACGCCAATTGGCTTGTCGGTCATCTCGCGGCAGCGCGCAATCTCCTTGGCCAGATCCTCTGGCGACTTTTGGGTCAAGGCCGTGATGATGCCCAATCCGCCGGCATTGGAGACCGCCGCCGCCAGCTCGGCGAAGCCCACATAGTGCATGCCGCCCTGGATGATCGGATGTTTGATGCCGAAGAGTTCCGTGATCCGCGTCTTCATTCTATCATTCCTCACGATTTGGCTGGGAGATCGGGACCCGCAAGACGAGACCGGCCGGATTGGGTTGTCGGTTCCGGCGGCACGTTAGCTCATCAGCCGGGCGGATAGGAGCGACGTTTTGGCGCAGAAGTTCCTGGAACACCGAGGCCCAGTGGCCTTGCATTGGATGTGCGCGCCCTGCCGCGCTTCGATCGCGGCCCGGCCGAAATCCGGCGCATGGCGCCATTCCACGGCGCCGATAACAAAGCAATCCTGCATGAACTCGGAAACGCACCCGAAGAGGTAAAGCGGATGATGGAGAAAGGGGTCTTGGTCGGCACATGAAACAGGACATCGACAGCGTCAACCATGTTGGCCATGTGGTTCACGATCTTTACGCTGCGGCGGCGCGCTTTGAGGCTATGGGGTTCGTCCTGTCGCCGCTCTCCATGCATTTCGGCTCTCCGGGCCCGGGTGAGCCAGCGCAGCCGCTGGGCAGCGGCAATCGCTGTGCTATCTTTCCGGAGAACTATGTCGAGCTCGTCGCCCATGTGGATACTGACAAGTTCGACCTTTTCTGCGGCCGATATCTGGAGCGTTTCGAGGGCGCGCATATTGTCTGCTTCGGCTGTGGCGACGCCGGTGTGGTCGATGCGCGGCTGGTTGCCGCCGGTATCGGGACGTCGGGCGTGATCCCGCTGCAACGGGACCTCGATACGCCGGACGGCGAGCGCACCGCGAAGTTCGACTGCGTTCATTTCGAGGCGTCGGAGACACCCGAAGGATTGATCCAGGCGGCCCATCACCAGACCCCGGAATACATCCATCAGGCCCGTTATCTCGACCATCCGAACAAGGTGGTTGCGCTCTCCGACGTTTATCTCTCCAGCACGGATGCGGGCGCCACCGCGGCACGCTACGAAGCACTGACCGGCCGCGCCGCAAACAATACGGACGGCCGCTTTGTGTTCGAGATGCCGCGCCCGGCGGGATCGCGCCTGACCATCCTGGCGGCCGGGGACGTCGCCGCCTGGTTGCCTGGTGCTGCCGAGCACCCCGACCCGCATCTGGCCGGCTACGCCTTTGCGACCACCGACCTCGATGCCGTGGCCCGACAACTCGACGCAGCGGAAATCGCCCATGCCAGGCAGGGCGAGCGGCTGGTGGTGCCGGCCTCCGACGCTTTCGGCGCGGCGGTGGCGTTCGAACCGGCTGGTGGCGGCGATTAGGACGCGGTCGAACGCGAGGCTTTGCATTGCGGCCGCATTGATTCTTTTGTCGGCCTGGCCGGCTTCGCCCCAGCAGTCCAGGTGCAATGCGCGTACGCAGCGCATCGATGCCTGCTCCGGACTGATCAAGTCCGGCGCCTATCGGGGGCCTGTGCTCGCCAACCTCTATTTCTTTCGCGGCGTCGCCCTGAGCCGGGCACGCCAGCACCGCCGCGCGATCGCCGACTATTCCAGCGCCATCGACCTCAATCCGCTTTGGTTCGCGCCCTATCATAATCGCGGCGCCGACTACCGGGCGATTGGAAAGCCGAAGCAAGCGATTGCCGACTTCACCGTGGTGATCCGGCTTGCCCCTCAGAGTGTCGACGCCTATGTCGGGCGCGGCGTGGTCTATCACCTCGACCTGAAGCGGCGCCGCCGCGCCATCGCCGATTACAATCGCGCTCTCAAGATCGACCCCAAGAGCGGTATTGCGCTCATCAATCGCGGCCGCGCCTATCAGGAACTCGGCATGAAGCGTCTCGCCATCCGCGATTACCGTCGGGTCCTGAAACTCTACCCAAAGGCGGTGGAAGCCAAAGCCCGCCTGCGCGCGCTCGGGATCAAGCGCTAGGTCTCATTCTGGCGCCGGATCTAGCTCTGCCGGGCCGTAGACAGCCCTCTCTTTGCCTCCGGCGGTGTCTGCACCAGCCCACCCCCCCACCCGACCAACCACGGGATCGTAATCTGATGGGTGGTCGGGTGGGGGAGTGGGCTGGCCACGGCCCGGCAGAGCCACCAAGAGCCCGGTGCGAAACGCCAAGCGATTGCACTGCCCCACGGCCCCGTATGCACCCCCTGCAAAGACCTTTTGCATAGCCATCGCTTGCGCTGTCGGGCCGGACGTCCCCAAATGCGCGAGACTAGCCGACAAATGCGGAGCGACCCCTATGGCACGTAAACCCAAACTGCCCGTCGCCAAGCCCCGGTCATTTTCAGTGACCCGCCACGGCGAGACGCTGGAGGACGCTTACGCCTGGTTGCGCGCTGAGAACTGGCAGGAAGTCACGCGCGAGCCGGACAAGCTCGACCCCGACATCCGGAAGTATCTCGTGGAGGAGAACGCATACGCCGAGGCCACGCTGAAGCCGGTGGCGAAGCTCCGCGTCAAGCTCTTCGAGGAGTTGAAGGGCCGCATCAAGCAAGACGACGCGACCGTTCCGGCTGCCGACGGCGACTTCGAATACTATGTGCGCTTCGAGACCGGCGGCGAACATCCGATCTTCTGCCGCCGGCCGAAAGGCATCGTCGAAGCTGAGCGCGTGTTGCTCGACGGCAATCGCGAGGCCGAGGGCCATCCGTTCTTCCGGGTCGCCGCCTGCACGCACGATCATGGCCACACTCATCTCGCCTACGCCATCGACCTGACCGGCTCGGAGCAGTACACGATCAGCGTCAAGGAGATCGCCAGTCGCCGGGTTCTGATGCACCGCATCGAGGGGACTTCGGGCGCTGTCGTCTGGGCGGCAGACGGGCGCACCATCTTCTACACGCGGCTCGACGAGAATTTGCGTCCGTCGAAGGTGTTCCGGCACCGGATCGACAGCGACCCACGTGACGACGTGCTGGTCTATGAGGAACTCGATCCGAAGTTCTTCGTGCGCATCGGCGCCACCGAAGACCGACGCTTCATCGTCATCCAGATGTCGGACCATTCGGAGACCAGCGAGGTGCGGCTCATCGACATGAGCGCGCCGGCCAGCGAACCGGTCGTCTTTGCCGAACGCGCCGCCGGTGTCAGTTATTCGGTTACCAGCCACGGCGAGCGCTTTTTTATTCTCACCAATGACGGCGGCGCCGTCGATTTCAAGATCGCAGAGACAGCGCTCGACCGTACCGGGCGCGAGCACTGGCGCGATGTCCTGCCCCACGACGAGGGCCGGCTGATCCGCGACATGGTGCTGTTTGCCGGGCACATGGCGCGGCTGGAGAGGGTCGACGGTCTGCCCCGAATCGTAGTCCGAAGGCTTTCCGATGGAGAGGAGCACGAGATCGCCTTCGACGAGGCGGCGTACGATCTCGATCTCTATCACGGCTATGAGTTCGAGACGCCGAACCTCCGTTTTGGCTATAGCTCGCTGGCCACGCCGGCCCAAGTCTACGATTACGATATGGAAGTCCGCGGGCGTGACCTGCGCAAACAGCAGGAGATCCCCAGCGGTCATGACCCGGCCGACTACGTGACCGGCCGCATCATGGCGCAGGCGAGCGACGGCGAGGCGGTGCCGGTCTCGATCCTGCACCGCAAGGACACGCCGCTAGACGGAACTGCGCCGCTCCTTCTCTACGGCTACGGCTCCTACGGCTACGCGATGGATGCTTCCTTTGCGACCAGCCGCTTTAGCCTGGTGGACCGCGGCTTCGTCTTCGCCATCGCGCATATCCGCGGCGGCACCGACCGCGGCTATCGCTGGTATCTCGACGGCAAGATGACCAAGAAGATGAACACCTTCACAGATTTCATCGCCGCCGCCGAGGGCCTCGCCGAGACCGGCTATACCAGCGCCGGGCAGATCGTCGCCCATGGCGGTAGCGCCGGCGGGTTGCTCGTCGGCGCGGCCGTGAACATGCGCCCCGACATTTTCGCCGCCATTGTCGCGGAGGTGCCCTTCGTCGATGTGGTCAACACGATCTCCGACGCCTCGCTGCCGCTGACCCCGCCGGAATGGGATGAATGGGGCAATCCAATCGAAGACGAGGCGGCCTACCGAACCATCCGCGCCTACAGCCCCTACGACAATGTCGAGGCCAAGGATTATCCGGCGATGATGGTGACCGCCGGCGTCTCCGATCCGCGGGTGACCTATTGGGAGCCCGCCAAATGGGTGGCCCGCTTGCGGGCGCTGAAGACCGACCAGAACCTGCTGATCCTGCGCACCAACATGGAGGCCGGACACGGCGGCGCTTCGGGCCGCTTCGAGCGGCTGGAGGAGGTCGCACGCATCTATGCGTTCATCTTGATGGTCTGCGGCAAGGCGGAGGCGGGATGACGCTCCATTGGCCCAACCGATGAGTGTGGCCAAGAAGCCCATTGCGGAAAACACGCTGCTGGGTATCGGACTGGTCTGCCTCGCCGTGCTGTGCTTCATCCTCATGAACACGATGGTGCGCACGCTGCGCCTCCAGGGCATGCCCACGGCCGAGATCGTCTGGGCGCGCTATTTCTTCCACGTGCTTTTCGTGATGGCGCTTGTGCCGCGGCGCATACCGACGTTGCTCGTCGCCGAACGCAAGGGCATGCAGGTGCTGCGTTCAATCCTGGTCCTGCTGGCGACCATCTGCATGTTCATCGCCATGGGTTTGATGCCGCTTGCCGACGCGGTTGCGATCTCGTTCGCGACGCCCCTATTCGCCGTTGGGATGTCTGTCGTGGTGCTGCACGAGAAGGTGGGCGTGCGCCGCTGGTCTGCGGTGCTGGCCGGATTTATCGGCATGCTGGTGATCATTCGTCCCGGATTCGGGACCATGCAGTGGGCGGCCTTGCTGCCGGTGGCGACGGCCTTCTTCTATGCGCTCTACCAGAACATCACGCGGATGATCCGGGGTGCGGCCGATGCGCTGAATGCGCTTTTCTACACCGCGATTGTCGGCGCGGCGGTGATGTCCGTGGCGCTGCCCTTCTACTGGCAAACGCCGAGCCTCATCGATGGCGTCATGCTGGCGGCGATCGGGGTCCTCGGCGGTCTCGGCCATTGGTTCATCATCATGGCGTATGAGCGCGCCGAGGTGTCGGCGGTCGCACCCTTCGCTTATACCGAACTCATTTGGGCGATGATCCTGGGCTTGATGGTCTTTGGCGAGTTTCCCGACGAATTCACGTTGACCGGGGCGGGCATTATCGTCGCCGCCGGGCTCTACGTGCTTTATCGCGAACGCCGCGCGCGGGCGCCCGCCGTGCTCGGCGATGCCTCGGAGTGAGAGTTGGTTGTCTTCTTTTTGGCTGGCGCCATGCGGTGAGCTCTTTGTGGCTCTGCCAGGCCGTTGCCAGCCCGCTCCCCCACCCGGCCCCCCACGGGATCGTACGCTGATGGGTGGCCGGGTGGGGGAGCGGGCTGGCAACGGCTACCGCCAAAGGCACAATGAACCCGGCTGGGTGGCCGGGTGGGGGAGAGGGCCGGCAATGGCCTGGCAGAG
>Ga0315336_1001057_pt1 | contig 59815 bp, 43 predicted proteins | sample ASW5metaG_FD_204512 | JGI IMG/M metagenome (GOLD analysis project Ga0315336, IMG submission 204512) | Ammonia-oxidizing marine archaeal communities from Monterey Bay, California, United States - ASW #5 | ecosystem: Environmental > Aquatic > Marine > Intertidal zone | place: USA: California...
CGGACTTAGTCACCAATCGAACGCAATAATCCAAATATTTCTTTGTGTTGTGTTCAGCCTACTCTTCGTTTTAATATTGGAGTCGAAAACCGAACATCGTATTCTTACAGCCCCAATCTTTCCTTCAGGGGTCGAAAGGTCATTTAGAATGATAAATAGAGTTATCCTATGCCTAACACTGGTTTCCATTTCTATCACGGCATTTGCGGATTGGCCCAGGTTTAGAGGTCCCAATGGGGCCGGTGTCAGTGACACGACCACCATACCCACCGAATGGGCCGACGAAGACTATAATTGGCGTACCAATCTTCCGGGCGAAGGTCATGGTTCACCCGTCGTGATCGGAAACAACATATTTGTCCTTTGTGGGGACCCATTCACCGCTGCCCGTCGTATCGTTTGCGTTAACTCAGAGGATGGGAAAATTAAGTGGGTGAAGAGTTTTAAGTCTGCACTCCATTATATCCACCGATCCAATAACTATGCCTCGTCAACACCAACAGCCGACAAGGATGGTGTCGTGACGGTTTGGACAACGCCAAAAACGTTTATCGTGACAGCCCTGGATAATGACGGCGAACAAATGTGGCAACGGGACTTGGGAGAATACAAATCAGCATGGGGGGGATGCCCGTCTCCGATCATTGTCGACGATATGGTGATCATCCAGAACGATCAGATGAATCCGCAATTCATGAAGGACTTCCTTCCCGAAGGCACCGCCGTCACAGAAGCGGGTCATAGCTACGCCATTGCCATGGACCGAACGACCGGCGAAACGCGTTGGATGACCGATCGAAAATCAGTCATTGCAAGCTACGCGACACCATGTGTTCGCGAACTGCCCAATGGTGAAAAAGAGCTTGTTTTCGTCGGAGCTTACAACGGAATGACCGGAATCGATGTGGAGACCGGCAAGGTCAACTGGCTCGCCGAAGACACGTTTCCAAACCGGACGGTGATGTCGCCCGTTATTGCCGGTGATTTGATCGTCGGGACTTCAGGCTTACGCACGATAGGGGACAGGATGGTTGCGATACGACCACCAGATGACAAGAATGATACACCCGAAGTCGCCTACCGCATCAAAAAATCCATTCCGTTGGTCCCTACAGTCGTGTACAAAGATGGCTTACTCTTTTTAACCTGCGAAAACGGTGCAGTGAGCTGTGTCGACGCCGCAACCGGTGAATATTATTGGCGGGAACGCACAGGTGGGAAATTTTTGGGTTCACCTATTCTTGTAGATGACCGTCTCTTCTGCATCGATCGCCGAGGGGATATCTTCGTCCTCGCGGCCGGAAAGACCTTCGAAATACTCGCACGCAACAGGCTGGACGACGACAGTTATGCGACCCCGGCTGTTGCTAATGGCACGCTATACATTCGCACTACATCAGAGCTGCTATCCATCGGCGGGAAGAATTAGATTGGAAAAGATCGATTCAAATTTGAAGTTGTGGAAGTCTGATACTTGATCAGACTAATCCACCTCGTTCTACAATAGTCACTATTGTTGCTTTTGAGCGGCAGTATGAATGTCGTGATCTAGTTGGCTCGGACCAACATCGTTGACCAGGTACCGCCGTTGGGGTGGATGGCTTCCAAATGGATTTGTTGGCCTCTGATTGCCATCGTGATATCGTGGTTTCCTGTGCCGAAGAGTACGCCGCCGGTGCCAAAGGCGTTGTTGCCTTCGACGCGGAGCGGGATGTTCGGCCCCATGCCACGCAACAGGTATTGATTTCCTTCTTTCATAATAAAGAGGTTTGAAATTCCGCTTTCCGGATCGGGATTTTGAGGGCGCCAGAGGTTACCCACGCGGCTTTCAAACGGGGAAACGATGGGCGAAGGCCTCACGGGAGCTGGCGGTTCGGTCGATGGATTCGTATCGGTGACGGGCGTGGTTTCTGTAGGTTCAGTGGGCGTGGTCGGCTCCGTGGTTTCCATGGGTTCGGCCGAGCGTGGTCCGGGCGAATCCGACGCTTCCTGGTCTTCCAGTTCTTGAAGGCGGGCTTTGATATCTTCTCCGATGCGATATCGCATTTCGCGCAACGGACTATCCAAATACGGAAGGGCAACATCCGTTCCGTTTCGTCCGGTCGGGGTTTCGCGGAAATTCCGAATGGCGACGACTCGAGCCGCTCGTTCTTCGTCCGACATATGTCCCGTGAGAGATTCTTCCGGAGGAAAAAGGTCAGCGGTGTAGTTGGCCGAGGCGAGCATCACGGTTTCGTCCAAGTCGACTCGAATGCCGGGAATGGATCCGGCAAACGCGAATCCCAGGTCATTGCCTACGCTAAACCGCTCCGGATCTTCGTCTGGGAATAACATTGGCGGAAGCCGTCGCGTGCCGCCATCGGTGGGTTTCGGCTGCCCGGGCGTCCCATCCCCTGTATTGCCCTCTCCGTCGTTCGTTTCCTCAGCCGCGGGGGGCGGCGCGATGGGTTCACCGGTCTTGGGATCATTGTCTTCGGGGTCAGAGGTCGTGGCGGGTGGGGGACCAGTGGGTGCTTTCGCGGACGTGATTGGAGCAATGTCCTCGTTATCCGTACTTTCGCCCGTTCCAGCTCCACTACCTGTTGGTGACGGTGGTTCGGCGTCTGCCACTTTTGGGCGATTGGCCGGGTCTTGGTCTGACGTGACCGGTGCGGTCCCGTCCTGGTTGGAATCGACCGGTGCGATGTCGCCCGTTTTGAGTTCGTCGAATTGTTTTTTGAGATCGGGCGCCGCTTCTTTTAGAACCTCGTCCAGCGCCTTCTGTTCTTCATCGGTAAGTCGTTTCTTAATTGCATACAGGTAGAAATCTGTTGCGAGCGTCGATGTCACGTTTCCAACTTCCGCCGCGAGTAAGTCAATCAGCGCTTGAAGCCTTTTTTGTTCGAAGGTCGGATCGCTGAATCGAAGTTCTAATTTTAATTCAGCGGCTACTCTTGCGGCTTGGGCGTCCAGCAATTTCCGCTGAGCAATTTCAAACATCTCTTGTGCGGTCGCCAATTTTGCCGCTGCTCTTTCGAGTCCTTCGGTTGCCAATGTGATCGTTCTCTCGGACAGCCTCTGTATCTGTGCAGTAGTGAGTTCCGCGTTCGCACGGGCGAAATCGCCCAGCGACTGGCTCAATGTTTGTGCCGTCTGGCTACTTGTCTCGCTGAGCAAGGCCAACAATCTTTCGGCGGCGGCTTTCATTTCCCGGGCAAGTGCCTGTTGGGCGGCCGCGGCTTCAGCGGCAGTCATGCGTAGGCTGGTGGATAATCGTTGTGCCTGCTGAAGGGCCAATTCGGCGTTGAGCAAATCGCTTGCGGCTTTCACGAATTCGGCAGATTTATACACTCCGTTAGCGTTGCTTTCGAACAATTCTTGCGCGGCTGTTCTAATGGCGTTTGCGCCGCGTTCGACGCCCGCTTCCGCAACCGCGACGACATCCCTGGCACGATTGGCGGTTTCGGATGCCGCGGTCTGGGCTGCGGTCGCTTTCGCCGCTTCTGTTTCCAATCGTGCAAGTTGGGCTTGAAGGTCTTGGGCGCGCGCCGCCAAAATGTCACGTGAGGAATCTGCAAGGGCGTCTCTAACTTCACGGGCGGCTACATACGCGTCATAGGCTTTCTTACGTGCGGCTTCGGCTGCATCAAATGCTGTTCGCGCTTCGGCTTTTCCGGATTGTGTGGCATTTCTCAACGCCTGTCTGGCAGCGTCGCGCGCTCGCACGAGTTCTTTCCACGTCGTTCGTAATCCCGACGCCTTGGCGGCCGCTTCGGCTGTAGCCACTTCTAGTTGAGTCGCTATTTCCGCCGGCAATTGTGCCAACGCATCTTTCCCCTGCGCTACGTTTTTGGCGGCATTTTGAGATTTGGTTGCCGCGGCGGTTTCGGCTCTTGTGGCCAATTCAGCTGCATCCTGTGCTTTTGTGGCGGCTTTTTGCAGGGCCGCCGATTCGGCTCTTGCGGCGGCCAAATTCGCTTCGGCCGTTGCGATGGCCCTGGCTGCTTCTTCCGAGGCCAATTTTTTTTCGGCCTCAGTTAAAACCTTTTTTCCCACCTCTGTTTCGGCACGACCGGCCGCTGTTTCCGCCAAATCCACGAGCGCATCTGCCGCGGCCTTTTTTTCTGCAGCAGTAGCCAGTTTTTTTGTTGTTTCTTCAGCCGAGTCTTTCAATGCTTCAGTCAATAACTGTTTTTCGGCTTCCTGAAGGCCTGCTTCCGTCGCCTCGCGCGCGGCTTCGGTCGTTATGGCAGCTTCTGTAGCCTCCTGTGCAAGCTTTCTCGCCGCGAGTTGTTTACTGATGGCGCTACCGACCCTACCGAGGCCCAACGAGAAAAGATCGATCACGGCTGCTTTGCCTATGGTTTCGTCCATTTGAGACATCTGGTAGATGAAAGCATCTATGTTCGCTTGCTCCGCTCGGGCCATGTTCGAAAACCATTCCATCCCTTCCCGGGTGAGCGTCTTGCGAATAAACTGATACATGTGACCGATGGCTTCCAAGCGAGCTTGAGATTCCGCCACTTGACGCAAACTGTCGTAATACGAGTCTCGCAGTTCGTTGGATACGCTGCCCACTTGCGTAAGGATGCTGCTAATTTCCGATCCGGTTCGGTTCAACATCGATTTTCGATCGGCAATGATGGTTTGTAACGCCCCATTTCGGTCAGCAAGAAGCTGCGCCAAATGATTGATTTCATCAATCGTCTGTTCTTCTCTGTTTCGGCCGAGACTCACTGCTGTTACGACTTTCTGCCCCGGGGCACCTGTGAATCGCGGATCGTTATGACGAAGAGGAATCACCGAACCCGTAATGGTTGACCGGTAATAGGTATTGGCTTGCGGATCGTCAACTTCGTACCAAATGATTTCGGGATCGGCGTACGCCGCCATATTGGGCATTATTCCCAAGGTTATGATCAAAACCATGGACCATGCCGTAGCCCGAGTCCGGGTGGGTCGATTGATTGGATTGAACATAGCCGTTCCTTTCGTATCGGACGCGAACGTCTATTTGTGGGTTTGAATTTGCCAGTCGATTTTGTTTTTCATCGCGATCAATTCCGATACCGACATGCCTCGAATGGCGGTACCCGACGGAAGCCAACTCCAACTGGCGGGATCCGCGTTGACGTTGTGTTGATAAATCTTTTCCCGATAATGCAGCGCCAAAATGCGGATTTTTTCGGTACAGTCTTCATCCAAATCTGGCGGAGGTTCGCCGGTGTTCCAATACACGGTGCAGGGATCGGTGGTCGCCAGATGAGTCGGCCCGCCGTCTTCTTCGTCTTTCGCTTCCGGTGCGAAATGAATGTGACCCGTGACGTTATACACGACTCTTTTCGGGTTGCACGGCGGGTTCCATGGATGCCAAAAAATTACCTTCGCATCCTTGATGTCTACGAAAATGCCGCCTTCCGGAATCGATTCATGCCCGGTGAGAAAAATGTCGGGCGCAGGAGGAGTCGTGATAGTGCATTCGACGATCTTGGTACTGTTGGCATCGACTTCAATGGTCGAAGGGATGGTCAGATAGGGGAGATTTTCGACCGTCACGGAAATTACTTCGTCTGTTTCGCACGTGTTCGTGACCGTCAATTGCGCCGGGTAGGAGTGGTCGTAAAATAATTCGCCCCATTCCCAATCACCGGCAAGTTGGGAGATGTGCGGACTGCCGTCGGCGCGTCTTGGATTATTCCATTCGTCGCCGGGGTCAGTTTCATCTTTCTGTGGGTGGTCCGGGTCCGTCCTCGGGTCGTACGTACCATTGCCGTCTTTATCCGTTTCGAAATCCGGATGATTGGGATCAGCTCTCGGTTCGTAGTCGGGCCCGGCTTCGCGATATTGCGGAACCTCCGAATTCATTTCTTCCGCGATGGCATCCAGATCAACGGGTTCGCCCGGCGTCGATTCATTATCCGTCTGGGATTGGGCATGGGTGGATAGGAGAACGAATGCGAAGCCCCAGAGCAACGGTACCCACCTTGGCTTCTTGCGTCGTTGGAAGATACTCTTCATCATTCGCTCACCATCCTGACGGTATCGCCTATTTTCGGTGAATAAGGCCCTACCGCGATGCCGACAGAATACCGGTCATTGACCGACGTCAAAACAAATTCGCAAACTTGTCGCAGGTCTCCACCGAGTTGCTCGCCCGTCGCCGGATCGACAATCACGTCGAACATGCGAATGCATTCCATGCGCTGACCAGAGGTCAGGTTCGCGTTTTTACCAGCATTCACAAAGATCTCTTTTCCATCGACTTTGGCTACCAGGCCTTGCCAGGGAAGATCATCCATCGCGGCGATGATGTGTTGCACGGCTTCACGTATCGCGGCGCGAGAGGCCAAGCCGACGGAAGTCTCGTTAAAACGGTCACCGCCGATGGCCAGATCGTCGACGCCCACGCTGATAGAACTCGATTTGGTTTTGAGTGTTTTGGCGACGGTGTAATTATCCAACACTTGGCCCGACGTGGTGTCAATCATCCGCACATCGATGGCCACATGACCCGTCGCGCTCCGTTTTCCGACCGCGCCGCTTTTTCGGTTGGACCGAACGCCGATGCTGAAACCGCCGCCTTTGGATTCTTGGTCAAATTCGGTGACCGAACCACGGACCAGCAATTGTGCACCCAGCAGTTTTCCGGAACCCGGTGTTTGTTTCGAGGTGACTTTGGTCAATCCCAATTCCTGTTCCTTCAGGATTGCATCCAGTTCGGCCCGTTCGACGACGATGAATCGATTCGTCTTTAGCAATTCGCCAACCAACATCGCAGACAACCCGCCACCCACGTCCCAACCTCCGTACTTGGCCACGAAAGCTCCATGCGCGTCGAATTTGGCAACCGCAATGGTTTTCTTTGGACCATTGTATTTAGGATAGACGACTTCCTCCCGCATTTCTTTTTCCGAGACCTTTTTGTCTTTTGCGGAAACACTTGCGTCTAGGAATAGGAGACACGTGGTTGCCGAAAAGAGGAATAAAAAAGGAATGAGCCGCCGCATAGGTCTTTCTCCCGTTCATTGATGGGTCAAGCGAAATGACAAGTGGATGTGAAACTTCCATTAAACCAATAATTTCGATTATAGCCTTCGATTCAGCGATGGTCAACCGTTGCAATTCGACGCGGTACTCACTTAGACTCTGGTTTCAACCGCGGTGCCGGACCCGCCACATGGTGGTAAATTTGGTGATCGAATAACTTTGAGTACGGTACGAATTAGATTCCATGGAATTCGAGCTGGACATAGAAGCCTTCGGAATTACTTTCGTCGCGCTCATTTTGGGCTATTTTCTAGGAATTCGATTAGAAGGTAGTGCCCAACTGTTTCCGCTGGCCATAATCATATTGATACCACAAGGGCGCGTCATTACGAAAGCAACCGAACTGAGTGGGACGTCTGCACGAAGGTGGTCCTATTTCGTTGTCAATGGGTCCATACCACTTGTCGCAGCGTTGGTCTGCGCCAAACTGATCGGTTTCGTTTAGCCACCAACGGCTAATCTGTAGTTGACACTGAAGCGGGCATAGAAAACCACCCGGGCGATTCTAACAGACGCCGATTTACGAAGAAAATTGGTCGATCTATTACAACTCCCTGTCGACACAAGGTACAGTATCAAGTAAGACATTACGAAATTATTTTCCAGATTCAATTTGTAGCGTGAGAGAGCCCGGTGGATCCGCCAGACCCGTTACTTTTGCGAGAGATCGTCACGGATGGTAAAATCCATTTTCGAGCTAACGCACCAATACAAGTTTGCAGTGACCAATAAAATGGAGATTGACCGATGCCGCAAGTAGTAGAGACCATTCCCGATGCATTGGCAACAGAGGCCGAGGCCGCCCGGGCTTGGTTCTCCGGTAAAAAAGGCACTGAATTCAAAGTGACTGGCATCGTCGATCCCGATGACGTTGGTGAGCGCGACACAACCTGGGCTGCTCGCGAACTCCAGCTGATTTTGTGTGGAAGTCAGGACGGACACGAAATGTGCCTGCGAGAACGCTTCGCGCTTACGCCCTCTGACCACGGTTTCGATGTGGTTCATCTCAAAGAAACCTCCTCCGACCCCGGTTCACCCGCTCCATTGCTCGATCCGCCCGAAGGTGTTCGAAAGGGGTGGCTTGATACCGTTACTGCGAATAATGCATTCGTGGTGCTGGTCTTCTACCGAGGCTTTTGGTGACCTCCATGCCGCCGCGAGTTGCGTGGCTATCAGGAAGAAGGCGTTGTCGATGCGATTCGTGAAGCGGGCGGTGAAATGTTCGTTGTCACGAGCGAACCCCACTCGCTGGCGCTCAACGCACAGGAAAATTGGGAATCACTGTTTGACCATATCGGCGATCCCCACCATGAAATTCTGGCGGAGTGTAAAGAACGTGATTGGCTATCACTCTACATCTGGCAAGGCTCAGGCGGTTTGAAAGGAGCAGACAACGAATGGGTATCCCATCCGAAAGGGTGTTTCCAGCCGGGAGTGCTCGCGGTATCACGAGAGGGGCGCGTGCTGTATCGATGGCGGAGTCGTCCAGGGCGTGAAAACCTAAATGGGGCGGTGGCAAGACCAACCGCGGCCCATGTGTGGGGACAGGTGAAAAGCGAACTGGATAAATCGCCTGATGCACCGGACGTCCCTCTGGATGACGACGCTGAATTGGACAGTAAGAGTCCGCCTCAGCTTCTGTTCCTTGCGATGTTGCTCGCCAACGGATGGTTCTGGAAACCGCGATTCTTTATTCATAGAACGGGTGATGAGTCGATGGGTGACATGATGCGCATGATGAAGACCGCGCGCATCCGACTTTTGTTTTTCGCCGCAGGCTGGATTTTCGCGTTTGCGTTGCTGCCGTTGTGGATCCCGGGACTGGCGCTGCTCAGCTGGTTCGCCCTTATCGTCCCAAGAGTCAACGCTGTACGTAGGATGAGTCCGAGTACCGCTCCCGACGAAAGGCAGAGCTGATCTGTCCCTCGCGAATCCGCTAACTTTTATCGCAGATGCACTGATTGGCGGCATGCACGTCTGGTAGGATGGGGTTTCGAGAAAATTTGACTAAGAAAGGGAGCGAATGAGTAAACGCTTACAGAAAAGTACGCTGGCAAGTCTCTGTGTGTTGTTGGCCGCACCGATGGCGTTTGCGCAACCCAACATCATTTTTTTACTGGCGGACGATCAGCGTAACGATGTGCTCGGGAGTTACGGGAACCCTCTCATTCAAACACCAACCCTTGATCGGCTTGCAGCAGAAGGCGTTCGATTCCAAAACGCATTTTGCGAGGTACCCATCTGTGCCGCCAGCCGGGCATCACTTTTCACTGGGCTGTCGCAGCGCACCCATGGCTACAATTTTGGTGAACCCAAGGTGGCGGCAAATTATATGGCAACCAGCTATCCGATGCTATTGAAGGGCGCGGGCTATCGCATCGGCTTCGTTGGAAAATATGGAATGGCCTTTGCCGGTAAGGGTATGAAGGAGCACTTTGATTTTTTCAAGCCGATTGGTCGCAATCCGTATCTGAAAAAAATGCCCGATGGCAGCTTTCGCCATGAAACCGACCTGTGTATCGATGCGGGTATCCAGTTCGTCGAGTCCACCGAGACGGAAACTCCATTTTGCCTGTCCATCAGTTTCAATGCCTCTCATGCCGAAGATGGTGATAAACGCCCGGGATTCCACTTCCAATGGCCGGATTCTGCAGACGGTCTTTACGAAGGCCGGCCCCTTCCCACGCCGAATCTCGCGGACGAAAAATATTTCAATGCCATGCCTTCTTTTCTTCAGAATGAAACTGAACTGAGTCGTGCACGCTACTTCTGGCGTTGGGATACGCCGGAAAAATATCAAACGAATATGCGCGCATATTATAAGATGATCACCGGTATCGATAACGCCATCGCACGTTTATTGAAGATCTTGAAGGACAAGGGACTGGATCAGAACACGATCATCGTCTATTCCGCGGACAATGGTTTCATGATGGGGGACCGGGGTACGGCGGGAAAGTGGAACCATTATGAGCAGTCATTGAGGGTGCCCCTAATTGTCTACGATCCGCGGTTGCCCGAGAAGCATCGCGGTCGAGTCATAACCGAACTGGTCAACAACATTGATATCGCGCCAACGTTTGTTGAATTGGCCGGAGTTCAAAAACCGTCCAACTACCAAGGCCTCTCGCTAACACCATTGATTGACGGAGAAACCGATGGAGAGTGGCGTGAAGACATTTTCGTTGAACACATGTTCAACCGATATAACAATTGGCACGGCGTGCGCGCCCAGCGATACAAGTACGCCGTCTATTATGACGACAACTACGAATGTTTGTTTGATCTCGAAAAGGATCCGACGGAACTGGTAAACCTCGCTGCGAATCCCGAGTACGAGGCAGTGCGTAAACGAATGGCTAACCGACTCGACGAATACGTGGATGCCTTCCCGAAAGCGTCGGGAAAGACCGGCGACAAGAAATAGGTTGTAGGCGCCACCTTCTCTTGCAATATTTTGATTTCGCCCGGCTAGGCGAGAACTAAGCCGTGAAAAAAATAGAAATACAAACTCGGAATTTAAAGGAATTCGTAGAATGTATAAAAAAACGATGATTTTTCTTTTTGCCGTAATGGCCATAGCGGCCTATTCGCATGCCGCGGAGAAGCCACCAAATATCGTTCTCATCATTTCAGATGATCACAGCTGGACCGACTATGGGTTCATGGGGCACGAGACCATCAAGACGCCTAGCCTTGATGAACTCTCTAAGCAAAGTGTTACGTTTCGGCGAGGCTATGTGCCCACTGCGTTGTGTCGTCCGGCACTGATGACGTTGGCCACCGGACTTTACGCACACCGTAATCTGATTACCGGCAATGACCCTGCCGACACTCCGCAGAATGCGCAGTATGCCACCGATTCGAACAAGCATCCCAGGGAGTTGCTCATTTCCAATATCGATAAGCATCCGACTCTTCCCCGGATGTTGGCTGAGAAAGGCTACCTCAGTCACCAATCCGGAAAATGGTGGGAAGGAAGTTATCAGCGTGGAGCATTCACTCATGGGATGACACGTGGGTATCCTGAAAAAGGTGGCCGTCACGGCGACGATGGATTGAAGATTGGTCGCGAAGGGATGGCCTCGGTCTTCGACTTTATGGACACCGCTATTGAATCAGACAAACCGTTCTTTGTTTGGTACGCTCCGTTCCTGCCTCACACGCCTCACAATCCACCGGAACGTTTGCTTAGTAAGTATCGAGAGGAGGGGCGTCCGGAGACCATCGCCAAATACTACGCCATGGTTGATTGGTTCGATGAAACCTGTGGCCAATTGCTCGGGCGTCTCGATGAAAATGGAATCGCCGACGATACCTTAGTCATTTATGTTACTGACAATGGTTGGATTCAATCTCCCGTAAATAAGGGATACACCATTCGCTCTAAACGAAGCCCGTACGAAGCGGGTATACGAACACCCATCATGTTTCGGTGGCCGGGAAAAATCGATTCTGTTGAACGTACAGAGTTGTGCAGCAGTATTGATATCGTCCCCACGATCCTGGCCGCGGCGGGGGTCGACATTCCTGAGCACCTGCCGGGTCTGAACCTATTACCGAATCTGTTGGAAGCCAAACCTATTGATCGCGATACAATCTATGGTGAATCCTTCGCCCACGACATCGCCGACCTCGAGAACCCTGAGGCATCTTTATTGTATCGGTGGGTGATTCGGGGTGACGATAAGCTACTCCTTACTTACGACGGTAGACCAGGAAAGATGAAGTATCCACCTTCAACCAGTTACCCGCAGCTGTTCAATCTGAAATCCGACCCGCATGAGATGGCGAACCTCGCCGAAGAACAACCGGAACGGGTCGAGGAACTAAGGACTTTGCTCAATGACTGGTACCCGCTTACAGAACGCAAAGAAGGGCTTTAGTGACTAGCACACAAGGATTGCTGGGCTGTGCCAGCGTGATTGTGATGTGCGTCTTAATCGTGGGTTGCAATTCTGAGCCTGAATCTGACACGGAGTCCAAGTCGGCGTATTTCCCCGAAGCGGCTCCGTCGCAGCACGCTGACTTCGTTGGTCGAAACCGTTGTATCGAATGCCACGAAACCCAACACGAGTTGTGGCTTGACTCCCATCATGACCAGGCCATGCAGGTTGCCATGCAGGAAACTGTACTGGCGGATTTCACCGGCTCAACGTTTACAAAGGATGGCGTCACGTCACGTTTCTTTCGGGAGGGGGAGAAATTTCTGGTCGAGACCGACAATGCTGACGGCGAGTTGGAAACCTTTGAAGTTGCGTATGCGTTCGGCGTCGACCCTTTGCAGCAATATCTGATCGAGTTTCCCGATGGACGCCTTCAGGTGTTGGGAATCTGTTGGGATGCCCGTCCTGCTTCGGAAGGCGGACAACGCTGGTTTCATCTATACGACGACGAGCCGATTCCCCATGACGACATATTGCACTGGACCGGCAACTACCAGAATTGGAACTTTATGTGCGCGGAATGTCATTCCACGGATCTGAAGAAGGGATACGACCTGGCGTCGAACACGTTCAAAACTACGTGGTCGGAGATCGACGTCTCATGTGAGGCATGCCACGGAGCAGGCGCGAAACATGTTAACTGGGCACAGGCGCAGGAAGTAGGAACCCCTTTTACGATCGAGAAATTTGGGCTGCTCGTGTCGCTCAAGAAAGACGTTCAGGCGCAATGGGACATGGATTCGGAAACGGGAACGGCCAAGCGCGTACCCGAACGGGCCACCCACCACGAAGTGGAAACCTGCGCCCGCTGCCATTCCCGTCGTAGCCTTCTGAGTGAAAACTATGTCCCGGGGCATCCAGTGCTGAATACGCACCAGGTTCAGCTGCTGGAAGAAGGGCTCTATTATGCCGACGGTCAAATTCAGGATGAAGTCTACGTCTACGGCTCATTCCTCCAAAGCAAGATGTTCCATGCGGGCGTCACCTGCAGCGATTGTCACGAACCACATACAGGGCGTACCAGATTACCCGGAAATACCCTCTGTGCCCTGTGCCATCTCCCTGAGAAATTCGACTCTCCAAAACATCACTTCCATGAGGCCGGAACCCCCGGTGCAAGCTGTGTTGAGTGTCACATGCCCGAGCGTACCTACATGGTCGTGGATCCCCGTCGTGATCATAGTATCCGCGTGCCCCGACCTGATTTGTCCGTGAAACTCGGTACACCGAATGCCTGCACCCGATGTCATCAGGACCAAACCGACGCTTGGGCTGCAAACCATGTTGCCGAATGGTTTTCGAACTCACCGCGCTCCCCTCATTTCGGGGAAGCCTTCGCGCAAGCACGGAGCGGAGACCCTAATGGACAGGCCGCATTAGTGGCGTTGTTGAATGAAATGGATATACCCGACATTGTGCGTGCCTCGGCGTTCTCAGAGTTGGCCAATACGCCTACTCGTGAATCGGTTGCTGCAGCCATTGACGCCCTCGCGGATGGCAACCCGCTGGTACGAAGTGCCGCGTTGAAACTTACCCAATACCTACCAGCCGATGAACGTTTCGGTCATGTTGGACCCCTCCTAAATGATTCCGTCGGAGCAGTAAGTCATGAGGCAAGTCGCATGCTTTCCGATGTGCCGCCGAACCTGTTCGGCGAAGAGGAGGCTGCTGCATTAGAAACTGCGGTCGAACGCTACATCAATAACGAACTGACGAATGCTGATCGGCCGGAGGCACATCTGAATATTGCCATCGTCCAAGCACTGCGCGGTGACCTTGACGCCGCAGAACAAGCCGGCCTGAAAGCGTTGGCCATCGAACCGCGACTTCCTCAGGTTCGCCTCCATCTCGCCAGCATATACCAACAGATGAACCGGGACGAGGACGGTGAGAAAGTCCTTCGTGAAGGGTTGAAGTTGTCACCGGAAACAAGCGTTTTGCGCCACATCCTCGGTTTGCTCCTGTTTCGCCAAGGCCATAGCGAAGAAGCCGTTGATACATTGCGCCTTGCTGCCGTGGATGCGCCCGAAGAAGGCCGCTTTCAATACGTCTACGCGATAGCGCTCAATTCTCTGGGCGATTCCGAAGATGCTCTCGAAGTATTGCGCGACGCAAAGACACAGCATCCTTTTGACAGAGAGATCTTGCTGGCACTCATCACCATAAATTTGGAATACGGTTCCAAATCGGAGGCTCAAACCTATTTTCGAGATTTCAAAATGCTCTGGCCCGGCGCGCCGGAAACGCGGGCGCTCAACGATATGTTCGCTGCGCCGGAACCGATTCAATGAAACCGTTCGCGGAGACGACATAAAGATGCCCGCGATGATACTTACTTCCGATCAGGGTGTTTTCCCCATTGGTATCGTCTTTTTGGATCGAAATCCGGATTCGGCACGGGGTTTTGTGCGTTGGTGTCGGTTTGCCATTTGGACAGCGCCGTTTTCATTTTTTGAGTTTTTTTGGCATAGCTGAATTTCAGGTCGGTCATTTCGTTGACGTCGTATTTCAGGTTGTAGAGTTCGATCTCTCCCGACACCAGATTTTCAACGATTTTCCAATCGCCTTTTCTCAACGCCGACATAGGCTGCTCATGGTGGTATACAGGATAATGAGTAAACACTTCGCGCGAAGGGTCGAAACTATTTTCGGTCAATGCCGGAAGTATGGAGAAACCATCCAACACTTGGTTGTCAGGTGCTTTCCCGTGAACTAATTCCAGGAACGTCGGGTAGAAATCCACACTGGATACAAGGGCTTCGGAAATGGAGCCTGATGGTACCTTCCCGGGCCAGCGCACTATCAAAGGCACCCGGACGCCTCCTTCATAAAGTGTCCCTTTCCCTGCACGTAAAGGGGCGTTCGATGTGGCGATATACGTTAGGGGATGTCCGGCAGGATATGCGGCCTTCCCCGTCCCCGTCAATAACGGAATGTTGTCGTACCGATTATCCACGCCGCCATTGTCGGAATAGAATATGAATATCGTATTATTCGCAACCCCCAACTCTTCGATGGCTTGCATCAATGCGCCGACGCTATCGTCCACGTGCTCTATCATCGCAGCATACACCGCGTTACTGGGATAATTGGGATTTTTTTCTTTACCCAAATACTTATCAATCAGATTCTTGTCGGCATCCAACTGCACATGCACATCATAGTGGGAGAGAAAAAGAAAGAAAGGTTCTTCTTTGCTTTTCTTTATGAAGTCGATACTCATATCGGTTAATTGAGTGCTCAAGCGTTTCTCGCCACCTTCGTTAAAAGCAGGGACAAATTTTGGAGCGTAAAACCCGCCGCCCGCATACATGTGAGTCGTTTCGTATCCACGAACATTCGGAAGATTCGCGCGCCCATTATTGAGATGCCATTTCCCAAAATAGCCGGTCTTATATCCGGCCGCCTGCATCACGTCTCCGAGTGTCACGATCTCCTCCGGCAAATGCTGGGTCTTGTGTTTGGGAGCAATTACTTTTTCGTAGGGACGCCAATGCCCCGGAATAAAATCAAAGATACCGACACGGGCGGGGTATTGCCCCGACTGAATACTGGCGCGGGTCGCCGAACACACTGGAGCCGCATAGGCATTGTTGAACACCATTCCTTGGCGGGCCAGTTTATCGATGTTCGGCGTCTCGTTGAATCGATTGCCGTACACCGGCAGGTCCCGTCCTCCGAGATCATCGATCATGACCAGTACAATATTGGGATGTTCCTGAGCCAGACACGATGACGAGATCCAAAGGCATGCAACAATCATTTGGAAAAACACTTGATTCACTTTCACAATACTCATTGGCCGAATAATCTCCAAGTCAGTCCGTTTCTAGATTCAAATAGTAACGCGATTATAACGTTGATTCTTGTCAATTCCCTGCTAACAGAGAATTGACAGGGAAATATTGTCGTTTAGCGCGCCGGGTTCATCTCGATATGTAGTCATCTTTTCCGACATCCGAATATGCTGGTCACTCATCGTCAGCAAAAATGAACGTTGTTATAATTTTGAACAATGTTCATAAACATGATATATTATTAATCTGTCGGAGGAAATCAATGTTGAAACAAAGGCCAAAACCCAAAAATTCGTCCCGCATCGAACGAAGGCAGCAACGGACTCGCACAGCCCTAATGGAGGCCGCACGGCGAATTACAGCCGAAAAGGGTGTCGATGGACTGACCATTCGTGATCTGTCAGACGAAGTCGATATCGCGATGGGAAGTTTCTATACCTATTTTGAGACGAAGGACGAACTACTGACGGAGGTCGTCCGCGAGATTTCCCTTCAGACTGCGGATCTAATTGATCAAGTCAATGATGGGACGAACGAACCCCTTCGAATCATCGCCACAGCTATTCATACATTGGATTCGATAATTTGCGCGGATCCGATCGTCGGGTGGTTCGTCGTTCGAATGTCCGATCGAAGCGGCGACTTAACCAGCGGGATGAATGAACGATTTATTCGAGATATTACACTCGGTTGTGAGAACGGTGATTTTTCAATTCCAAATATTCCAATAGCAGCCGCTTCTTTTGTTGCCGCGGTGCAAACCTTTTTTAAAGGGCGGTTAACTGGAAAAATAAAAGACAAGGAAGTTCCAGATTTCATTCATCTCATGTTGCGCTTATTTGGAGCAAACGACGAAGCGGCTCGTAACATGGCAAATGTCATCTGCCAAACACGAAGTGAAAAAGGAGAAGATATATAGTGAATATACATAAATTTATTCGGGCAGGATCTGTCACGTTCTTTGCTGTATGCCTCACTGGGTGTGGAAATGGCGGAGGTGGCTCCGATTCTTTAGGCACCTATCCAGGGATAAAATTCGCTATCAATAAAGGAAGCGTATTTGCGACTCGACAGGCAGATCTGAATCGCGACGGTGCGCCGGATATGGTCTCAGTACATACAAATGAGGACACCGTTACAGTCATGCTGGGCGACGGAGATGGAGGTCTTGAAGAACCTCAAACAATAGATACAGGTACCTCACCAAGCGCAGTCGCTGTTGCCGATTTCGATGGCAATGGCATATTTGACTTGGCCGTATCCAACGAGGGCGATTCAACGGTCCAGGTGTTTTTGGGCAACGGCAACGGCACCTTTGGCAGTGCGCAAAGCTTTCCGGTTGGAAGCGCACCTAGCTTTATCAGCGCAGGAAAAGTAAACGATGACGACTTTATGGACTTAGTAACGTCACATTCCGCATCTCAAAGTATTCAAGTTCTAATTGGAGACGGTAACGGTGGCTTTGATACCCCCCAACCATTCGCGGCGGGCACGTTCGTAGCTGATTCTATACTTGCGGATATGAACAATGATATGAATCTCGACTTCTTAGCGACGACAAATGAATTTGGAAACGATTTCGTCGCGATCTTACTGGGTGACGGCAATGGCTCCTTTAGCACGCCCACCCTCCTACCAACAGGTAATTCACCTGACTCCGTTTCGAGTGGATATTTGAACAATGATTTGAACCTGGACTTGGTCATCGCCAATCGCCACAGCAGCAATTTGTCAATACATCTGGGGAATGGAGACGGTACGTTTTTAGCAGCGTCAACAATCCCGACCGGCACTTTCACCCAGCCCAAGCAGGTACTCATTTCAGACGTAAATGGAGACTCCGTCCAAGATCTGGTTGCTTCTATACGTGATTCGGCCTTCATTGTATACGGGAACGGCGATGGTACATTCACTGCCGGGCAAACAGTGGTCACTGGCGGAATCACGTATCATGTTGAACTCGAAGATACGGACGGCGACGGATTTCGTGACCTTATTGCGATGAACCAAAATACAAGTGATATTTTCATCGCACCTGGAGATGAAGACGGAATGTTCCCGATAACCTCTACGTATCCCATTGGTATAAATTCAAAGGGACTGCTGTTAGTCGATCTGAATGGTGACTCGTTCATCGATGCCGTATCAGCCAATCAATGGGATAACGAACTGGCTGTTCTCTTGGGGAATGGGGATGGCACTTTCGGTACGACAACGTATCTTAAAACAGAAAACACCCCCTACGATCCAGAAACCGGCGACCTCAATGGGGACACTATTCCCGATCTGGTGGTTACCAACTACGCCAGTCAAACAGTATCAGTTTTCATCGGCATAGGCGATGGCACCTTTGCTTCCCAAGTCGCCTACGCAACCGCAAACGGTCCATTTAGTCTCGAACTTGCCCATCTGAATGATGATTCCTTTTTGGATGTGATCACAACTAACGGAGGATTTGGAAAGACATCAATTCTCCTCGGTAACGGGGATGGAACCTTCGGGCCGCCAACTGACTTTGATGTAGGGTCTTCTCCTTTTCATGTTGCCGTAGACGACTTAAATGGAGACCTCATCCCCGATATTGCGATTACTAATTACAGCGGAAGTGGCACCATTTCACTTTTACTAGGCAATGGAGATGGAACGTTTGCACCAAGGACAGTCATTCCAATCGGAAATTCCCCACGCAATATCGAAATCGTAGATATCAATGGAGATTCAACCCCCGATATCGTGGTAACACTCTATGGAGAGGCTACCATCAAGTTACTACTCGGAAACGGAGACGGAACCTTTGAGCTTGGAGTACAAATTCCCATGGGTTCATCTCCTACAGGATTGGTGGTTGATGATTTCAACTTGGATGAAATTCTCGATATACTGGTAAGTTCTTTTTCCGGAGAATTCTCACTTATCTTTGGCGAAGGAGAAGGTATCTTCTCCGAGCGACAAGCCTTTGCACTTTGTCCAGAACCCGGTGCGATACGAGCGGCCGACCTTAATGGAGATGAGCTGTTGGACATCGTCGCGACCAGCGTATCCGACGGCACGATATCTGTAGTTCTTCACGAGTAGTCGATCCAGCAACTTCCCTGTGAACTTAAATCGTAGTTTCGTAGAGAAGAAAAAGATGGTCGTATCTGCAGGCGCAGCGAACTGGTCCTCATGCTGATTGTTTAGAATTTCTCACGGTCTACTCCACGGCCTTTTTCCAGAATCTCTGTCGATACCGAATCTGATTTCGTGCAATTCAGTAAGTGGCTGATTCTCAGTGCAAATTATTCGTACGTAAACTATTTTGTACTAACGGTTTATGGCGAATTCTAGAGTTATCATAAAAAATAACGATTTCTTGGTGGTGTTAAAAAACTGATCGAGCTGGTTCTCACGTCTTAACACCTCCACGAACATTTTTACCCTACGCGCTAATCGGAACATCAAACGGTCAACCAGTTGAACGGCTGGGCTCCGGGGAGTCGGTATTTCGGATGGATAAGGGATTTGCCATGGTTGAGGTTTTGAGTGCCGCGACGCCGATGAACGTGATCGTAATAAGTACCATAGCCCAGGCAAAGACATCGCCGATTTTGGCGTACAGTGAGCCGGGGCTTTCCTTGGGGATACTGGCGACCATGACGTGGTCGTCGGTCTGGAAATAGTCGGCCGAAGCAAGTACACGCCCCTGGTGGTCGACGGCGATGGAAAGACCCGAATTGGTCTGCCGAATGACGACGGCGCCATTCTCGACCGCCCGGAACGTGGCCATCAAGGTGTGAATCGGGTCGATCCCCCGCCAATCGTTGGAAGGAGCGATGATAATGTCGGCGTCACCCTTTCCAGCCTGGCGAATCAATCCCGGGAAGTCCATGTCGTAACAGATGGCAATGGAGACCCGGCCATAGGGGGTGTCTATGAGGGGGAGGATGCCTTCACCTGGGCCGTGGGGATCGCCGGGGACTACGAAGGTTTTGTGGTACTCGTTGAGAATCTCCCCCTCCGGACCAATGGTAACGATCTTGTTCTCAAGCTTGGGCCAATCGGATTTCAGGCTTACGCCCAATCCCATGAAAAGATAGATATCTTGTTGGTCCGCCAGGGCCCTAGCACGTTCGACATACGCGGCTTCATCTTCCTTGCGCATAAGGCATCCGGCCTCGGGCCACACAATGAAGGCGGCGCCGGCCTCGGCTTCGCGCGCTGTTCGGGCAAGATACTCGTCTTGTATATGCTCGGCGGCTTTACGCACTGCATCGGGGTAGGCGTTGGACCCGTCACCAGATTCACGCGCGTCTTGTGATGCTTTCAATAGTTCGTCTTTTGGCACGCTGATGGACGCGACCCGGAAGGTATCGCCGGAGGGGGCCGCCACAACGGTACGAAGGCTGCCCGCAACGATTACAGTCATCATTATGGTTGCGTAGGCCAAGCTGCCCCGGCGAATTCGGGACCACTCGAAATCCTGTTCGAGCGCCCAGATGAAGACGGAGCCGGTCCAGTAGAGGAGGAATACGATTCCGGAAAGCCCAGTCCAGGCGACAAGCTGCACGATTGCCAGATTGCCGTATTGGCTGTACGCGGTGGAACTCCAGGTGCCGTAGGGGATGGCTATTGACCAAAGGAAGTCGACTGCCGCGGCTGCCGCCGGGAGTACGAGAGTGGCTGCGAATCCGTCGATACGCCGGTGGCAATAGCGATCGATAAGGAAGGGAATCAGGAGGGCAACGACGAACAATGGGCCGATCGTGAAGTACAGCGCGAGCGGGATGACGCTGCCGAATCCGCGAAAGGCCAGCAACCACATGCTTGCCATGATTGCCCACACGACCGGAATGCCCCAACGCAGTCGAGTGTGGCGAATAAAGTAGACAAAGGCAATGGGCATGAGCCAGCCTGCCACAGGGACTACGTGATTGCCGACCGTATTGTAGAACGCCACCGCCCCCAGAACGGCGATGATTGTCAGTTGTCGCTGGGAAACCGTTTTCGTTTCGTTCTCTAAGTCATTCGTATTCATGACCTTACCTCCGTCCGGATTTGGCGCTGTTTGTTATCTTGTTCCTTAGACGGTCTCAGGGCCAGAAAGGTTTAATAAAAAGTAAACATTGTTTACTTCATGGTCAAAAGGATTTAGACGGCTAAGCCTCGCACCAAATGCCGGGACGAGAGGACGAAGAAATCTCGGAAGGTTTCCTCGTCCATGCCGATCTTTCCCGTAACAAAGGAAGACATCATGCCGTGGGCGTGGACCCAGACGGAGGTCGCCACCTCGAGGGGGTCGTCAGGCTTGAGATAACCGGAGTCCATACATTCACGGACACGATCCGTGAGGAACTGAAAGGTACCGAACGTTAGGCGGTAGTCCTTACTCAAGGTTTGGCTATGGTTCCAAAACTCCGTGGACAGCATGAATATCATCTCATAGTACTTGGGCTGGGTTAGCCCAAACTCGAGATATGCCTGGCCCGTCTGATAAAGTCTTTTCTCAGGCGTTGATGCTTCTAGTGCCTTGTAGAGCATAGTTCCGAACAATTCCAGGCCTGCTTCGGCCACCTCCGCCAAGAGGTGTTCCTTGCTATCGTAGTGGCGGTATACCGCCCCCGGCGTCACGCCGACCAGCTTCGCGATTCGGCGAACGGAAACTCCCTCGAGACCCCTTTCAACAAAGAGATCGCGGGCAGTGAGTAGGATCGTTTCGGCCGTGTTCGTCATAATATGTGAACAGCGTATACTTAGTGTGGGCCTATGTCAAGCGAGGCTAGGGCTTGGTTCGGTCGTGGGCATGTGCCCGTAGTGTCAAAAAACTCAGCGGAACTGATTCTCACGCAGGGTATTATGTGACTCCTTTTTACGACTCCACATTTGATCGTTGGATTCCTGAATCTTCGCTAACCAGGGGTCAGTTCGCTCTGTTTCAGCGTAAGTTCAAACAAAGTTTCGCCGTCTTCATGAATCAGATTAAAATGTACCTCGGGATCATCCAATGTGGCGTCGAAGTTGAATTCACCAAACGCGTATTTCCCGTCTATTAAGTAGACTGCATCAGGATTACCTGCAGCCTGCTTGACCGGGCCGGTTCGCCCACCGAGACTCGCGGGTTCGAACTCATAAAATGTGTGACCCGATGGGCGTGGAATTTTAAATACCGTTGCCCCGTGACGATCACCGGACAACAACAGCACACCAGGAATCTTTTTCTCTTCAATAAACTGAAACAACTCCTCGCGCCCTTTGGGATCGATTCGCCCCCAGGAGTCTTTACCGTTGCTGAGATGGTCCGTCCACATGGTGCCACACGATAGAACGACGAATGGCCCTTTGCAGTCCAGTAGCTGCTCCTTGAGCCACTGGGTCTGCTCATTTCCGAGAAATCTGCGCTCATCCAATCCGCGGAAATAACGATTGTCCAGCATGATCACATCGCAGGGTCCAAACCGCGTCCGCAAAAATACGCCGCCGCGTTCATCGTTGAATCCACAACTGGGGTTGTTCCACGCCTGACTGAATACACGCCGTACCTTCTGTCGATCGACATCGGTGTACCCCATTGGAATCCCGGCTCTGTCGTTGTCGAAATAGTCGTGGTCATCCCACGTGGCATACACAGGCACGGCCGCTGAAAGACTTTGCCAGGCAGGGAATAAATCACGTATTTGATAATCCGAGCGATGTAAACCCACGTGGTTATTCTTATCCTGTGCGCCAAGATCGCCATACATGAGCAAGGCCGAAGGCTCGCGGCTACGAATGAGGTCCGCCTGTTTTTGGTTTCCTAGTCCCCACCGGTGCGGGCAGGTGCCGAAGGCCAACCGTAACCGATTTGAATCGGGCACGGACGTGATTGCGGCATGTTTCGGTATGGGGATAGGCGTGCCGTCAACAAGCACTTTGTAAGGGTACGTTACGCCCGGTTTGAGTCCCGTGACTGGGACAATACTCACCAAATCCGATTCCTCCGTGCTTGGAACGGGCCCATAGGTTGTTTCGGAGCCATTGATCGTCACACGCACTTCGACGTTGGCAGGGTGCACGGTCCGTACCCAAACCTTGGCGCTGGTTTCGGTGACACACCCCAACATCGGTCCACCCAGATGTAAAATATTGTGGTCCTTGCAGAATCCCTGAACTTTTTTGTATCGGCTGATTTGGGCAAAGGTCGCGTTCTGGTCTCTGGAAAGAACGTAGTTGATGAGCGTATATAGTTGCTGGATCGATTCGGGTTGCTCCCCCCAAAGATTGAGTAGTGCCAGACCGTCAATCTTACTCAAGTAGCTCCCCGGTGTGTAGCCGTCAAACGCCAGTGCTTTCGGCGACATCGCTGTCCCGGCGAGCATTGCCGAAGAAACAGCCGCCATAAATGATCGTCTCGTCATTTTCATTTTTGTATAACCCTTATTCTATAACCGCATCAGTAAAAATGGTTTGTCATCTATTTGATCCAATTCGGCCAATATACCATACTGGAAACACCCTCACGGTATTTGAAAATAGTGTGCTTGGCCCTTCAGATTCAACCTCGCAGGAATAACGTAATGAACCCAAGAATGGCCATCCAACTATTTACGATCCTACTGATCGGGTGCGTCTTCCATTCGCCTATGACCTATTCTGTTGAAGACGCCCACGGGCCAAATATCATCTTAATCATGACGGACGATCAAGGGTGGGGTCAGATGGGGTATTACAATCACCCGGTGCTTGAAACACCCAACCTCGACGCCATGGCCGCCAATGGTCTTCGGTTTGATCGCTTCTACGCCGGGGCGCCCAATTGTTCCCCCACGCGCGCGTCCGTAATGACGGGTCGCTCGAACGACCGAACCGGCGTTCTGAACCATGGGTATCCTCTTCGAATCCAGGAGAAGACACTGCCCCAAGCCATGCAAAAGGCAGGATACGCGACAGGCCACTTTGGCAAATGGCACTTAAACGGTTTTTCGGGTCCGGGCGTGCCAATTTTGAAGGATGACCCACGCAGCCCCGGCGTCTTCGGCTTTGATGAATGGCTGTCCGTGACAAACTACTTTGAGATCAATCCGCTGATGAGTCGCAACGGTACTTTCGAGGAATTCGACGGTGATTCTTCCGAAGTCATCGTCACCGAAGCGCTTGAGTTTATCGGTCGGCAGATTGAATCGAAGAAACCTTTTTTCACCGTCATATGGTACGGCTCGCCCCACAGCCCGTTCATCGCTTCGGACGAAGATAATAAACCGTTCAAAGGCTTGGACGAAAAATCCAAGAACCACTACGGCGAACTGGTAGCCATGGATCGCAGCATCGGCACGCTCCGCGAAGGCCTGCGCAACTTGGACGTCGCGGACAACACACTAGTGTGGTTCAATAGTGACAATGGGGGACTTCCGAAAATTACGCCCGAAACCGTCGGCGGTCTTCGCGGCCAAAAGAACACGATCTACGAAGGCGGCATCCGTGTGCCCTGCATCGTGGAATGGCCCGCGGTGATCACCCAGCCCCGTATCACTAATTACCCCACGGTAACGATGGACCTATTTCCCACCATCGCCGAAATCGTCGAACTTCCGAAATCGGCTTTGTTCACAACGCACGACGGAATGAGCATCCGGCCGCTCTTCGATGGGGAACTTGGTCCAAGAGGCATACCTATTCCCTTTCGCCACAGGGGTCGCGTAGCCCTCATAGACAACGATTTCAAACTGCTGACACAGGATTACAATAGCGGTCGATTCGAACTCTACAACCTCGCGAAAGACTCCAAGGAAACAACGAACATTTTCAACGATCAACCCGAGATCGCCAAACACATGGTGAAGACTCTTGAGGCTTGGAACGAAAGTGTCGAATCAAGCGCCGCAGGGAACGACTATCCCGAGCCATTTGATCCAAATAGCAACCCGAAACACGGAAGATGGACGGACAGTGAACAATATAAACCCTACGTAGAACAGTTCCAAAGACTTCGCCCGCGAAAGCAATAGGAGGAACCTCTCATGATTCGACTACAGACTCTAACCTGCTTTGTGATTATGCTGGGCGTGACATCCTGCCTCATGAACGTAGCTTCGGCGCAAGGCAGCCGTCCCAATATCCTCGTCATCATGACTGACCAGCAGGCGGCCAATGCGTTGAGTGCCGCGGGCAATCCATATCTAAACACGCCCGCGATGGATTCCATTGCTGCTAGAGGAGTCCGGTTTGAACGGGCCTACGTAACTCAACCTCTCTGTCTTCCTTCTCGCTCCAGCATGATGACTGGACGTTATCCTCATGAAATCGGCACTGTCACCAACGGTAGGCCATTTAACAAAGACTGGCCAATGGTGGGCAAGTTCATGGCCAATGACGGTTACGAATGCGGCTATATCGGTAAGTGGCACGTCGGCGCCCCGATGAATTTTGAACGAGCCGGCCACACATTTCTAACAGGAAAACTGAAAGACGACGGTAAAACCGATGCCGCCGTCGACTATCTTTCACGGGAACACGACAAACCTTTTTTTCTGACCGTGTCATACATCAATCCCCACAACGTCTGCCAGCTCGCACGCCAAATGAACGACGATACCACCCCGAGACAATCCACCCATCAGCAAAGCCCGCTTCTCCTTGCGGCTTACCGAGATTTACCAGACGGACCGATCCCGCCGTTTCCAAAAGACATTCATGATCTACCACCGTTGCCGGAAAATTTCGCGATACCTGAAAACGAACCTGCGGTTATTCGGGAAGTCCAAGCGATGAGCCCAAACAAACATTACCCTACGGCCGATTGGAACGAACAGCGTTGGCGCGAATACCTGTGGGGATACTACCGCATCTGCGAAAAATTGGACGGCGAAATCGCCCGAGTACTCGAAGCATTGGAAGAGAACGGGCTTGCCGACAACACCGTAGTCATTTTCGTGTCCGACCATGGTGAAGGCATTGCGGCCCATCATTGGAATCAAAAGCAGATTCTATATGATTCCGCGGTTCGAGTTCCCTTTATGATTGCCCCGCCAAAGTCTCCCGCCGCAGGCAAGGTTTCGACGCAGCTCGTATCGACAGGCCTGGATTATTTACCCACCATCCTCGACTTCGCGGGAATTTCATACCCCGATACGATGCCGGGACACTCGCTGAAATCGATCGCTATCGGAAAATCAGATACCTTGCCCCGCGACTACGTAGTAGCGGAAACAATTTTTGCCAGTGGGACCAAACAGTTCGGTGTATCAGGACGTATGATTCGTACCGACCAATACAAATACACGATTTACAACAAAGGCGAAACCCGCGAACAGCTCTTCGACATGGAAACAGATCCCGGCGAAACCGTTAATCTGGCAGTCGACCATAACTTCCGACGGGAATTGATCCGGCACCGCAATTTGATGGATTCATGGGCGAAAGAAACCGAAGATGATTTCCCTTATGCGAGTCTACCGTGAGTTGCATGCTAAGCGACCCCGCAGGTCAATTGGAACGATTCCAATGAAAAAACGCATCTTAATAGAGTGATAAAAAGATGGTGGTGTTTAAATACACGTCGAACCGATTCTCACCTGCATTTTCCTGCTAACAGCGAATTATCAGGGAATATTGTCGGAATTTGGGGAAAGAGTCCTAGGAAGTCCGATGAATATACCCGTGTCTAGGGGCGGTTATTGCACATTGGGTGTTTTCGGCTTCAACATTAACAGGGAATTTAAGATAGGGGATCAGGGAAAATATTTTTGGGAACAGGGAAGTCGAAATCGCGATCAGGGAAGGGTAATTGGTCAGTATTTCGGTTTTCGCAGCAGATCGCTCGTTCTCGTTATAATTCTGGGGCGTTACAAATGTCGTCGGAGTAGTCTGGCGTTTGTTTATGGGCCTTTTCAGAATTTTTGGGAGTCTGTTGTTTTCGTTATGAAACATGCCGTTTATCCTCTTCTCACTCTCCTTATACAGTGGATGTCGCCAAGATACAATGCCCGAATGCGATTCTTGGAATTTCAGGTCGAGATGCTGCGTTCGCGCATCGATGCGGACCGAATTATTACCACGCCGGAGGAACGTCGGAAACTCGTCGCTTTAGGTGAGCAGTTTGGACACGAGATTGACGACGTCCTAAAAGCCGTGGTTCCGGAAACCTACCGCCGTTGGATTCGGGAAAAGGTGCGCGGTGTCGAATTAAAGCGTGTCGGGCGTTCTCGAATAGCGCAAGCTGTTCGAGACCTGATTCATCGGATCTCAGGTGAGAACAAAGGTTGGGGTTACAGACGTATCTGTGGAGAATTCAAAAAGCTGGGTATTCCCATTGGTGCGTCAACCGTTCGGAAAATCATGGTCGATAACGGACTTGAACCGCCGCCGTACCTACGGGTTGAAGAACCACCGATAGGATGGAAAACGTTCATCAATGCACACATGGATTCGATGGTTGCCTGCGATTTCTTTACGAAGAATATTTACTCCGTCTTTGGGGGCCACAGGGTATTTGTTCTCGTTTTTATCCATTTAGGTACTCGAAAGGTATTTCACTCGTTTCCCACCGAACATCCGACCCACAACTGGGTCATGCAGCAATGTCGAAATGCTGCCATGTGGCTGGATGAAGAAGGGTTGCAGGCCGCCTATCTCATTCGTGATAGAGACGTGGTTTATTCAGAAAGCATGAAAGAATTCTGGAGATCCGAAGGTGTTAAGGTTATTGAGACGCCTGTCCGTGCGCCAAAGGCCAATGCATTTTGCGAAAGCTTCATCGGTACCTTCAAGCGGGAATGCCTCAATCATTTCACTCGTTTTAGTCGCGCCCAACTAAATTATATTTGCAAGACGTGGTTTCGATACTACAACACCGAGCGACCTCATCGTGGTAAAGGAATCGATAACAATGTGCTGGATGTAGATTTCGAACCTACTACACAGGGTCGTATCAAATGTAAGGAAGAGCTCGGTGGCATCATCAAGAGTTACTACCGAGAAGCCGCGTAAGCGGTTTCACTTTCTTAGTTCATTCAATTTTCAATGAGCCGCCGACGGACGTGCTGTGTCTTCCCGTCGGAAATGTTTTAATTCTACTTTGAATGTTCTCTTTATCGCTCTATTTCTAGTTGCATTTCAACACTATTCGTGTTACTTTCGCCGCACGATAGAATCAATATTATCATGAAATGTGCCCGACAACATTTTTAACACGCTCATGACGAACGGTGAGGTAGATAGAAGAACGCAACACTCAGCATCTTTAGAAATATTGACAATATGTTCGGCATCACGTTTAATCAATGGTGGATACACCGGCACGGCAACAGAGCCAGCGAAAAGACATCCAAGAAAGGCTTTGATGAAGTCTAGCCCGGGCGGATATAACAGCAACACCTGCTTGTTAGATAGTCCACGCGATTGTAGTTCAGCCGCAATCCCACGCGCTGATATCTCCAATTCGTCGTAGTTCAACAGATCCGGAGAGGTGCCTGCGCCGTTCAAGAACTGAAACGCAATATCGTTTCCTCGTTCAGATTTCCTCGCACGAAGTATTTCTACGAAGTTCGTATCTTTTGACGGTAACATATAATTTCTCGATTTCGTTTGCAATTATTCGGGTTACCCTCGGAATTAAATTAATTGAAAAGTCGATCTCATGAATTCGCAATCATGTTCCATAGTTTCCCAGATAAATCGATTTGATCTTTTCGAATCGTCTGTTTCACCCAAGGCGTTCAAAACGGCGGTGTGCACGGTATGGAACCGTCTTTTGGGAGGCTCTTAGATTTTTTTTCAACCCTTCTTAGTACGCCTACCGAGTTTAAAAAAAGAGATAAGCAACACGCCTACAATAACGAACGCTGTGAGGGGTGAAGTTATATCCCAATTGGAATGGTCGGCTGAGGGGAGCTCGATAGGCGTTTTCGATACGATCAAAATATTTCCGCTGTAACCATAATCGGCCGCGAATTGTTGTAAATCATCATCATTGTTGACTTCCACTACACTCTTAATCGGCGGATCGACTACGATATATTTATTTCCATTTTTGATTATTACGATGTAATGGCCTCCACTTTCCGAATGTACAATTCTATTGGAACTGCCATTACCCAACATATCAACGATAGACGTCCTGTTATTTGATGCGTTCATCGCGGAATCAACAAATCTTTCTTCTCCCGTTTCATTTTTTGAAGTGGAGGCGACGCCAATGAAGGAAGTGAAGTTACGGTTCAATTCCTTCATGTCGGCGTTGATAGGTAAGACATGGAGGCCCGCCGACTCGAGAAAATTTTTGATTGAGTACAACGTTGTCGTACCAGAAACGGTTTCGGATTCGAGTAATTCCTCAATTACTTCGGCACCGATATCATCAGTATCTGTGATCCGTAAAATAAACGACGTAACTTTGGCGCCACAGTGCACTTGAGTTATTGTGGTGCCAGGAAATTGGTCTTGCAGTTTCTCAATTTCATCCATCGCTTTTTTTCCTGATCAAGAAGGCAACGATCAACGCGAGGGCAAGGATTCCGACGACAACCAGAATATGATTTTCGGTGAATAAAGGCGATTTTCCCTCTTTAGAAAAAATTGGGCGTTCCGCTATCGCCTGAATTGGCAGAGGAGCTTCCTCGTTGTTCATATCAATTTCGTTGTCATTACCCAGGGAAGAAAATTCGTCTACTAAGTCGTCCGTAAGTTGCCCGATCGTTTTGTCGATGTTGTTTCCTACAATAAACCCGGAATCCATTTGGTAATCCCAAACCGATGTACCCTTTGGGTATTGAATTACAAAATCGCTTCGTTCCAGGCCCACATTTATTTTGGGTATTTCCGTGACCGTCAGTGTTTTATCGATCGTGTACTCAAGCGGAGCAGATCGATAGACTTTTTCAAAATACTCTTTCCGATCGATTTTCCCCGTTTCGTAATCTTCATCGTATTTGTAAATTTTTTCCCAATCATACAAGTACACTCTTTGGTTACCTTTAATTGGGAAAGGAATCCCGTTTACGTCCGTATATTCTGTGATCGTTGTAATTTCTGTCGGGCGGTGAAGCGCGTACAGATTTTCCCCCATCTCGTTTCGCTCCGATTCGGTGAGGTTCTTGGGATAACTTCCTTGCCGAATAGTTTTGATTCGATAATCGGAATCAAATTCGATTTCGAACTGTACGCCGTTTCTCCAACTGACCGCGGTAATTTGGCCGCTCCCATCCTCTTCATTAAACGTCGCTTTGAGGTGTCCGATCGAAAGGCTGTCTCGAATTCCTAGATTCGCCCGCGGAGATCCCAGAAGGTCGAGAGGGTTGAAATGAACTTCGATTTTTTCGGACGTGTCTACTGGGTCCAGGCCAGTTGTGCCGTGCGAACGTAGACTTCCAGGCCGAATATTCAATGTACTGAACAATCCATCGATCTTCGATATATGTTGCTCAAATACTACGCCTGTTTTTTGCCCTTTTGCTATTTCCCTCTTCTCGCGATGCACATATCGAAGATCTTTCGCGTAAAAGAAATTATTTGTGTGATCGAAAGCTAAAACGCCGTTTGTGTGTTGCGTCATTTCGTATTTGACTGAAAAATCACGTATTTCTTCGATAGAGGAGACGATTAAGTCTTTGATTGCTTCCTCATCTTGAGCCCAAGTAAAAGTTCCCACGAAAAAACTGAACAGCCCTGTGATGACGACTGTCGATCTCAAAACTGCGAAGCGCATAGGAGTCAAACTGAAACGACTAGATTCATTTAACACGTACCGATAACATCAAAATCGCAAGCACACCCTGGTGCCGCTAGTTCGATGCACGGCGCTTTAAGTTTATTTCTTTCTCCTGGCGTTGTTGGGCACGGATCGCCGGCGCAATTCGGTCCGTATTCGCCATTGCAATCCTTGTCCGCTACCGAAGCACACCCTACAGTAGAAGCCCCATCTTCATCGCAAAAAGAAGTCTTACAATTGCCATGGCAACAATCCGGGGGAATATCGTTTGGAGCGTGTTGATTCTTACAAGTCCCCTGTTTCCCGCCTTCACCGCCGCACTGAAATACCACACAATCGCAATCATTTACTGCGGCTCCGCTGATTTCCATCAACGCTTCGTCGGATAGGATTCTCAAGGAATTTCCATAGACGGTGTCATTTTGAAATATGAAAAATGCTCCGAGGCAAAGTGCGCTAAAAGTCGAAAAACGTAACAACCTTCTCATGGTTATACTCCCTTATTGATTTAAGTGTTTTTATTCCAATACATAGAGTGCTACTCTTGATAAAACATTTCGAAACTATTACATAGGTACAGGTCAAACGTCAAGTAAAAATATATTCTACGTGAAAAGGCAAACGGATCATTGTGCTGTTCGTGTTTTGTTGACATTATTATTTTTTGCTATTTCAATACTATTGAGTGTTTTGTGGAAACTACGCCGTTTTGTTTTTTACATTGTTCCTCAAGAATGTATATATTGAGTTTTGGGACCAAGCAATCATTTTTGAGAAACAGGAGTGTGAAAAAATGAAGAGTAAGTTGTTTCGAATTGTTCCATGGGTGTTCTTACTTATCGTGACTTCTCTGTTGTCGACGGGTAATTCATTCGCTCAGACCGGTGACAAAATCGATATCGAGATTGGTGCTTTAACTCTCCCTCCCCATATGAAGAGCTGGTTTAGATCTGAAATCGCCAGTTTCATGAAGAGTAATCCGGATATCAATGTGACAACGATTGCAATTGATGTTCCGTTTCGACCCTACAATACGACCATCGAAAAACTTCCTCGGCTGCCGAAAAATATCATAGGAATTCAAACCTATTTTGGAAACGAAGTAGATTATTTAGTGGACCGCGATCTGATCGTGCCAATGGACGATTTCCAACCTGACGACGATTTGTCCTACACAGATTTTTTTGAAAACGCTTGGAGTAGTGTCACGCACAACGACCAGATCTGGGGTATTCCATTTATAATGGATACCTTTTACTTGGCATACGACAAGAGAGCGTTTGCGAACGCTGGGTTGAAACGGCCACCTAAGACATGGATTGAATTCGTTGAATATTGCAAGGTATTGACCCTGGATGTGAACAGCGACGGAAAAAACGAACAAACGGGTTTGTATTTTCCACCCGGTCTTGGAATTGAGGCAAATTTATGGGCAACCCTCGATCGACAAAAAGGTGTCCGTTACTTAGTGAATGGAAAAGTGAACTTCGACCAACCAGCGATTCGTGAAAATCTTGAATTCCTGAAGAACCTCTACAACTCCGAGCATACAGATACGTATGGGGTTCCCTCATTTGGTCGGCAGCTTGGCGATGGCAACAGCGCCATGATATTGATGAACAATTTTGTGCAACATTTACCGCAGGTGACCAATCCGGTCATTCGAGGATTTTCCAATCGAAACTACGAAGTGGCGCCGCTTCCAACGGATGGTTTGGATGTATTCAACTCTGGAAATCGTCTATATTTTGCCGTACGAAAGAGTACGCCGGAAGAACAGGACGCCTCCTGGAAATTGATAAAATGGTTTAATCGGGTGGACCTCCCCGTTCCCCGATACTGGTTCGGATTTCCGGCCCGAAAAGGCTTAACTGAACAACCCGATTACCAGAAAATATTTCGTTCGGGGGCTACAGGGTATGAAAACCTGTATACCGGCATTGCGCGGTCAGTCGTCGCGGATATCCGGTTCGCACAGCCGGCGGTTCGTGGGTTGGTGGACGTGCTATACGGGTTCCTGCTTCGCGGCGTTACACTCGACGAAACAATCCAAAGACTAAATGCATCCGTTCCATCTTTTGTTATTGTAAACTCTGAATCGTCGAGTATTGAAGCGGAACTAATCGATTGAAGTATCGTTCTACGATGACGAATAAGAGCTCGTCGCAATTCGTGAAGAAATTCCTGTTGTTCTCGCTGCTTGTATTGGCCTTCGTTTCGTGTGGAGATGGCAACCAGTACCAATCCGACGTAGGCACATCGTCCAACAACAGTGCCACGATAAAAATCATTTCGAAATTCTCCGATACCTACGACGAAAAATCAAAATCCTCATTATTGGAAGAGTTCAAAAAATTAGTGGTTCAGAAAAAATGGGCCAAATCAGGGAATGAAACCGAATTTATTGTGCATCAGTTTCCGGAAACCGAAATTGCTCTATTTCTACTTTCGCAGGAATTCGACGAATTGATTTCGATTGAGAAAGACGCCGAAGCGTGTCTTTTTTTGGAAAGATACGCCGATGAGCTCAAGGATTCGAAAGCAGGTCGTGCAGCTTTGAGCAGGCTATTAGAGCATGAAATACGGAACGGTCGGACGACACAATTTTTGAAACTATGCTCCAAATTTGAATCTGCCATCTATGGCAGCGACTTTCAGCGAATCGTGCTCCATAGGCGAATTGAACATCAACGTTTCATAACCGATCCTTTGTCAGCAGCCCGTTTGACCTTCGAGTTTTCTGAAAAATATCCAGACCACATAAAACGTGACGGCCTGAAAAACTACTACTCCGGCACGCTAGTGAGAGCGAATTTGGTATTGGAAGCGGAATTGTTGAAGTCGGGAATGATCACTGGGAAGCAATTGGCTTTATTGAGTGACGTTGGAAAGGGCCCTGGAGGGAAAAGTGCGTCGGCCTTTTCTACTTCAATGAATCAGATTTACGTTGAGAATGCCAGCGTGCTGACAAAAAACTTGATTTCATTAGAAAGCGAAAACACTGCGGACGCTGCGCTATTTAGTGCCCGCATGTTTTATTTTGAGAATCAACGCGAGGGTCTTCAGTCCTCAATTGAGCACGTATTCCATTACGCCGAAATACTGAAACGAACCAATGATATGGAGCGATGGAATTCAAACACGATCGCGGTGTTCCAAGGCGTGTGTGATTTGTTTGCAAACTTATTGAGTAAGCACGCCGAAACATCAGCAATAATAGACACTTTTGATAGGCTCGACGGAAAACGGAGGGTTGGTACCAAAGAAATTCAGCGGTTGGTGGGGGAGATGGCTGAGATCGAAACTAGGTTATTGTCGATCTCTGGTGTTGAGGACGCAGATCCTCACATTGACTTGATTAATCGGTATGTCGAATTGCTGACTACAGTTAAGAACTATCAGGGAGTCATTATGTTGTGGGAGGGGTTTGTGAATCGTTTTCCAAACCACGAACGCTCACCCCAATATCTTTTTAATCTGGGAAAGTTTTATTCCGAAAAATTGAGAACATCTCAACTTGCACTTGCGACAATCGAGAAGTTGCAGATCGAGTATCCTAATTCGGCGGCCGCAAAAAATTCCTTTCTTCAAACGGCGATCATTTTATATGCAGACAAAAATTTCGAAGCCGTCATCGATACTGCCACGAAATTTGCCACCGCCTTTCCTAAAAACAAACGCATCGGACCAAGAGTCAAATTCCTTCATGCAGTATCATTGTCCGAGATTGGTGATACCGACCGATCCATCGAAATGATGGAAATCTTGTTGCGAGACCATCCGCAACACATGGTCGCGCCGGTGATCTATGACCGGTTGGGAACCCATTTTTTATCATTGAATGATTATGAGAGCGCCCGATACTACTTCGGCGAGTTAAGCGCGCGGTTTCCCGAATCCCCTGAGGGGAGAAGCGCTAGGAGAATTCTAAAGCGGCTTCTTGGAATAGAGAAAAGGGATTGAACCATATCATGATTAATGAATCTCGGCGATCGATTGGAATGATGGCGCTTGCGGTACGGAGTAATCCGGGAACTCTTTTTTTGCACATGGTGATCTTGTTTACAAATTGTGCTTTCGCGCAAGAACCACAGCCAAAATTGGAACTGTCCGAAGAAAAGATAGAAATATTGGTAATTCCCGGTGCTATGGAGTCGGAGAGGAGCGTATTCGTAAGAAATATCGGAGATGCCCCCCTTGAAATTTTGAAGATCGAAGTCAGTTGTGGATGTATTTTCGAAGATCTGTTGGACGAAATAATACAACCCGGTGAACAAACTACATTGACGATCAAGATTTTGAATTCGGATTTGACCGCCGGAACGAAGTTTGTCCGCCTTTTTACTAACGATCCGTCGCAGGAAATTTTCCTAATCACAATTGCGTCAAGAATACCCAAAGCAGTGGAATATTCACCGAAAAAGCTGACAATTTCCCGAGAAACTGCAACGATTAAGTTCGAATTACACCTCTACCGATTTTCCACCGAACCCGTATCCAAAGTATCCAAAATATCGAAAATATCAACATCAAACCCCCAAATCGAAATCAAAAAGCTGGGTGTGATAGAGGAAGAGTGGGGAATTCGCCACCAGTATTCGTTGTCGATTCAAGGATTTGCCCAGTTAAAACGCCGCGAATTTGTACACATTAGGACTGACGACGTAGAAGTTCCCGTAATTGAAATCCCGGTCGAGATTTCAAAAAGATAAAACGCCCGAGACGATTTTGGGTCGTTGATAGGCCTATCCGCAATCTACCCTAGGTCGAATATTCATCATTGCACACCTGGAAACTGGCCACGGAGAATCTGGCCAAAATCGCTCCTCACGCCGGGCAATCCGACGCAATATCAGGTTGATGATTGCGTCATGGAAACGGAGAAAAAATAATGGTGGTGTGTACAGTCGCCTCGAACTGGCTCTCACTGAAAATCGACGTTGTACGTGGATATGTATTGGATTACGACCCGAACAAAAAGTGGACTCCGAAGCCTGAAACGGGAAGTTTAGATTTCGGAGTCGTGTGACTGGGTATTCTATTGAGAAAGGCTAAAGGGCGTGGACCATTGGGTATTTCCCCATGCCAGGTTTAGTTTTCCACCACCGCCGTTTTGCTCCAATTTGACGATGAATTCGGTGACTACTTCGTCTAGCGTCATTGCATCCAAAGCGACTTCGGCAATATCGAATTCGGCCTTGTGTTGAGTCCCCCATATATCCGGTTGTTCGTTGAACACAAGATTCCAACCTTTATCGGTCCTTTTTAACCAAAGGCTGTACACACCCGGGTAGTTTTCTGAAAAATTATGTGCTTTTACCGTTTCGTTACCAAACACCAAGTCGGTGTCTGTGAACAGTTTTGTGGCTCGGGATCCAGCGAACTTAAACACGTCACCAGTTTTTACATTTTGAAATAAGTCGTAATCGTCCGAAGTCGATTTTAGGTTGCCGAAAGTAACCCGTATTTTTTGATTGTCACCGATTCGTATTTTAGTCTCCGTTGGGCTTCCGCGACGGCCTTGGACAAGGTCTTCTTTTTTCGCTTTGCGACCAGTAATTTCTCCGGAGAAAATTTTGTTTTGCTCCGAGAGTGAACCGGTTAATTGGCCAGCAGATTCTCTTGCAACTAGATGCATGGTAAACTGCTGCCCTTGGAATCCCAATTTGAAAACGAAGTCAAGCCCTTCCGGTGTTTCGTGTACGATTTCGATAGCCTGAGGCTCGGGCTGCATTTTGGAATCGATCGTGGCACCGACTTTGCCATCGATTTCGGAAACATTCAAATTGAAGTTCATTTCGTTTCCCTGCATCTCCATCGTAACCACCCATGTTCCGGCGTATCGCTCAGCGGAAGCAAAATCCAAGGCGGTGGGTATGGCTTCTTCAGCCGTAGCCAAATTGGTGAGCGTCAGCAATAATGCCAATGCCATGGTGGATAACCTAAGCGAGATTTGTTTGATCATGTTTGACTCCAATTTGAAACGTTTCTTCTGACGTTTTAGTAGGAGCATGAACTGTGCCAGAAGCTGTTCGCCAAATGCCTCATAGATTGGTTCCAAAACCGCGATATCGGGACACATGTGTGCAGGGCAGTATTGGTGTGTAGGACACGTCCTTTGAACACCATTGCCCTAGAAAACAAACTAGACGGTTCGGGAATATAGATCGCGGGCTGAGTTCGAATCGAGATACGCATCGAACACCATCGCAATGTTTCTGATAAACACTTGCCCGACAGGCGTCACCGTGATCTTTTCGTTATCGATTACAACAAATCTATCCGCCTCAAAGTACCGCAGCGATATGAGTTCGGTGGAAAAGTAGGAGGCGAATTCAATCTCGAATTTCGTCTCAAACGACTCAAAACTTACGATGAAATTACACATCAGTTGTTGAATCACCCAACTTCGAACGATGTCGTCCCCGCTAAGTTCGGTCCCGCATTGCGTGGCAAGGGAATTGGTATCGAGAGCACGATAGTATTTGAACAGGCGCTTTTCATTTTGATTGAAGACGCCGCCGATCCGTCCTATGGCGGATGGTCCTATTCCGATCATGTCTTCTGCGTCGACAGTCGTATACCCCATGAAATTACGACCAAGCCGTCCTTCCTTGACAGCGGTAGCGAGTTCGTCCTCGGCTTTTGCAAAGTGGTCCATGCCAATGGAGATGTATCCGGCCGAAAGAAGTTTCTCGCGAGCCAGTGCCATCAAGGCGAATTTCGAATGAGGGTCGGGTAAGTCGTCCGTATTGATTTTACGCTGATGTTTCAATGAATCGGGAAGATGCGCGTAACTATAAATGGCAACACGGTCGGGCGATAATTCGATAACGGAACTGAGTGAATCTTCCCAAAGGCCCAACGTTTGCTTGGGCAATCCGTATATCAAATCAATGTTGAGGCTCTTAAATCTGAGTTTCCTGGCGGAATCTACTAGTGCTTGAGTTTGTTTCAAGGTCTGGTTTCTGCCAATCGCCCGTTGCACTTCTGGAGTGAAATCTTGGACGCCAAGGCTGATTCGATTGAAGCCCAGAGTGCGAAGCATATTCAGACGGGCAAAGTCTGTCACCCGCGGGTCCACTTCAATTGCTATTTCAGCGCTTCTTAAAATCGTAAAACGGTCTGTGATTGCCTGATACAGACGTGCCATTTGAATAGGCGTCAAATAAGTTGGTGTACCGCCACCCCAATGGAGTTGGGAAATAAGGGTGCGCTTTTCGAGCATGTCGGCAACCTGTGCCAATTCCATTTCGATGTGATCTAAAAATCCTTCTACGATTTCTGGTTTCTTTGATATCACCACGTTACAGCCGCAATACCAACACCGGTTCTCACAAAACGGAATATGAATGTACAAGGCAACTGGTTTGCCGGGGTGATGTGAAGCAATATGCAAGGCGCGACCATATTCCGGCTCGGAAAAATCTGAATGCCATTCGGGGGCCGTCGGGTAACTGGTGTAACGCGGACCTGGCTTGTCATGTCGTTCTAATAATTCAGGCGTGATGTACATTTCTTCCCTTTACTTATGGTTCATGAATGTCGACGGTGTAAGACCGGCAAATTTCTACATACTCGAGCTTCGCATTTCCATGGGTTGTTTCAACAGCCAGAGACTTACGAAGCTGAACAAAACGATCGCGGCGAGTATCGGCAATTGGCTTTTCGTTGCATTGCTGCCGCCAAACATCCCGTGAGCGACACTTTTGGCCGCCCATAAACTGTAAATGTGACCGACGAGCACAAGAATTACTTGAATAAGCCACAAGGTTTTGAGGGTTACAAGAGGGGCAAAAGATTGTCCTGCGGTGCCAAACAGGTTCCAACCCCATCCAAATGGATCGGAAATGAGTGCGAGAACTCTTTGGCCTTCCACAAGTAAATGTTCACTGTTGTGAGCCAAATGATAGAAGAGTGCAATGGGGAGGAGGGCATAAGCGTACCGGGTGAAATATTGGCCATACGAATGATTGGTAGTAACGCCTAGGCGATAAGATATTCCAATCAAGAGCGCATAAATCACGACGGGAACGAACATCAAAGAAAACATAGCAATACTGAATGCGGCCGTATGACCAAGCCCAATATTGGTCTGAAACTTTTCGAGACCTTCCCGCCATAAACCGGTCATCGTCAGCCCATGAAACGCTGCTAAAACCAACAAAACGAGAGCCAAAAATGCCTCGTCCACTCGAACTCGATGGTTCATGATGTGATCCGTTCCCCAAGGACGAATGTTAAGGGCGACATTATCCGACTCACATGATTTCGCGCACTCCATACAGTTAATGCAATTTGTGTTTTCTTTGATGGCTGGAATGTAGAGGGACGTGGGGCACGCTTCGCCTTTGGCGTTGCCTTTGTAACACGATTGCGTTCGGCATCTTCGGCAGACTTCGGGGTCTTGGGCCCGGACTTCAATCGGTGAAAAAAGGGAATAGATGCCGATAATTCTTCCGACCGGACAGGCGTATCGGCAGAATGCTTTCCGTTCGAAAATGAATACACTCACAAACGCCGCCCCGAGGATAGCGAGTGCAAGCCACGCAGTGGCACGTGGATTCATGGTAATTCCAAAGCCCAGTTCAAGCCAGGTTAAGATGACGAACAAGGTGATCGCGATCCAGATAGTGCGAAACGCCTTGGGTACCCTTAGGCCGAGGCCGAGGCCTTTTTTTTTCGCGCCCCAAAACCTGAAGCCTTCGACCCAATCCGAGATGGCATCCCATGGACATACATAACACCAGAGCGATCCGGCGTACAAGATAACAACAATGAGCCCGCCCCACCATAGGGTCCAAGTGAGAAGCGGCGCAATGTTATTGGATGAGATCTGGCTCCCGAATAATCCCGCGAAAATAACGACGACAAAGAAGAAAACAAAAAAGAGACGTGCGACGAAACGCGTCAGCGGATTTCGAACGAGGGAGCGTATTTTTGGCACGTTCATAAGGTTTATTCGTTGAGAATTAGCTCCTTTTAATGCAGGACGGTTCTCGCTGATCCACTCGAAAAGGCCAAACGAAATCAAGAGAATAAAGCCGATGCTGGAATAGTAAAGCCAATTTGGAATGCCCCACATGGTATGCAGGAAATGTCCGCCAGGATCGTTCAAAAAAGCGGTTCGGTGCGATTCTGAACAGAAGTCATATCTTTTGTCTTGCCATGTCGTCGAAAAATTACCGTTGCCGGTCAGGGGTGTGAAAACGTCCTCTGATTCGCAGACAATGCAAATGTTTTCCAGGTAGCGATCCGGATCTTCAATAAATAGATCTTCGCAAATCTCCGTGCAAAAGTAATATTCAGTTCCGTTTATATCGTGGGAGCGAACGCGACCGATTTCCATATGGCACACAGGATCGACATAGTTGCCTCGTGCGACATCGGGAGAATGGGTTTCCAATCCTCGACGTTCGCTGGATTCACTCCAGATGACAATCAGCGTCAACACACCAAAAAAGATGAGGGGAAATGGTATGCCAAACAAATTTCTCATGAATCTATGCGGCGGCCTCAGCGTTTCGAGCCGCTCGTTGATCTCTTAGTGCCCGTCTATTTCGTTTGATACGGATGGCTCGGATCACGATCAAAAAAACAGCCAAACCTCCCCCGGAAATACCAATGACAGTCCAAGGTGACCCCGGTTCGCCGGCGACCATGGGTAAGTCGAGGATCCAGGGAACGCCATCGACAACGTATTCAAGCCGAACGGTGTAGTTTGCTTCTTCAATGAATTGAGGGAAGAATTTGAACATTGCTTCTTCGAGATGACCTTCGATCGGGCCATATACAACCGGATCATCACCGACAAGTTCATCCCGGAAAACCGTGAGTGTGACCGGATCCGAAAAGGCCCCTCCCGTTTCATGATGTTTGATGTAAAAGTGAAGGGAAGTCGTGTCCCCAGGTTGCGGTTTTCCCGGGAAGCACGTCATATTTACGTCATAGGAGCCTTGTTCCGCGCTGTACGTAAGTATCGGTGTCTGGGGGTATTCCTCGTCGTAGGCGTAATGCGGCGTGCCGAGAATGTGGTGGCTCCAAACGGGCATCGAGATCCCGATGCAAAGTGCAATAACGGAAATGAACTGTTTCAAAGAATAGTTTTGCATAGCAGTCCTCATTTCAATACAGGAATAGCAATCGGTTGCGATTTCTTTTCAGATACGTCATTCAGAGCGAAGGAAAATTTCAATGCGTCGTCATGGCACGACGAGATACAAGCGCCGCAATTATCGCATTCAGTACCCATTTGGTTATTCATAGGGTTGAGTCCCATAGGGCATGCGACGACACAATCGACACACCGAGTACATTTCGATTCGAGCAATTTCACGCGAATGGGTCGTTTCATGCCAAGAACAATGTACACCCCGCCGCCGGGGCACACGTATCGACACCACCAGCGACGTGAAACAAAGACTTCAAAAAGGATAATGCCGAGCAAGATCAGACTCATCCACGTGAGACCAACGAAAGACCACCCCAAGAAACCTGCTTCGGCTCGGTCGAATAAGGTAAAGATGAGATCGTGAAATTCGCGGCTGATCATGGCAGGGGGGTAAATGTAACCCAGGATCGGCACCGAGAGGATTGCGGTGGAAAAGAGTCCGATCGCGAGCAAGGAAAATTTAGTCCCTCGATGGAAACGAATATTGAACGGTTTGATCTCGAGAAACTTCAGTAGGTTGCGGAGTTTGTCGGACATTTCCAGGATGAAACCCATTGGACAGATCCAGGAACAGAAAACCCGTCCAAAGATAAGCGTCAATATGACCGGTACAACGAGGCTCAGGGCGAGAACAGCCGCGACATGTTTTCGTGCAATGATACTCTCCAGCCCACCGAGGGGGTCAGTCACGGACACGCCGAACAATTCTGCAGACCATGGGCCACCCCGGAATGCTTGGGTGTGCCTAATTACACCTTGTGTATCCCGTTCGGATACGTCCAATCCTTCTCGCTTCATTTCACCGTTGGGCAATGAACGGAATGCGGAATCTAATATGGCGATCGTGCTTCCTTGAACTGAACCCTCCCAACCTTCGATTTGTTCGTCGATTTCGTCGGCGGCAACGTAGTTGGCATACCGCGAGATGGCAGGTACGAGGAGCATCGCAAAGATCACTGTGAGCTGAACGGCCCGACGTGCACCTTGGAGCTTATGGATTTCAAACGTCATCCAATTGCTCCCGCGGCATCACGCGAATGGCCTGGGGATACCGAACGCAGGCCCGTTCGCAAAGACCGCATCCCACACAGAAGCTTTCGTCAATCAGTGGTTTTTCCCACATGCCTGCCGTCAGCGCCTGTCCTTCCAGAGGACAGGCCCGAACGCAAATACCGCACGACGCACCATTAAAGGAGTAGCACAATTGCTTATCAACGACCGCTTTACCCATATTGACATGTTCAAGAATCGCGTCCGTTGTCTTCTTGGTTTTTTGCAGGGCACCGGTTGGGCACGCTTCCGTGCACAGCAGATGATCACTGCCCACGCTGTTGCACAGCATGCACGCCTGTTGACGCGGAAAAATGACTGGGGTATTCCGCTGTGCTGAACCTGGCTTCATGGCGTGAGTTTTCGCCACTTCTTCGGTAAACGGTTGTATGCATTGATTCGGACAGGCATCGCCGCAACGCCCGCAACGGATGCAGGTCGCAAGAAACTCTTTCTCGTCTAACGCTCCCGGCGGACGGATACACGCAGTCACTTCACCCGAACCACCCATCATTTTCCCCGCGATGGTTGTCCCAGCTATCGCCACTGCGCTTGCAGTGACGTGCTTTAGAAAATGACGTCTTTTTATTTTTTCCGACATGGCCTGTACCTTCTCAAAATACTACCGGCTGATTTTCTCGCTTACGCGATTCGCTCGATTCGAGCCGCGCTTTTCTTAAAGTCGCATTGCCCGGAAACTGGATCCCATGCGCGGTGGCTAACCGCATTGACCAGCCATTTATTTTTTTGCGGGTCGGCGCTGTCCGCAACCGATAGATTCCAAGGGCTGAATACATATCCTTCCGGTACCTGATTGCGGGCAGGTCGAACCATTGAATTAGTACCAATTGAAACTCGTGCTTCGTAACTGTCGCGACGCGTTACTACGCGGACCCGTTCGCCATCCGAAAGCCCAAATCGTTTCGCGTCGTTTTCATGCATTTCAACATATTGTTCCGGTACCAATTTTCGGGTCGTTGCTCCTCGAATGGTTTTAGCAGTATGGAAATGTTCGTACACGATTCCTAAGCCAAGCCATAGGGGATATTTGTCTTCATCAATCGCATCCTGAAGTCCCTTTGAGGCGTTGTCATAAAATTCGAGATCAGGAAGTTCTGGTGTCAGCGCAAAATCACGGGCTTTTATGAGTACGTCTTGATTTTCATACAACCATGGACCTTCACCTTTTTTTGCCCCGTATTTCGAAAGTTCCGCGGTGACTTCTTTGATGTTTTTGTTGTCTACACCGTAATCCTGTTCGCACAAATGAATGTGCGCTTTACCGTCAGAATGGCGGAAATTCTCGTAGGGTTTGTTCGAGGGATCCCAAACTTCCTGATGCATGTAACGACGCTTTGTACCACCGGCTTTCGCGACGTCGGCACTGGGCGCCGGCCATTGGACACCGCGCAGTTGACGGAGTTGCTCGTAGAGACCGATGCCGTCTTTGTCACGCACTTCCAGCATACCGCTCAGGTCGGCGTCGGAACCTTTGGACGCTTTCACGATGTCTTCGAATACGTCTTCAGGGTCGTAGAAAGCTTGCCCATATTCGTTTTTGATCGTTTTCTTATACGGAAGAATCTTATCAGCGTCGAGGCCAAGTTTCGTCGCAATGGCTTTCGATTTGTCGATCGCCAAATCCATGTCGGGCAATGTATCGGTAAGAATGTCGCCCTTTTCATTTCGAGCGACGGAGACTCCGTCACACACATATACACGCCTTTCCGATTGGATGTATGTGCCACCGGTCCATTCGCCCCAAGTCATTGCCGGATAGACGACATCTGCGTACAACACGTTGGGTGCATGACGGTAGATTTCCTGTACGACATTGAACATTCGTTCCATGCCTGGACGAACTAGATTGGCTACATCGGGCATATGGATATGGGTCGTGTACATCCAGAACATGGCGTGCAAGTCGTTGTTGCAGGCACGCTCCATCATCCCGATTGCCATGGGATTATCGAACAACGAGGTTTGTTTTAGCCTATCTCGGTCGATACGCCATGAGTCTGAAATCCAATCCCGCCATTCGACGTTACTCAAAGGTTGATTGAATGGAAGCCGTCCGGTCAACCCTCCCATGAGCCGTTCACTCATAGCGTTCGGCTGACCGGTTTGAGAGTGGGTGCCACAACCTTCGCGACCCACATTCCCAGTCAAAAGATGAAGGTTAATAATTGAAACCGTATTATTTTGGCCGTGTAAATGCTGGTTGTACCCAATGCCCCAATAGGTCAACACGCCACCCTTGCCGGTTTTGCGTCCTTTGATTGACGCTTCGGCCCAATGTTTGGCAACCGCTTCGATTTCTTCCACCGTCACCCGGCCTCGGTCGAGTAATTTGCACCGCTCGATCACCTGTTCCGGCGAATAACGTAATTCAACGCCCTGGACGTAATCACGCCAGCCTGTCGTGTTTTTATCTAACCACTCTTCCGACATGACTGCCTCGGGGTATTTCTTCAAAATCACGTGCGCGATGGCGTTGAGGTAAGAGATGTCTCCATTCAACGTGGGGAAATGAAATGAGTTTCGGGGATTGATGGTATTCAATCCGGCGACCGTTCCGGTGTGTCGAGGATCGGAAACGAGTGTAGGGATGTTCTTCGCTTTTTTGTGATCGGCCACACGCCAAAAAAGTACTGGGTGTGACTCGCGGGAGTTGTGGCCCCAAAACGTAATCATATCCGCGCTGTCAATATCTTCATAACTCGTCGGTGGTGCATCGGACCCGTAGGACTTGAAATAACCCGTAACCGCCGAAGTCATACACATACGGGCGTTGGCTTCGATCGAATTCGACTGAATAATACCCTTCATTAGGAGGTTCTCGATCCACTGCGTTTCCATCGTAAGCTGCCCAGACCCACTGAGCCCAACTGAATTCGAACCGAAATGTTTAATAATGTCGACTGTTTTTTCGGCCACCATTTCTTCCGCTTCTTCATAAGGCATTTCATCGAACACGTCATCGTCGAAGCGACCCTTTGTGGCGGATACGTGGCCCGTAATGGGGTCGGACATATCTTTTCGGACCAACACATGTTCGATGCGATCCTTGTAGATGGGCTCGTGTGCGCTCAATCCTTTGATACACTGAACGCCTTTGTTGGTCGGGTGTTGACGATCCGGAATCATCCCTACGATACGATCACCCTCAACATTCACAAGAGTTCCGCATCCTACACCGCAATAAGGACATGCGGATTGAAGCGTACGTCGAGCACCGGTCGCAATCGTATTCTCCAAAGCTTCGGCCGATACGAATTCTCCCGGGAGTCCGGGGAACGTCGCTGCACCGGCCGCCACTGCAGTAGACCACTTCATGAAGTCCCTGCGGTTCATAATGGGCTTCGTTTCTTTTCTCATGATATTTACTCTCCTTCTGGCAGGTAGTCTTTCTGCCAACTTCGGATAAAAGACACGATGTCAAAAATAGCTTCAGCATCAAGGGAAGCAATTCCCCCTGCGTTGTCACCAAAAGGCCTCATGGGTGTATTGCTGCGGCCACGCGCAATGGTCGCCAAAAGAAAGCCGTCCGACGCAGCTTCCAAAAACTCACGATTGTTCAAGGCTGGGGCAAAGTGCTCTTCACCGTCCATCGTCCCGTAGCCGTTCGGTCCGTGGCAGCTCGAACAATATTGCCCGAACATTTCTCTCCCGGCGCGAATGGCCCGTTCACTCATTTCAGCCACGGGTCGGTGTGCGCCCCATTTCTCTTCTTTTTCCCAAAGCCGCATGTAGGCGATGATGTCCTGAACCGTATTGGGATCAAGTTGTCCTACCCCTTGAAAACCATGGACCATGGGAAGCATTGCAGTACCTTCCCGTCCCAGCGCAATCGTGGCGGATAGAAATCCGTCCGAAGCGGTTCGAAGGAAAGTCGGATTGCGCAGTTGTGGTCCGGAAGCACCTTCTCCTTCTTGGCCATGGCAACTTGCACAACTCTGTCCATACAGTTCCTCGCCGAGAACCGGATTGCCCAAGCCGGTACGGACCAACGGGGTTTCGCTGCTCCCGTTACCATTGCCTGAATGACGCAAGAATGCAACCACATCCATGATGTCATCAGACTCGAGTTCTACAATGCCTTGCTCCGAATCCAGGAACCCTTCCATGGCAGTGCCTGTACGACCGTGTGCGATCCAATGGTAAAGGAGGTCATCGGAAGCGGTGTTCAGGAAATCCGAATTGATTAATCGAGGACCAACTCCGCCTTCTCCTTCCGCTCCGTGGCACTGAACACACGCTAGATCGTAGTGGACTTTTCCCACATTGTAATCGCCAATGCGTGGAGCCTTGGCCAGTTCAAAAGTTTTCTTTTCCTGCCACGAACGCATGTATGTAATCAGACCGGCTACTTGGTCCGCATTAAGCTGAGGCCATGCAGGCATGGCTGTAGCGGAACGCCCATGGACAATGGTCCGATACAAAAAGTCGTCGGACATGGCTGGAACGATATTCGGGCTATTCAGGCGAACGCCAATTCCGCCTTCGCCCGTTTCGCCGTGACATGCCGCACAATTTCCGGCAAATACCGCCTCGCCAAACAAACGATTGTCTTCCCCACTATAGGCCGCGAAACTTTTCTGTACTTCCTCAAGTGACGGCGGTTTCGGCTGCCAACTACGAATATGGGCGACAAGGTCGCTGACGCTCTGCGCGTCCAGATGTTTCCACGATGCCATGGCTGTTCCGGGACGACCGTGAATAATGCTTTCGGCCAGGAATTGATCCGTGGCGATTCCCAGGAATGTCGGGGAATTGAGCGCGATCCCGATACCGCCGTCGCCATTCTCGCCGTGACAGTTTGCACAGAGCCCCGCGTATAGTGCCTCGCCCGCTTCTTTGCTCCCTCGGAACGAAAGTACATCTTTAACGTCAGCTCCTTCATCCTCCCATCCGCGGATGTACTCAACGATCTCATCTATTTCGTCATACGTGATTCCATCTTCATAAGGTCCCCATCCGGGCATCGAAGTGTTGCTCCGACCACGGTCGATAATGTAACGGAGATAATCATCGCTGGCGACCGCCAACATATCGGGATTATTCAATGCTGGAGATCGAATGCCGGGTACGTCGCTTTCACGCCCATCAATCCCGTGACAGGCCGAACACATTTTTTCGTACATTTCTTTACCAGTAAGCGGTGCCGGAGGTTCCGCCGCGACGGGGCGGGGAACTGCATACGATAGTGGTACTTCTTTGCTTCGAAGTGATAAAACATACGCTGTCAAAGCGATAGCATCTTTGTCGTTCAAATCCATATCTGGCATAGAAGTGCCCGGCGATAGTTCACCGGGGTCGACAAAATGTCTGCGGAGCCATTCTGCCACCGTATGTTCTTCGCCGTGAAAATGAGAGAAGTCGAAATCATGCCGAGTCTTGTCGCCGACGAACGTGATATCGGGTCCCATCGTTCCCCCAGTACCGTCAATTACGTGACAGCCCACGCATCCTTTCGTGTCGACAAGCTTCTTCCCGACAGCGACCAGATTTGTAATGGATTCCGGCTTTTCAGTATTAGTCTCAAACGCACTTGCAAGCCATACCGACTCGTCCTCATGGCATGTCGCGCACGACGAATACATGTATTCGCGATCATAAATGGGGTAAAGCCAATCTTCGGTGTGTCCATGAGCTTCAATGCTTTTCGTTGCTAGACCCTGCCCTTGGTGGCACGTGGTACACCCGAACCGTTCCAAGGGATGGTCGCTGAGAAAGTCTCCCGGATGGCTCATAAACGGTTGCTTGACGTCCGCCATTCGAGGGTCGCTCACACCCGTATGGCACGTGATACACCGATCCGTACGTGCTAATTCAGGTAACACATTTTGTTCAATTTCATTTACTTCGAACATTGCCGCAATAGATTGTCCACTTTCGTCTATCGCTTGTTCGTTCAATAGATCATCGTATTGCGCGCGGAGGATTCGCCATTCCGGAAAAAAGTTTTCCAACAGGGCCGCACCAATCAGCAAGACCAACGTGGCGACACTTACCACGAGCAAACCAATCTTGGTTTTGCGATCATAAGCAACAGGATTAAATGGTTGCTTCATGGACTAATCCTCCATATCTAAAAAAAATATTTAGTGTTTGGGCCATTGGTCTTGACTCCAGTAAAAATCCCAATTAGGTCCGCGCAAATAGACGGCCACGTACGTCAAGACGACAAAACCGGCTAAGAAACAAGTGAACAAAGCGACCGCCCCCAATCGGGTAGACTGTGTTTGGCGTACGACGAGAATCGACCAAATGGCGTACGCCGCCGTGAGAATGCTGCCTGGATTGAAAATAATGATGTACAGTTGGTTAATGTCAGGAAACCAATTTCGAAGCCAACCGAATTTCACAGGGACGGCTACCGTCAAAATGGCAAAGATGGTTCCGTAAATGACGGACCACAATGCGGTTCTCTTTCCACGAGCGCCACTGAACCAGACCCCGGAAGGCTCGCGTTCGCGATCCAGATAAGGAATTAGTGCGAGACCCACTACCACAACCAATGGAATTACAATGCCGCCCACGAATGCTGAATACGAAACGATTTCCTGGAGGCCGAGAAAATACCACGGAGCCTTTGCCGGGTTTTCCGGGACCTGCGGATTTGCTATTTCTTTCAATGGCGCATCAAACGCCATCCCCAAAACTAACGCGATCAACATCGTAACCATGAAAACGAGAATTTCCGCACGCAATAAATACGGCCAGCTTGGAACTGTTTCATCCACATTCTTTCCCGTCTCGGCGGTGCGTCCTTTGACAATGGCCATAAGACCATACGAGCGCGTCGGTTTGTCTTCAGGGCTCATTCCAATTTTCGCCGCCGTGCCGACACCTTTTCCTGCCGGGGTGGGAGAACCATCGGGCCGTGCCAGTCCGCCGTCTTTACGGACTCTCCAAATATGAACGCCCAACACGGCTAGGAAAATAATGGGTAAAACCATCACGTGTAATAAATAGAAGCGGGTCAATGCGCCTTGACCTACGTCCGAGGCTCCCAACAGAAGTTCTTTTTGGACATCTCCAACATAGAATTCTTGTGGCAGCCCTAGCGCGCCAGCGAGTTCGTTAGGCGATGCAGCGATATTGGCACCGATGGTGATCGCCCAAAAAGCCAATTGATCCCACGGGAGCAAATATCCGGTGAAGGAGAAGAACAGCGTAAGCACGAAAAGGAACATACCGAGAACCCAGTTCATTTCGCGTGGGGCTTTATATGCGGCCGTATAAAATACGCGAGCCATGTGAAGAATTACGCAAAACACCATCATGTGTGCCACCCAACGGTGAATGTTGCGAATGAACCGTCCGGTTGGGACGACGTACATGATGTCTTTGATGGAGTCGTAGGCACCTTCAAGCGACGGCACGTAATACACCATCAAGAGGACTCCAGTTACGACCAATATCGCGAATTGCGACAACAGCGATATACCCAACGCGTACGTGGTCGTGATTCTTAAACTATGCGGATGGACGCGTGCCGAATGAACATGTAAAAAGAAATTCGTGGAGACTGCTTGAGATTTCGCCCGATCGGACGTGGGCGCTCCGTGCCGAATCGTGGAATGAAACACGTTTCGCGGGAGTTCTTTTACATTACGCCAAAATGCTGTGAGACCTGTAGACATTTGCCTTTTCCTATCCGAGTTGGAAAAATTCGCCTTCCGGAACTTCTTTACCTTTGTCGACCACCAAATTTCCATCCGCGGCTTTCGAAACGGAAAGCCACATTAATCCGCGTGGTGCCGGACCCCCGACAACATTCCCATGTTCATCGAAAATTGACCCGTGGCACGGGCATTTGAATCCGGATTCATTTTTGTCCACCACGCAGCCCAAATGCGTGCAGATTAATGACATAGCCGCGACCCCTTGATTGCCGCACACTACCCGTACGTTTTGATCCGAAATCGTTTTAATCGTTCCGGGTGTAAACTCCGAAGCTTTTCCGACCCGAAAACGCTTCGATGCTTCGGGCAGTACGCTTGGTTTCGCGAGCCGGACCATGCCGATAATAGAACCGAAGACGGCGACGCCGGCGCTCCACATGCTCGCAATGCCCAGAAAATCTCTTCTCGGTATCGGCTCGGGATCTAATCGGTGAGACATGTCGGTTTCTCCTGGAAATGAAAATCTTCCATCGTAATTGCTCCCACAGGGCAACGTTCTGCGCAAAGAGCGCAACGAATACATATGAGTTCGTCTTTGATAATCGCCGACGCTTCTTCGGCAGGAAATCCATTGAGATGATCGTTGACTAGATTGCTTGGGGCATTCGCCGGTTCGACTGCGTCAAGGGGCACGATCAACAAACATTTTTCCGGACACACATCTACACATCCGCCACACAAAACACATCGTTCACCATCGAAAATGGTGTTTACTCCGCAGTTCAGACACCTGCAGGCTTCTTTTCGTGCCTGTTGCGCGTTGAATCCCGTTTCCACGACCACCGCTTGACCGGATAGCCGTTTCGTGGGCTCGATTGATGGAGGTGAAATGCGGGTCTGTTTTTCGTAATCCGATTCACGGGAATAAAATGCGTCGGCAAAATGGAGTTCGGTGGCCCGTGTGGTTATTTCTTTGCCTGTAATCTGCTTGTAGATAGATCGTGCGGCGGCTTTCCCCGAAGCAACGCCGTGAATCAAGAGTTTGGGACCGTACGCCAAATCACCCGCAATAAATACGTCGGGTTGGCAGGTAACACCCGTATCCGGATCGCATTTAATGGCGCCATTCGGTAGGACCTCCAAGCCGTCAGTATCTTCGTCAACGAACGCTAAATCGAACGTTTGTCCGACAGAAATGATTACCGTATCGCATGCAATATTGGTTAAATCCGCTTCATCGAATTTCGGACTAAACCGGTGGTTTTCATCAAATACTTGGGTGCACTTTTTGAACAAAATCGACGTGATATTACCTTCGGAATCACGTACAATTTCGTGAGGCCCCAGACTGTTTTCGCGACGAACACCTTCTTCGTCTCCTTCGATGATTTCGATATCATCCGCGGGCATTTCATCCAACGACTCCAAAGAAACCAAATGAACTGAACTTCCGAATGCAAATCGTTTAGCCGATCGTGCCGCATCGATAGATATTTGTCGAACCACTGTACGGCCCACATCGTAAGCGACGTTTCCGCCCCCAATGACAACGACGTTCTTACCAAGAGTCAATGGGTTGCCCAATGCCACATCCCGCAAAAATTCGACGCCCCCCAAAACTCCAGGCCCTTCGATTCCCGGCAACGGAATGAATCGCGATTTTTTTGCACCGACCGCAACCACGACCGCATCGTGTTCTTCCCGCAGTTCGGTAAATGAAACGTCTTTTCCAACTGTACAATTCGTTCGCGCTTCCACACCCAAAGACGTAATCACTTCAACTTCTGCACGGATTAAGTCACGAGGCAATCGGTATTCCGGGATGCCCAATGCCAGCATTCCGGCCAACACATCTTCCATTTCATAAATCGTTACCGAAAAACCCAACAAAGCCAGATCGTGAGCCGCCGCTAAACCAGCTGGACCGCTTCCGATAATTCCTACGCTCTTGCCTTTAACTTTAGGTATATCGCCGTCCATCAATGCCTGCAGCATCGGCAATAATTCTTCCCGGTCTTGGCATTGACGAGGTGCATATCGTTTCGCTGCTTCTTTCAAGTAGGAAATCAACGTCTTACCACCGTCCGGACGGCCCTGCGGTCCAAATTGATCTGATACGTATCGTTTGAGCGCCCGAATTGCGACCGGTTTATCGTAATCGCCTCGTCGACATGCAGATTCGCAAGGGGCGCCGCACACCCGTCCGCATATGGAGGCAAGCGGGTTGGGCCCGCGGGCGATCAAATACGCCAATTCGTCATCACCGTCGGCGATTGCACGTACATAACCCCGCGCATCAGTGTGGACCGGGCAGGCGATCTGACATTTGATCTGGTCTTTCCAGTACTCGAACTCAGGTATGTTGACTTGAAGTCCCAATAATTTCTCCACAACGGTCGGCATGTGTCCATAGACGAATCGCCTATTCAAGCATTCGTCACATTGCTTGCTTGTTAAAGCGCATAATCTGTGCCTAGGGCCGAACGTTTGCACGCGATGATAAACGCCCTAAAAATAGGCCTTCTGGGAGGGAGTATGTGTCCTAGGCAACAGAAGTGTCCTGGCTATGGACACAGTTGGTCAGTACATAAGTGCCTAAACGTCAACATTTGAAACTGCTTTTAGGAATCCGTCGAACCTATATCATGGACGTTTCGTCATGTAGACACGCATCGGTTTTTTGGGCTTCACAACCATCGAGGGGCAGTTCACAGAGACCCACGATCCTGTCTGAATTGAGAATGATGTCCGCATCCTTTTCTGCACGGACGTTTCCAGTTTGACGGTCATGGATCCGGAAATGGCAATCTTGCATGTGTACGAAACCACGATGCCGAGCGAAATAGTCGGAGACGCGAACTCCTTGATGGATTGACGCGTTACCCGTGATCGCACCTTCGGCAATGAGACACGAAATATTGTGGGCAATTTGTACACCTACCGACGAAGCTGATTCCGGTGATTCCGTGTCCATGACAGCCATAAATGAAATCCCCTGTTTCTTGATCGCAAAAAAATCCAGTGCTGATTTGCGATGTTCGATAAATGCACTCGTTAGCGACAAAAAAGGATTGGTATGGGATAAAAAATCAATAAATCGAGTGTGAATAGGCACTTGGATGTCCGCAACAATCCATCCCATATCAGTGAATAGGCGAGCCGAAACGACGCGATTCAGTTTGTTTCGTATTGTTCGGGGTTTCCTCAGAGGAATTTCGTCATTCAGAATTTTTTTCCAAGCGGGCATTTTTACTCCAATTCATTTGACGAAGAGACCACTATTGAGCCGATTCGTCAGTGACACCTCTGTTCAATGGGACATTGCATAGGCAACAGGTAAGGGGATCAACATCGCATCAATCAACCTTTTTAACGTTTTCACATCAACTGGTTTTAGGACATGACAGAAGGCTCCTTCCTGGTTTTGAAACGAGTAGCAAAACGGCGGAACGACGCCCGACATGACGATGATAGGGAACGTTGGATTCGATTTCCTTAACCCGTTAATCAACGACCAACCGTCCATTTCCGGCATAATGAAATCCGTAATCAATAGATCGGGGCGGAAGGAATGGAATTTAGTTAGCGCCTCTAATCCATTCTTAGCGGTTTCAACGTTGTAACCATCGAGTCTTAGCAAAATGCTCAACGTTGCAATCAGAACAGGCTCATCATCGACAACAAGGAGTTTCGTGGGTTGAGTCTTCAAGGTACACCTCCTTTTCGTTTCCCAAAAGAAGAGGCATAATTCGTGCCAGAAACAGCCACGTCGGCAAGTTCATTGCTAGGGAAGGGCTTCTAACTAAGCGAGAGGGCATTGAGCGCTTCGAAATGAGCTTTAGAGAGGCTGGGAGAATTCGGCAATCCTCGCCGCTACCCATCGAACCCCACGATCCTCATCCCGAAAACCACGACAGTTTCTTTGTGCGGCTAATGGCCCGCCACTGCTTCGCCCCTCGTCAATTGATAGATTTGAATTCCCAAAAACAGGAGACACATCGCGCTTGCCAGGTAAGGCACCCAAACTCTTACCTTCATCACATGATCGGGCGTCACGATCTCTTTCTTCAGAATCCTGATAAGGGAGATGTTTACCAGAAGAAAGACCAGGATAATTACGAAACTCGTGAATTTTGCCAATGCGGTTAGATCCAGATTGACGGCTAGCAACCAAACGACGGCACCGATCATCATCGTCGCGATATAGGGAGTCTTTCGAGTGGCATGAACTTTAGAAAGCCACAAAGGTGCCAAATTGTTTTTACCCATTCCATACAAAACTCGAGCGCACATGATGATTTGAACCAACGCACCGTTCACAACTGCAGCCAGTGAAATCAAGCTAACAAACCGCGCCATTCCTTCACTGTGTCTTTTCATGATATCCGCAATGGGTGCGTTGCTGGCCGAAAGTTCTTCAAGCGGCATTTGAAGAATCGCGGCCAGCGCAATCAGGAAATAAAATAGGCTGCTGATGATAATGGCGGCGACGATCGCTTTAGGAAGAGTCCTCTCTGGTTCTTTTACCTCTTCAGCCATGTTAACCATATCTTCGAAACCAATATAAGCGTAAAAAGCCAAAAAGGCACCTAGAAGAATTCCGAACCATACTGTGCCATCGGTCAATGGTGGAGTCAGTTCACCTAAGCGTTCCGGTACGTCCAGAAATGCGGGAGCGCTGTACATCAAAACGAGCAATAGACCGATGATACCCATGATCGTAGTGACGGCGGTGGCTACGACAGATTCTCTAACTCCCCATACAGCCAAGAAAGTCAAAAGCGTGATCAACAACGTGATCGCCCAGAAATCCGATATAGGGACGAATACTTGAAAGTAACCCACAAACCCGTTTGCGATAGTAGCCGCGCTAACAATCCCGGTGAGAACCACCATCCAACCGACAATGCGAGACAGTCTCTGACTATTAAACGCTTCTTGAACGTAAACAGCTTCGCCCGCACTCTTGGGGTAACGAGACGTAAGCGCCGCGTAACTATACCCAGTCAGACTTGCCAACAAGGCAGCAATCAGAAACGCAATGGGAGAATAAATACCTGCGTGAATGGCAACTTTACCAACGAGAACATAGATCCCCGCACCTAAAATAGTCCCCAAACCATAGAGCGTTAACATCGGTAACCCTATGGTGCGGTTAAGAATTTGGTTTTCCGTTTTTGTGTTCATATAAAAATCAACAGACAAATTAGCTAATTAAAATGTTTATTACCCAAAGTTTCGGCGCAAAACGTGGTGTAACTACGAAATAGTTTTTCTGATTATATAATTACCCAAGAGTTAAGGAAAATATTCTGGAATTTCTGATCTTCGATATCGAAAGGTGATTCTTCAAGATTGTGCGTGAGTTGCCTGCCCAATATAACTATAAACCGGCAGTGATGGCTCAATGATTTTTCTCTGGTTACAAAATGTCACCGTCGAAACTGCGCACTTCGAAAATCGTTTCGGAGAATTCAAGTAAATTCGGGTAAGCTTGGTGCTCTGTATACAGATTCAGAGATTCGTCGAATTCAAATTAGCCCGAAACAGCGCGCTGATGGGGCCATTACGAAGGAGCTTACTGCGTCATCAAATCGGAGAAAAATGAATGGTGGTGTGTGCAGTCGAGTCGAACAGGTTCTCACTTTTACCGCGGTAACGGTACGGATATTGACAGGGAATTATGTTTCAAGATCAGGGAAATCCCCAAATAATTCTGAGGTGACGGATTTATAGCATCCATGTCTGGGACTGTTTATGCATCAGGCGTTGTAATGATCGGCGATAATTTGATCGATCAATGCGTCAAGGCGATCGTCCGGAGTGTAATCCAGTGCCAGGTGGTCCTTTGTAAACGTGGCGGCCTTTTGAAGGCCCTCTTCCAGACTGATTTCACACTGCCATCCGCCAACCGCTTCACGCACCTTGCTGTTGTCGAAAACGGCCGAGTTGGATTTGTCACCCTTGAGCGGTCCGAGCCAGTCTGACTTATAGTTTACCAATCTGTCCGTCGAAACATGGGCGACCCTGATTGTGTGTGCGAGAACGCTGCCCAACATAGCGACAATCTCGTTCCACGTTTGTGCGTTTTCGCGCGTAATGTGGAAGGCTTCACCCAACGCGCGCTCATTGCCGCAGAGTTTGACAAACGCCCGTGCAAAGTCGTCGGAATGAGTCATCGTCCATAACGACTGACCATCACCGTGCACCACGATCGGCTTTTCATTCAGAATACGCCAGGCCATATGATCTCCGGGGATACAGGTGCCAGGCAATCGCGTCCGGTAGGTATGGCTCGGGCGAACAATGGTCACCGGCAACTTGCCCATTGTGTGGGCTTGATGCAACAGGCTCTCGCAGGCTGCTTTCATACGACTGTATTCCCAGAATGGATTTTCCAGGGGTGTCTCTTCGGTGATGATGTCGGCCGTGGAGGATTTCTGGTAGGCGGATGCCGACGAAATGAACACGTACTGGCCACAATAACCGGTAAACATTTCGATGTCTCGACCGATCGTCACCGGGTCATAGGCAATGAATTGGCAAACCGAATCAAACCTGCGCGAAGCAAGTTCGGCGTAGAGCGAATCATCGCGCGCATCGCCAATGATGTGTTCAACCTCGGCGGGCAAGGTCTCGCTACGGCGACCACGATTGAACACGGTCACTTGATGTCCGGCCTTGACTGCAGCCTCAACGCAAGCGAAAGAAATCTCGCCGCTACCCCCGATGTAAAGCACCCGCGGCATCGGCCGTTACCCTACTGTGTTGATGCGCGCACCGCCTCTTGAGTGAGCATCGACCAGGTGATCCACTTCCTCGTCGACGAATCGTACATTTCGGATTACGCCGTGAATCGAGTCTGACTCGAATGCAGAACGTGCACTGGAATGAAAAACGAGGCGGCCATCACCCAATTCGCCTTCGTCCAGCAGCTTCAACGTTGGATCCTCCTGGAGCTGATCCTTTTGGGCGGCTGGAATATCACGAACTAGACGGCCGCGCCAGTGTTTGGCAAGTGCCGAGTGGTAAGTAAGCCCCAGCATGGCGCGTGGTAGGTCGGATTGATTTGGCACACCGCGATGCCACATGCGCGGATCACGAAAACAGACAGCCCCTGCCGATATCTCCATTCGCGCCGGTGGACCCCAGGCTTCCAGTAGATCAGGACGATCTTTTAAGCGGTTTGTTGTCCATGTTGCGACCTCAGTCTCCCGTTGGGATCCCGGGTAGATTTCAGTAGCGCCTTTTTCTATGGTTATATCAGCGAGTGCAACCGAACAGGACAGAGTGGTCGTAGGTGGCGGCCAGGGTTGCCCATCAGAGGCTGCTTCTTCAGATGTCTTCCACGAATAGGGGCGATCAAAGTGAAGGGGCTGAGAACCACTGCCCGGGCAGTTGACGTTTCCGTTGTAAAATCCGAGCCAGGCACCACTTCCCAGAACTGTCGCCACAACGCTTTCTATCAGTGGGTTAGCTGCGAGATCGGGACAAACATAAGGGGCGTACCGTCTGAGCCCTAATTGTAAATGCCCCAGTCCGGTTCCTTTTTCGTGCGGGGTCAACTCTCCACTGGACCGAACGATGCTTACGTCTTCAAGGATTGAAGGAAGCAGCAATTCTCGTGTTTTTTCAGAAACGATATTGCTCACCACGGCGTATCCGTCAGTAGAGATAGCCTCGCGCAGGTTTCCAAGAATTTCCTCTGGAAGTGTGCCCGTTTCATGATCGTACGGGGTAGCCACGTAGTGCATTTAAACCTCCTGATTCCTTTTTGGTTTTCCAATCAAAATTTTCTATAAAAGGATACATATGAGTCAGTAAATACCGCAACTCTTCATAGGAGCAACGAAGAACGCTCTCGCCTTGATCCGGTGCGACTTGTTGTATTTGAAAAGGTATACTAAATTACTTACACTGCTTTCTACTCGAATACGGAATCAATACGACGGGGCCCAGTAAAATGAACGAATCACCGGATGACGCCACTCTGCAGGGCCAGGATCACGTCGTTCTGGTTGTCGCCGACATTGAAACAGCAATCGAGAAATGGCGTGATCAATTGGGCTTACCCCTTCACCACCTTGTTACCCATGAAGAACACGGACTCCAACAGGCTTTTTTCCCTCTGGCAGACGGAACGTTTATTGAGCTTATAGCACCAACCAATGAAGAATCTCCTGTCGCTAAAATACTGAAAGAAAAAGGCGAAGGTCTGCACGTACTCGCCATGCAAGTAGATGACCTCGAATCTTCGGTAAAACGATTCCAGGAGAACGGTGTGGAGTTGATTGGCGCTGGTACGGACCGAGTTTTCATTCACCCTCAATCGGCCAACGGCATCATGATTCAATTGTGGCCGAAAGATCGCCCCCACCGCTGGCGTACCTAAGCTAATGGCAATCGCATCCCTACCTAGAAGTCCACGCTACCGCCGGGTCGCGTTCTGGGTTATCGTTACTCACTGTGCAACCCAAATGTTCTGCGCCGATGCAGCTGATTCTGACTGGCCCGAAGCCTGGTTTGAGGCCCCAAAGACTGCATCGCAACTAGGCATAACGGCATTCAAACAGAGTCCTGTATTGGCAGGCCAAAATCTGCCCCCGGTTGAAAATAGACTGCCGGAAGATCCCGTTGTCTCCGTGCCGCTCAGTTCCAACGGCAGTTATGGCGGAACCGCTCACATCATCGTCGATGATGCAAATATGTTTTACGGTCCAGAAGGTCCGTTCACCATTTCGGCGGATCATAAAACCATCCTGCCTAACCTGGCCGAATCCTGGTGGTACAGTGAAGATGGTCTCCAACTTACGGTCACGTTGCGTAAGGGGTTGAAGTGGTCCGATGGTCATCCATTAAGTTCGGATGATTTTTTATTCATGATGAACGACGTGCAACTCAACCTCGACTATCAGCCGGTCACGCCGCGTACTCTGGCAGGGATGAAACTGCACGCAGTCGATCCTTGGACGCTCGTCTATACGTTTAATAAGCCGAGCCCATTTTTCATCAACTTCATGGCCCAATCCCCGGAATCGTTTTTGGCACCTAAACACTACTTCTCTCAATTTCATCCATCCTACACCGACGCTGATCAGATTGATGAGCGTCTAAGAGAGATTGGATTTATCAATTGGTCAACATTCGTACAGACCAGCCTGCAAATGCGGCGTTTTGAAGAGTTGATAAACCAACCCACCATGCGCGCGTTTACGCATACGACCATCAGTCCAATCCTTGTTCGCTACGAACGTAACCCGTATTACTTCAAGATCGATCCGACCGGCAAACAATTGCCTTATGTTGACGCCATTGAGGCAGAGATTGTCAGTGGTGGTGCGGTCCCGGTTGCCAAAGCTTCGACAGGGCAGCTCGACTTCGCCGCATTCCGTTTGCCCACGCAAGACATTCCACTGCTCAAACTGGGCGAGCAAAACAGTGGCATCAAAGTGAAAATATGGCGCCGACTACATGGGAGTGATTTGGTCATTCAAACCAACTTCAACCATACCAACGTTAAGTTGCGCACTCTATTTTGGGACGTACGGTTCCGTCGAGCACTATCTTTAGCAATTGATCGCGACGAGATGAACGAAATTATTTACTTTGGTCGTGGGGTCCCTCGCCAAGTGACGGTGATTCCCGACAGCGATTATTTCGAACCGCACTTTGCGACCGCCTATACCGAATTTGATACCAGCACGTCTAATCAGCTTCTCGACGAATTAGGACTGGATGATATCGACGGTGACGGGCTGCGTGAATACCCTGATGGCAGCAAACTAACAATTACGGTCGAATATGTGGATACCGAAACGCCCAAGCAGATCTCCATGGAACTCGTTTCCAGCTACTGGAATTCTGTCGGCATTGACGTGCGGCTCAAGCTGATTGATCGCGGGTTACAATATTCCCGCGCTATTTCCGGTGCAATGGAAATGACCGTGTGGCATGCTGATCGAACCACCGACATTTTATTCCCTATTAACCCCGATTTTTGGGTGCCTCGAAAGCTCGCTGCGAGCTTGTCCATGTGGAGCGAGTGGTCCCGATGGTATCTCACCGACGGTCGCCTCGGCGAGGAGCCACCACAAGAGATTCGTAACCTCCAGGAATGGGCCGATCAATTAGCCACATCCATGGACCCATCGCTTCGCATTCAACTGGGCAAGAAAATTCTTGCCTCAAATGCCGAAAATGTCTGGTCTATTGGCACCATTGGTCTCGCACCCCATCCAGTGGTGGTTTCCAATCGTCTCAAGAATGTGGTTGAGCAGGGCTTGTGGGGATATGACACCCGGTGGACGCTGCCCTATCATCCGGCGACTTGGTATCTCGACCAATGAAAAAGTATGTACTGCGCCGTTTACTTGGCATGATTCCTACCTTGGCAATCATTTCCGTGTTGGTATTTGTTGTCATTCAATTGCCGGAAGGCGATATCGTGACCTCAAAGCTTGATCAGTTGACAGCAAGCGGACTCGATATGACCGATGATCGTGTTAAGAATCTGCGTGCTCAATACAATTTGGATAAAC
>Ga0315336_1001058_pt1 | contig 59802 bp, 62 predicted proteins | sample ASW5metaG_FD_204512 | JGI IMG/M metagenome (GOLD analysis project Ga0315336, IMG submission 204512) | Ammonia-oxidizing marine archaeal communities from Monterey Bay, California, United States - ASW #5 | ecosystem: Environmental > Aquatic > Marine > Intertidal zone | place: USA: California...
GTTTGATGACTGGTGGCATGATTGTGCCATGGTAGCCGCAACCGATCATCGAAACGAACACTCGGTTTCTGTGTCGCATGTGTCGCAGGTAGGTGCTGGTAGCACGTTCACTTCGGGTGGGCGGGAGGTTTAAAGGTCGTTCACTCACGATAGAGGTAGGTACGGCGTGATCGATCAGTTGTTCCAATGATTCATGTCCCGTAACTGCCAGCATTTGGTCAATATCCGACTGACTGGGACCTATGTGGCGACGAATGAAATCTCGTGGAATCTCAAGATCGTCAAGACTTTTACGCAGCTTTCTCATAATCCCCCCTTAGGATAATTCAAGCACGGCGGTTCAGGTTGGCTCAGCAATTAACGCGTTGTAGGTCGTCTCTGACAGCAAGTTTTCTAACTCGGAAGTGTCTGCTATTTCTATTTTGTAGAACCAACCTTGACCTGTGGCGTCGTCATTAACTGATTCAGGTGAATCGTTGAGTGACTCGTTGACTTCAACGATTGTTCCCGTGACTGGTGACTTGACGTCTCCGGCGGCCTTCACAGACTCGATGACGGCGGCCTCGTCACCTTGATTAACAGTTGTGCCGACCGCAGGAAGTTCAACGTAAACCAGTTCCCCCAGTTGATCTTGTGCATAGTCTGTAATTCCGACGGTCACAAGAAGACCTTCCACGCGAGCCCATTCGTGGTCGCTCGTATATCGTAAATCGCTCATGCTGAATCAACTCCTGATGTAATTTAGTGTCGTTTGTAATTATGTTGTACAAAAGGTAAGTGGCAGATCTTAACGCTAAGAGGTTTATCTCGCACAATGGCCCGAAGTTCGGTACCAAGGTGACTGTAAGTCGATTTGACATACCCCATTGCTATTGGTCTGCCAACTGTCGGTCCATAGCCCCCGCTGGAAACCTCGCCGATGGATTCGCCCGTTGGGATGATGATTTCACAGTGGGCACGAACAGGCGCGCGACCTTCAGGTTGAATCCCCACCCGGGTCAGTGAGGAGCCATTTTCGAGTTCAAGCAATATGGGCTCCGAACCCGGGAAGCCACCAGATTTGGAGCCGCCTTTCCGGCGGCTTGCGGGGATTGCCCAGGTCAGCCCCGCCGCCACTGGTGTGGTATTGGGGTGAATGTCATTGCCATGCAGACATAAACCCGCTTCCAGGCGCAACGAATCCCGAGCACCGAGTCCTACGGGTTGCACTTCGGTTTGATCGAGCAGTAACTGGGCAAGCTTCAATGCATCGTCATAATTTGTCGCAAGCTCGAAACCATCTTCGCCTGTATAGCCGCTACAGAATGCCTGACATTTAATGCCCTCGACCTCAGTGTCCATGGTATCCAAAAATCGCATGGTCCTAAGATCTGGGCACAACCGTGACATGACCTCTCTGGACAGAGGGCCCTGTAGCGCCAGGAGAGAACGATTATCGAGGAGCTCAGCTGTACAGTCTGCTGGGAGACTACCAGCGATATGGTCGAAATCCTGGTGTTTGTTTGATGCGTTCACGACCAGAAGATAGTGATCTTCAAATCTTGAAATCATCAGGTCATCAAGAATTCCACCTGTGTCCAGTGTTAAGAAGCTGTAGCGCTGACGTCCTACATCGAGTGTGCTGAGATCGGTGGGAAGCAGCGATTCAAGTGATTCGGCAGCACTATCGCCGGTGACTTTGATTTGTCCCATGTGAGAGACATCGAACAGGCCTGCAGATTCTCGAACCTGCCGGTGTTCTGTGATGATACCGGATGGGTAATTGAGGGGCATCTGGTAGTTCGCGAACTCGACGATCTTGGCATCGAGTTCACGATGTAAGGCATAAAGGGGTGTCGTATTTGCCACTGTACCTGCTTTACTCACTCGAGATGTCAGTCATGATGATGAAAAAGGATGATTAGGAGCGATCCATTATATCTTTGCTAGACTTCGCCGGGCGCATAGGCTTTTATGCTCAGGGCATGAATAGCCTGTTTCATGGCATCCCCCATTGCTTCATAAACGAGTCGGTGTCGTGCCAGGGTTGCCAGTCCTTCGAACGCTTTTGAAACCACGACCACCTCAAAGTGGCTACCTCCAGCTGCAGCGCCAGAGTGACCTGCATGGAGATGACTCTGATCGTCTACCTCAACAAATTCTGCTTCCAGCTCCTGGTACAGCTTTTCGCGAACCATCTCAGCTCTTTTTTTTGAGACGATTTCCGTTAGGCCTGAATCGGAGGTTGGCTGGCGGTCATCGATCGAGTGTGTCATGTGTAATTACTAATTTTCATCGTGTTCGGGTTTTAGATATTTTGCAATAAGTAGCATCTGGCCCATGGCAAATACCAGGGTCAGTCCCATCAGACCAAAGACCTTAAAGTTAACCCAGAAATCGGTCCGAACCTGTTCGCTGAGTTCCGGGCGATAATAAAATGCAACATATACATTCAGCAGCCCAACAATCAGGAAGAAAATACCCCAGCTTAAATTGACATTGCGCCAAATTCTATCGGGCAGAGTCAATTTTGCACCCAGTAGAGCCTGTAATGCGGTCCGTCGGCCAACCAGGTGGCTGCCCAAAATAAGCACTGAAAATAACCAGTTGACGATGCTTGGCTTCCACTTAATGAAAGTATCGTCTCTAAACAACAGGGTGAGGCCGCCAAACAAAACAATTACGCCCAAAGTGATCAAGTGCATTGTTTCAAATCGCCGGTTCCGTAGCCAGAAAATAGAAACCTGCGCAATGCTGGCAATGATAGCGGTCGCTGTCGCGGCGTAAATGCCGTATACCTTGTAGGCACCGAAAAAAAGCACCAACGGGAAGATATCGAACAAGAATTTCATACGTCGCTGGTTTTGTTATGTGGTGGCGGCAACCGCTGGAAGTAAAGCACTATATCGGTCTTAATGGATACTACTAATGGGTAAAAAGTTCCATCGACTTCGCAGTATCGATCACATCACGGCGTTGGTCACTGGTCAGGCGGTTATTGGGAAGGATGGCTCGACCACAGTCTATTCCCAGCCGTTGTCCAAGAATTGTTTTGCCGACATCTGAGACAGCGTCGTACCGCCATATCAGGTTTGCAACCGCTTGGATCTCCTGCTGTTTTGCTCTGGCCGTGTCCAGATCCCCTGCTTTCCACGCGTCATACAGTTCGACGTACAACCAGGGCGAGAGTGATAAAGGCGCGTCAACAGTCCCGACAGCACCCATAGCTAGTGCAGGCAGTGGCAAATGGCCGAACCCTGAAAAGCACGCCAATCCCATATCGAGCCAGTGTCGAATCATCGATAGATCGTGGGCCGAATGTTTGAGGCCGATCAGGCTGGGTACTTCACGGCATAGAGATTCCATCAGGTTTCGATCGAATTCCACCTGAGTTGATTGTGGAAGATTGTAGGCGAAAAGTGGTAGCCCCTGCGCACTGTCTGCCACGGCCTTATAGTGATCGATGATAGAGGAATAACTTGTGCGTATCAGAAAGGGCGGAAGACAAGCTATGGCTGCACAACCGCCCCGCGCGGCACTTTCCGCTCCTTTTTTAGCGCTATGGGTAGTGATCGCACCGACGTGCATTATCGATAATGCGCGGCCCTGGGTAGTCTCTCCGGCAATTCTGGCCACAGTGTCCCTTTGCGTATCGGACAATAAAGGGCCTTCACCCGATGTTCCAGCGACCCAGAAACCATGGACACCGTAGGCCATGTTGTCTTCTAAAACAGCCCTCAAGCCCTTCTCGTGAATGCTGCCGTTATCCGTGACAGGTGTCGGGTTGGCCGGGAACACACCCGCAAACCGTTTTCTCGCGTTAGATCCAGCTTGTATAGGGTTCATTGTTTGGTTTTGCCCAGTCTGGTTTTGTCCCGGGGATAATTTCAACGTAGATAGAAGGCAATCTTGTTGCCATCCGGGTCTCGAAAATAAGCACCATAAAATGTGTCGCTGCCTCTTGGACCTGGCGCACCTTCATCCCTTGCGCCCAGATCAATAGCACGAGCATGCAGTCGCTGAACTTGTTCCTGACTGTCGACATTCAATGCAATCATCGTGCCATTACCCGCTGTGGCAGGTTTGCCGTCAGCCGGTGTAATTACTACCAGCTGAACATCATCCTCGGTGCCAAAGTAGACAGCCCTGCCAGCGACTTCTCGTTGTCGGGTAAAACCTAGTTCCTCAAACAAAGCTTCATAAAATGTTGCCGAGCGTGTCAGATTATTAGTGCCAACTGTTATGTATCCCTTCATAAGTGCCATCCACGGTTCGTGTTTTAGATAGATGTGCTTTCAGTAATCTGAAACTTGGCAATGACAATCACAGTTATAACCAAATCCCGGCAAACAAGGTACCTGACTATTTGCTCAATTGGGTATGGCTGTAAATTGATTGCTAAACTGGTACCGGAGGCCGGACTCGAACCGGCACGCACTTTCGTGCAAGGGATTTTGAATCCCTCGTGTATACCAATTTCACCACTCCGGCTTAGTTCTCTTACGCAAATTCTAGCGCTTTCTTCGGACTGACGTCACAAAAATCAATCCGGTTGCTTAACGCTATAGAATCATCAGGTGGGATCGGAATATTGGCATAGCAACGGTAGGAGGGTATTCTCTCTGAGATGAAAGCAACTTTGACAACTTTGAATGATATTGAGAAGGCGCGGGATGCGTTGCCTTCGGTAGTGCGAAGAACTCCAATTTTACCGCTGGCGCCTGAGCCGTGTGATATTGGCCATGAGAAACTGTTCCTCAAAGCAGAATGCCTTCAAGTGACAGGTGCATATAAAGTTCGTGCGGCTTTCAATGTGATCAGGTGTCTCAGCGAATTGGAACGGAAGCGGGGTATCGTTCTGGCTTCTTCGGGCAATTTTGCGCAAGCCTTCGCATTTGCGGGTGCCCAACTTGGTGTGTCCGTTGTCGTGGTAATGCTCGATCAGACCAGCACCTATAAGGTATCAGCCACGCAGAAACTCGGTGCTGAAGTTGTTTTCTGTGGTCGGGACGCACTGAATCGGCAGCCAACAGTCGAGACGATTGCTAGTGATCGTGGTATTACCTCAATCGATACATGGGAGTACCCGCCAGTAGTCGCAGGTCACGGCAGCATAGGTCTCGAAATTATTGAGGATGCCCCTGGGGTAGAACAAATACTCTTGCCGGTCTCGAGCGGCGGTGTTGCTGCCGGAATTGCGACAGCGGTAAAACTGAGTTCACCACATGTCAGGATCATTGGTGTTCAGCCTGAGGGTGCAAACGCGTACTATTTGTCTAGGAAAGCTGGAAAACCTATAACACTCAGTCACTGGGATACTATTGCAGATGGGTTATCTGCCCGGTTTCCAGGTGCGTATCCGTTCCATCACCTTCAGGAATATTTGGATGATGTGGTTCTGGTTTCGGAGAAAGAAATAGCCGCATCGTTTAGGTCGTTACTTTATCGGGGAAAGCTTTTGGTAGAACCGGCAGGCGCTGTTGCGCCTGCCGGTTTTCTTTCCGGCAAGGTTGATCAGGACCGCATTACAGTCGCCGCCGTAACCGGGGGCAATGTGACTGAAGAGACAGTCCAGACCTTGCTGAGCCTTTAACTGGGCGATTCAGGGAAAAGGAGCAGAAAGGGGTGCAACGGATGGAGTCAATACGACCTTTTGCAGAAGCTTGGTGCGAAAATTGACACCCGAGAACTATCTACCACCCGCCGCTGACAGTTGGTCGCGCTGCCAGCCGGCGTCAATCGGTTTAAATGCGGCGCGTCTTCATCATGCGGTTGAATTTGCCTGCCAGCATGAATCCGATTGGCTGTACGATCTATCAGAACAAAAAGCGATTGCTGGTTCGGAGCCGCCACCCTGGAATGAAATCTTGGGTCCACTCAAGCCACGCGGAGGACCTGCAGGATTGATTATTAGACAGGGACAAATAGGAGCGTCGTGGGGAGATGTCGAGCGGGTAGATCCGACTTTCAGTGCGACTAAAAGTTATATTGGCCTTTGTGCTGCGATTGCCTATCGAGATGGTCTTATCAGAAATTTTGACGATCCGATAAGCGAATACGATTCGTTTAACGAGTTTTCTTCAGAGCACAATAATTCAATCACCTGGCGTCACCTCCTGCAGCAGACAAGTGAATGGGAGGGTACCTTGTGGTCAAAACCGGATCAGGTAGATCGGAATCGACAAGTCGGACCGAATGCGAACGATAGTCAAAAAGGGCAGCCTCGACAATTAATGGAACCAGGCGGTTACTGGGAATACAACGATGTTCGAGTAAATTTAGCTGCGCTGTGCCTAACCCGATTGTTTGAAACATCGCTTTCAGATGTTTTGCGCAAGAATATTATGGATCCTATTGATGCAAGTCACAGTTGGGAGTGGCACGGATACAGGAATTCCTACATCGAGATTAAGGGTCAATTGGTGCAGAGTGTGTCAGGTGGTGCCCATTGGGGTGGGGGTTTATGGATCAGCTCTTTAGATCATGCGCGTATGGGTCTGTTGATAAGTCGACAGGGTCGTTGGGGTAATGTGGAGATTCTGCCTGAGCGTTGCTTAGGTCCACTATTTAGTCCGTGCCCACTGAATCTTAACTATGGTTTTCTTTGGTGGTTGAACTCCAACCGAAGCTTGTTCCCTGGTGCTGGCGAGTCCAGTGTATTCGCGTATGGCGCTGGCGCAAATTATGTCTGGATCGATCCCGATTACGATCTCGTGGTTGTGGTCCGTTGGATCGATGCTGGGTCGATGAACGACTTTACAGCATTGGTGATGGATTCGATCGTACGCCAGTAATCTGCGCCCAGTTGTTTGGTGTTCGATTAGTTAGAGTGTGGAACGATAGTCGTAGTTGTTGTTGAATCGGTGCATAAGGTAGTTACCGTAATGAACTGGTGAATCATTGTCGCCCGATCGGGTGAGTGATGGAAATGGCCGCACTTGTGTCTCAAAGGTGGGATCGAAAAAGAATGCTACCGAGTAGCGGTTCTTGGTACTTAATGAAACCCGATGAGGAGTTGAAGGCCAACGACCACCAGACCAGTACGACAGCATATCTGCAACATTGAGTACAAAGGTGTCAGGAATCGGTACAGCTGGTATCCATTGACTATCCCTGGTGAGTACTTCCAGTCCCCCGGTAAGGTCTTGAGAAACGAGGGTTAGAAATCCATGGTCCGTGTGTGGTGCCGAACCGTACCCGTCCGCAGCCGTTGAATTGGCTACAGCAGGATAGTGAAGTAATCTTAGAAAAACCGTTGGATCATCGAATGCTTGATCGAAAATAAGTGGGTCTTGTCCAAGTGCCACTGCAAGTCTTTGGACTAACTCAAGGGCTAGGAATTGCATTGCCTCATAATACTTTTCGACTTCGGTTTTGAATGCTGGCATCAAAGATTCAGGCCATTGGTTCGGTCCAAAAATCGCAGTCCCCCATCGGGCGTGATCAGGAAAGACTGGCTGCATGGCCATAAAGGATTCGGAATAGTTGGGTCGGTATGGTTTCTCAACAGAAGAAGTGACAGCTGTACTGGTATTGAAGCCAATGTAGCCACGGTGAAATGGATTGATTTTGATGTCTTGTTTGGCTGGTTCCGCAAGCGCGTGAAAGCGATGGGTTGCGTCGAATACCGTCTTAATAGTTTCGGTGGCTATGTTGTGACCTGAGATGTAGCAAAAGCCGTGTTTTTGAAGTGCCATATCCAGTTGTTGAGCGACACTTGGGTCGTCGATAGATGATGTTCCAGAATGGATGTCGACAATTGGTAGCGAAGGATTCAAGATGACAAGAGCTCCGATTAGTAAATGCAAGAACTTGAGCGTGACATAAAGTGTACCCCACTATATTTCGTCATAGACAGCGGGATCTAGCCAGATCAACGTCGAAGGCGCAACCGTTGTAACTGTATCTGTGCAATATACGGGAATTGATCAAGCCCAAATCTTAACTGATAGACCATATAGGCCGAAACATGTTGTTAGAAAACTTTGAGTATGACTTGCCGAAGGAGCTCATCGCGCAGGAACCTCTCCACGGGCGTTCAGACAGTCGCCTGCTGACCGTTACACGTGAAGGTCGACTGACGGACAAGCATGTTCGAGATCTTCCAGGTTTGCTCGAACCGGGGGATCTTCTGGTGTTTAACGATACTCGGGTATTCAAGGCCAGGCTGAGCGCCATGAAGGCAGGCAGCGGAGGCCGGGTGGAAATAGTTGTTGAACGACTACTGGGCCCGAGTTGTTGCCTCGCAATGATTCGATCCAGTAATCCGATTCGGGTCGGTTCGGAGCTCCTAACCCCAAGTGGGTACCGTTTGCAGGTTCGGTCGCGTACTTCAGATTTTTATCAATTGATAGCGTTGGCGGGTGCGGTTTTCGACAAAATTTTGTCCGCGGATGGTTCTTTGCCCTTGCCGCCCTATATACATCGACAACCGAATTTGCAGGATTATGATCGTTATCAAACTGTGTTTGCTGCAGAATCTGGCGCTGTGGCAGCCCCCACCGCCGGGCTTCATTTCGATGGGGAGTTAATGAGCCGACTAGAGACGGCAGGGGTGAAAGTGGGTTTTCTTACACTTCATGTAGGCAGTGGTACCTTCCAGCCAGTCCGTTCAAAGGTCATTGAGGATCATAGAATGCATAAAGAGTGTCTCAAGGTCGATGATGTGCTGGTTAGCGCTGTCAATCGGACAAGGCGTAATGGAAACCGAGTGATTGGTGTGGGAACGACTGTTGTGCGAGCGTTGGAGACGGCCTCCCAAAATGGCCAGCTAGTACCATTTGAAGGTGAGACTGACTTATATATTTATCCCGGGTACCGGTTTCGGACAGTCGACGCTGTTCTGACTAACTTTCACTTGCCTCGGTCAACTCTGCTGATTATGGTCAGTGCGTTTTCGGGTGTTGAAAGGATTCGAGAGGTCTATAAACATGCGCTGAAGCAAAAATATCGATTTTTCAGTTACGGAGATTGTATGATTTTGAATAAGGCGGAAGATCTGGATGAAGTTTGAAGTTTTGACATCTGACGGTAGGGCCCGACGATCGGTGCTGGATCTCGATCGGAGACGAGTCGATACTCCGATATTTATGCCGGTAGGTACTCGTGGGGCGGTTAAAACAGTTACACCGGATGAAGTAGCTGCCAGCGGCGCTCAGATCATATTAGGTAATACATTTCATCTCATGTTAAGGCCCGGTGTTCAAGTCATTGCGCTGCACGGCACGCTTCACGATTTTATGAGTTGGGATGGCCCGATCCTGACCGACTCTGGCGGATTTCAGGTCTGGAGCCTGGCCGAGCAACGACGAATCAGCGAAGAAGGCGTCACGTTCCAATCCCCATTTGACGGCTCAACTGTATTTCTCGGACCCGAAGAGTCGATGCAGGTGCAGCAGGGGTTGGGTTCCGATATCGCCATGACATTTGATGAGTGCACTGACTACCCAGCGACTTATGAAGAAGCAAAGAGATCTATGGATCTGTCAATGCGTTGGGCTGCACGATGTCGGGACGCACACTCCGGCAGTCAGCAATTACTGTTTGGTATCGCCCAAGGGAGTGTATTTCCAGAACTCAGATCAAGTTCGCTAGAGTCATTAGTATCCCTGGGTTTTGATGGATACGCGCTGGGTGGTCTCTCGGTGGGTGAACCTAAGACAAAAATGTACGAGATCCTGGATGATTGTGCGCCCCGAATGCCCGCCGACGCGCCCCGCTACTTGATGGGTGTTGGAAAGCCCGAAGACTTGTTGAGAGGTGTTGCGGCCGGCATCGACATGTTTGATTGTGTGCTACCCACCCGAAATGCTCGCAATGGGTGGCTGTATACCTGGGATGGCGTGTTAAAAGTCAAAAATGCTCGTCACCGGCATGATACACGTCCGATTGACGAAACCTGCAGCTGCCCAGGTTGTTCCACCTACTCCCGCAGCTACCTCCGGCACTTGTTCGTCAACAACGAGGGATTGGGCCAACGGTTGTGTACGGTACATAACTTGTGGTTTTTTGGGCAGTTGATGCAGGAGATCCGACTGGCCATCGAGGAAAAACGGTTTGACAGTTTTCACAGAGGGTTTCTTTCGCGGTATCTCGAATAGGAACAGGATGTGGCATAATCACACGCTTTTCCAACGACCTAATGGATAAATTTGATGAGTTTTCTCATTTCTGATGCTTGGGCTCAGGTCGGGGGCGATGGTGGGAGTAGTTTCCTAAGCCTGCTGCCCCTGGTGATCATTTTCGTGCTGTTTTACTTTCTACTGATAAGACCGCAGCAGAAACGCGCCAAACAACACAAAGAAATGGTCGCGTCGGTCAAGAAAGGTGATGACGTTGCGACCAATGGCGGGCTTGTCGGTAGGGTGATCGACCTTGACGACAATTTTGTGACCCTGGAGATTGCCAAGGATGTAAACGTCAGAGTTCAGCGACCGTCAATCGGTCAGATGATTCCCAAGGGCTCTGCAGCCGGTTCCTAGTACGAAATGCGGAACCACTACCCATGGTGGAAGTGGCTGATCATCGCTGTGGTGGTCATCCCCGGCCTCTTTTATGCCTTACCGAACTTATTTGGCGATGATCTGGGCATTCAAATACGAGGAACTCGGGGCGCGACATTGACATCGTCCGATCTTGCGCAGATTCAGTCATTAGTTGAGTCGAGTGGATCGGTGTATAGATCTATTCGCAAAGACGATAGAGGAATCAGCGTTCGGTTGACTACTCCCGACGATCAGCTCAAGGTCCGGGATCTGCTCGAACAAGAACTTGGAAATCGTTACACGATAGCGCTGACGCTATTACCGGCTGCCCCCAATCTTTTTGCCAGTGTTGGGGCTAAGCCGATGTACCTGGGACTTGATTTGAGAGGCGGGGTCCACTTCCTGATGGAAGTTGATATGAACAGTGTGGCGCGGCGGGCACAAGAGCGTTACGTTGCGGATATTCGGGCCGCGCTTCGAAATGAAAAACTCCGTTATAAGGAAGTGCACAATAGGCTGGACGGTGCCATTGAAATATGGTTACGCGATGCTTCTAGATTGCCGGACGCCCAGAAACTTATCCAACGGGAGTTCTCCGGGCTCGATATAGATAGCAGTGAAGTTCAAGGTGAGGAACATTTGACTGTGCGTCTTAGCGAGTCCGAGGTAGAAGATCTTTCAGAATTCGCACTGACGCAAAATATCACTGCGCTTAGGAACAGGATTGACGAATTAGGTGTTGCCGAGCCAGTGGTCCAGAGGCAAGGTGACAGACGGATCGTAATTCAGTTACCAGGGGTTCAAGATACAGCGAGGGCGAAACGTATTTTGGGCCGAACAGCGACACTTGAGATGATGTTGGTTGATGAAGAGCACAGCCTCGAGGCAGCTCAGAACGGAAAGACGCCACCGGGATCAAGGCTCTACAAGTTGCGCGATGGCCGATCTATTTTGTTGAAGAAGAGGGTGATTTACTCAGGTGAGAACATCACCGATGCGGCGGCCAGTATCGATACCCAGAACGGGAGTCCCATCGTCAGTATCACGCTTGATGCAGTCGGATCCCGGATCAACCAGCGGATAACAGGAGACAACATTGGTAAGCGGATGGCAGTTGTCTACATTGAAATTCGTTCGCGCACTAAAATCAATGCTGATGGTCAAGCCGTGACGGATCAGCAAGGGCGTGTTGTTCGAGTCAAGGAGCGTATTGAAGAAGTTATTACTGCGCCAGTAATCAGGGATCAACTGGGCAAGCGATTCCAGATTGAGGGTCTGGATAGTGTCACGGAAGCCAGGGACCTTGCGTTGTTGCTACGCGCCGGCTCCCTGGCAGCACCTGTAGAAATTATAGAAGAGCGAACCGTGGGTCCCAGCCTGGGCCGGGCGAACATTGATCAGGGGTTTCTTTCAGTGATTATTGGGTTTGTTTTGGTGCTCGTTTTCATGTTGTTGTATTACCGGGCCTTTGGTCTGTTTGCGAATACCGCCCTGGGCCTAAATCTAGTCTTGATTGTTGCGGTACTGTCCATGTTCCAGGCTACCCTTACACTTCCCGGGGTAGCGGGGATTCTGTTGACCGTCGGCATGGCCGTAGACGCGAATGTGCTCATATTTGAGCGTATCAGGGAAGAGCTTCGTAATGGTAATACTCCGCAGGCCAGTATACATCTTGGCTACAACCGTGCGCTCTCTACCATTGTCGATGCAAACATTACGACCTTAATTGCAGCAATCGTGTTGTTCAATTTCGGGACTGGTCCGATCAAAGGATTCGCTGTCACATTAAGTATCGGGATATTGACATCCATGTTCACTTCAATTTTTGTAACTCGCGGTCTGGCTAATCTGATGTACGGTCGAAAGCGAGTCAAAAGCCTTGCGATCTGAGGGTTAAAGACTTGGAATTTCTTAAACGTGATACCCGGATAGACTTTATTGGTCGGCGTCGAATTGCGGCGATTATCTCTATTTCAGTCATTGTGATTGTTCTTTTAGCGTTGTTTTTCAGAGGCCTTAACCTTGGTATCGACTTTACCGGGGGGACTCTGGTCGAGGTATCGTACAGTAGTTCAGTCAATACCGACGAAGTACGTGCAAACCTCCGGCGGTCGGGTCTCGATGGCGTTGTTGTTCAGTATTTTGGGACGTCAAGGGATGTGTTAATCAGACTGCCGGCTGATCCGGAAGTCGATGCTGCAGAATCCAGCAGTCTAATCATATCTTCGTTGAGGGAACCGTATGGCGAGACACTTGCTCAGTCTTCAGAAAACGACAGCCAGCGCTGTGTATTTCAAGATGGCACGACGGGGATTTGCACGGTACAGATGAGGCGGGTTGAGTTCGTGGGGCCTCAGGTTGGCGGCGAATTGACTGAAAAAGGAGGGCTGGCCATGTTATATGCCCTGATTGGCATCTTGGCCTATGTTGCCTGGCGCTTTGAGTGGCGATTTGCATTGGGGGCGGTGATTGCACTGGTCCACGACGTTGTAGTCACGGTCGGAATTTTCTCGCTGCTGGGCCTGGAATTTTCGTTACCGGTACTGGCCGCAGTTCTCGCGGTAATTGGTTATTCATTGAACGACACAATCGTTGTATTTGACCGGATCCGGGAAAATTTTCGCAAGATGCGAAAAGGGACAATTGTCGAAATCATGAACAGTGCAGTCAATCAGACTCTCAGACGAACGTTGCTGACCTCGTTGACAACCCTGCTGGTCGTAGTCACGCTTATTCTGATCGGCGGAGAGATTATCAAGGGCTTTGCGGTGGCTTTATTCATCGGCATACTGGTTGGAACATATTCGTCCATTTTCGTGGCAAGCCCAGTGGTGCTTAGTTTGCGAATCACCCGTGACGATATGCTTTTGATCAAAAAAGAAGGGGAGGAAGCAGACTCGCTGCCGTGATCCGGTGGTGCTTCTGCTCTGAAGGGGGCCAACGTGCGCTGCCCCAGTTGCACATCAGACGCTACACGCGTCGTCGATTCCCGACTGAGTGACGGGGGTGCTACCGTTCGCAGACGACGGGCTTGCAAACACTGTGGTCATCGTTTCACGACATTCGAACGTCTTGAAGTAGAACAGCCTCGAGTGATCAAAAGTGACGGTAGACGTGAAGCGTGGGAGGAAGAGAAGTTAAGGCGTGGAATAATGCGGGCACTGGAAAAACGCCCTGTCGGTCAGGATCAAATCGAATCTTTGCTCCTAACAATCGAAAAATTAGCGAGGTTTTCTGGCGAACGTGAAGTGCAGTCCTCGTTGATTGGCCAGTTTGTTATGGAAAGCCTCCGCGAAATAGATGAGGTGGCTTATGTCCGGTACGCGTCTGTGTACCGGAGTTTTGAGGATGTTTCAGCATTTGCCGATGAGGTGGAGCGCTTGCAACATGCAAAAGATCAAGTGATAGACACGGACCAACTTTCATTACTCAGTTCCGTTGGTGCGGTGGACAAAACATGACGCACAGTCCTATCGTAAATGATGGGGACAAACGGTACATGCGGCAGGCGCTCGCTTTGGCCGAAAGGGGTCTGTATTCGAGTAAGCCCAACCCAAGAGTGGGTTGTGTCATCGTTAAGGGTGATGTAGTTATCGGTGAAGGTTGGCATTTTCAGGCGGGTGGACCGCACGCCGAAATCGTAGCGCTTGAGCAGGCTGGAGCGGCATCGCGCGGTGCGCAACTGTATGTCTCCTTAGAACCGTGTAATCACACCGGGCGAACAGGTCCATGTGTAATGGCTCTGATCGACGCAGGAATAAAACGGGTCGTTGTTGGAGCAATCGATCCCAATCCAAAGGTTTCTGGAAAAGGAATTCAAAGTTTGCAGCAATCCGGAATAGACGTGCTTTCTGGTGTTTGTGAGACCGAAGCGAGAACCCTTAACCCAGGTTTCGAATTGCGTATGCTCAAAGGTCGCCCATTGGTGCGTGTAAAGGTTGCCGCCACGATGGATGGAAGAACCGCCGCAATGGATGGTAGCAGCAAGTGGATCACTTCTGAAGAGGCGAGGCGGGATGTCCATCATTATCGGGCGCGGAGTTGTGCGCTGATAACTGGTATTGGGACGGTGATTGAAGACGATCCAAGACTAAATGCTCGAGTTGATGCACCAGTCAAGCAACCCTTGCGTGTTGTGTTGGATGGAAATGCACGCCTTGAACCGAATGCGCAGTTATTCAGTGAGGACGGTCCAGTATTGATTGTAACCTCAGCTCAGCCAGCAGCTGATTCCAGTTTTGATGAACGAACCGAGTGTATTCAGATGACCGGCGACGATGGGCGGGTGGACCTGGATAGGTTGCTCACATTGCTGGCAGAAAAAAATGTCAACGAAGTGATGGTTGAAGCTGGTGCTGGTGTAGCCGGTGCGTTTATTGCCAGGGATATGGTTGACGAGATAATTGTCTACAGTTCTCCGGATATACTGGGGAGTAGCGGCCGGGGCATGTTTGCTATTTGCGGCATACGCAATATCGAGAACCGGGTACGGTTTGAGATCAAGAACATCTCTCGTCTGGGGCGGGATCTAAAGGTGACTTATGGTCGTAGTGATGCAACGGATTAGATGATGTTTACCGGCATTGTAACTGCGCAGGGACAGGTCACTGACCTGGTACATCATAATGGAGATTTGTCGATTCAAATCAACGTCGGAGAGTTATGCGCCAACGATATCAAATTAGGCGAAAGCATTTCTGTTAGCGGTGTCTGTCTAACAGTCGTAAACATTAATGAGGCACTAGTTACATTTGATGTTTCAGCCGAAACACTGGAACGAACGGCGCTGGGTCTTTTCCAAATCGGTACGATGGTTAATCTCGAACGAGCAATGATGTTCAATGACCGTTATGGGGGTCACCTCGTGACGGGTCATATTGATGCTGTTGGGTATCTCGAGGCGCGTGAGGACTCGGCCCGATCCGTCCAAATGACGTTCAGTGGTAATCGAGAGATTGCACCTTACATCGCACAAAAGGGATCCATAACCGTCGATGGCGTCAGCCTTACCGTGAACAGCGTGCGCGATTTGACCAGTGGTGTGAAATTTGATGTGAACATTGTGCCTCATAGCTTGGAGGTCACGACACTTGGTGAGCGTTCAGTGGGTGATTGCGTTCATCTTGAAGCAGACCTTGTCGCCCGTTATTTGAATCGGTTGCGGCAATGCTCTAGGTAATCCAGGGTTGCCTGAGTTAATAGATCTGACCATTGAAGGAAACCATGACAGGGAATAACGAGATCTCAGTGAGTCCCATCGAAGAGATTCTTGAGGACTACAGAGCCGGGAAAATGGTAATCCTTGTCGACGATGAGGATCGTGAAAATGAGGGCGATCTCGTAATAGCGGCAGGGTGTGTCACGGCCGATGACATTAACTTTATGGCCTCCTATGGCCGAGGCTTGATATGTTTGACCCTCACCGAAGAACGGTGCCGGCGTCTCAGTTTGCCTTTGATGGTTCGGGATAATAATTCCCGCTATTCGACCAATTTTACCGTTTCAATCGAAGCAGCTGAGGGTGTCACCACAGGCATTTCGGCTGCGGATCGTATGACCACCATTCACACCGCGGTCAGTGAGGCTGCATCCGCCAATGATATTGTTACTCCAGGGCATATATTTCCTGTGATGGCGCAGCCAGGTGGTGTATTGACGAGGGCCGGCCACACGGAGGCAGGCGTGGACCTGGCTCGACTGTGTGGATTTGAACCTGCGAGTGTAATTTGCGAGATTCTGAATCCGGACGGCAGTATGGCACGATTGCCGGACCTGGTTGGGTTCGGTGAAGAACATGGACTGCGAATTGGTGCTATTGCAGATCTGATCCGATACCGACTCAAGAATGAACCCACAGTTTGGCGGGTATCAGAAAATAGAGTACAGACGCGTCATGGTGTTTTCCGCGCAATAATCTACGAAGATGCAGAACTGAGGCATGTTCACCTGGCTCTGGTGAGTGGCGAAATTAGACCTGATGTTCCGGTTATTGTCCGCGTACAGACTCATCGGGGCGTCTATGACATGCTTGCGGAAGCACGTGGGGTTCGAAGGTGGTCAGTAGATGCAGCTCTTGAACGCATTGCAGGAGAAGGCGCGGGCGTACTTGTCCTGCTGGCCTATGACGATGACACCACGACACTCGACCAGCGTTTGCGAGGAGAAGTTGGCGCTGACGGGGAAGGGCGGGAATTAAGGATGCTCGGCGCCGGTAGTCAGATACTCGCCGATTTGAATGTCGGAAAGGTGAAGGTGCTCGGAACACCACTTCGTACCCATGCGATTTCGGGTTTCGGTCTGGAGGTTGTCGACTATGTATCGCAGCCGTAAGGCTCATGGTCATGAAACATAACAGTCGCCACATGGCAAGAAGAAATGCCGTTCAAGCCTTGTACCAGTGGGATATCACCGGTCAATCCGTTGGTGAGATTGAAAATGCCTTTATCAATGATGACAAATTTGTCGGCGTTCAGCGTTCCTATTTTCAGCACCTTATCGAAAATGTCCCGCGACAGTGTCACGTGCTGGACAACCAGCTTAAACAGTGCATTTCCAGAGAACTGGATTCGATTGACCCTGTCGAGCGGGCTATTTTGAGACTGTCGACGTATGAACTGTTGTTTCGTCCAGATGTTCCTCCGAAAGTGGTGCTCAATGAGGCGATCGAGCTGTCACGTGTGTTCGGTTCAGAAGAAGGTTTCCGGTTTGTTAATGGAGTTCTGGATGCTCTGGTAAACCAGAAACCGGTAGTGGAAATCACAAGTGGGCAACACAAAGAATCTACTAGTCAGGAATGGACGAATTCAGACTCATAGAGCGATTCTTCCGTCGCGACAATAAGTCGCCTGAAGTTGTCGTGGGTATCGGTGACGACGGTGCCGTTGTCAAATCTGACACTAACAAACAGACAGTGCTTGTGACGGATACCTTGGTTGGAGGCGTGCATTTTCCTGAAATGACAGCCCCACAGGATCTGGGCTATAAGCTGCTGGCGGTCAATCTGAGCGACCTTGCCGCGATGGGGGCCACGCCGAACTGGTTTTTGCTGAACCTGGTGATTCCTGATGCGGACGAAAGCTGGTTGAAAGAATTCAGCACGGGTCTGTTTTCATTAGCGGAGGAATATGGTGTAGAGCTTATCGGAGGCGATACCGCAAGAGGCCCGCTTTGTGTGAGTGTCACAGTCGGTGGCTATGTGAAGTCGGGGATGGCGTTGAGGCGGAATGGTGCGCAGGTGGGGGATCAACTGTGGGTCTCAGGCACACTGGGGGATGCAGCTATCGGTCTAGATCTGGTAGGCGGTGTACTTGGAGTGAGCGACGAGGATATTGACTACCTCGTTGGGAGATTGAATCGGCCGAAACCAAGAATAGAACTGGGGCTCTCGCTTGGTGCAATCGCCACTGCGGGTATCGATATCTCTGACGGACTGCTTGCGGATCTGGGTCACGTTCTTAAGGAAAGTGGAGCCCTGGGCGCGATCCTGGATGTATCCTGTTTACCGTTGTCTCCGCAGGCTATCGGAGCTTGTGGCGAGTCTTTTGCTCGACAAAAAGCACTGACCGGCGGTGACGACTACGAGATTTGCTTTACAGCGAGCCCAGCACAGCGATCGCAAATAGAACAGTTGAGAGTCAATTGCAATGTCAAACTCACTTGTATCGGATCAGTCCGGACGCTCGCGGGTATTGCGTTAACAGGAACAGATAATCAGGATTTAACGGGGATTAAGTCGGGCTACCAGCACGACTGGTTGTAACTGGTACAAGCGACATGTCAGAACTTCATAATCGAGCAGCCGTCCTGCTCGCACAGGGATTTGGAGTGGGTTGTTCACCGGTAGCACCCGGCACGCTCGGGACTGCCGTGGCGGTGCCATTGGTGTGCCTTCAGCTTCTGTTGTCAACCGAGGTGTTTTTGGTCTTTGTGCTGGTGTTTGTTCTGGGTGCTGTGTACGTAGCTAGTGTTGCCGAAAAGCAGATGGACGGGACCGATGATCCTTCTATCGTGGTCGATGAAATGGCGGGTTTTCTCATTGCAATGGCGTATGTTCCCTTGACTGTATGGTCCATGCTGGCCGGGTTTGTACTATTCCGTGCACTTGATATTTTCAAGCCGCCTCCGGTGAATACGGTTGAGCGAAAGTTTTCAGGTGGGTTGGGTATCGTAGGCGATGATCTGGTTGCTGGTCTTATGACCAATGTTCTACTTCAGTTAGCTATCAGGAGCAATATTTTTTCTTGACACCAGAATTTCAATTACAACGCATGGTCAAGGATAATGGGGAGTCGGGATCGTGCGCTGAGCGTACACTGGAATAACTAGAGGAGAATGGAATGCCGTCATTTGATATTGTCAGTGAAGTTGTGTGGCATGAGGTCGGGAATTCAGTCGACCAAGCCAATCGAGAGATAAAAAATCGTTATGACTTCAAAGGCAGTGATGCCCAGATTGAGCAGGCGGAATCTGTGTTAACGATTCGTGCGGATGACGAGTATAAAGTAGGCCAGGCCCTGGATATCCTCGAAATAAAACTCGCCAAACGAGGAGTTGATGTAGGTTGCCTTGACAGAGGACAGGTCGAGGAGCGGGGTGGGGGGAAAGCACAACAAAAGATTCAGATCCGACACGGAATCGATACCGAACTCGCCAGGTCGTTGGTTAAAGAAATAAAAGCCCAGAAACTAAAAGTCCAGGCGGCGATTCAGGGTCAACAGATTCGAGTTACCGGTAAGAAGCGCGATGATCTGCAGGCAGTGATCTCGTTGATGAAGGATCAGGACACACCGGTGCCTCTGCAGTATACAAATTTTCGAGACTGAGGTTTGCTCTATCATGATTTAACGCTATGGCCGTAGCAGCACTGCTGTCAGCGCTCTAGGTATTGCAGTTTCCCGGTTACTTCTCGCCACTGGTCGGAGTCTGTGGGCGGGTCCTTCATTTCTGTAATGACTGGCCATAAAGCGGACAATTCGGTGTTCAGAGCTAAAAACTCTTTCTGGTCTTCAGGCAGGTCTTCTTCTGCGTAGATGGCATTTACTGGGCATTCTGGCTCACACAGGCTGCAGTCGATACATTCTTCTGGATCGATGACCAGGAAGTTGGGTCCCTCGTGAAAACAGTCGACGGGGCACACCTCAACACAATCAGTCAACTTGCAGCGGATACACGATTCGACAACAACGTAAGTCATAAAAATTCTCCAGTTTTGTCTGTTACAGCCACCTGTTAAGTGCGAGCCCTGAGCTACTTAGGTGAATTCTAGGTAACTTTGGACAGCTGGTAAACCACTAAGTACCTGAATCGGTTGGTTCCAAAAGTTGACGAAGCTCATACAGTCGGTCCAGAGCCTCTCGTGGACTGATTGATTCTGGGTCGACCCCCACAAGGTACTCGCGGAGACGTCGCAGAGAATCTTTCTCAGAGTCTGGAAATATCGTTAGCTGGTCAGTTGACTTTGCGATGTCTTGTAAATGCCCTTTCTCCAGATCAGATAGCCGATCTTTCGCGTCGGCCAGGATCGATTCTGGGATGCCGGCCAATCGCGCGACCTGAAGGCCGTAGCTCTGGTTTGCCGGCCCTGGTTTGACTTCGTAGAGAAAGATAACTTCGCCGTCGTGTTCAATAGCATCTAAATGGACATTACCCATATTCGGTGAAGATTCAGGAAGGGAAGTCAACTCAAAATAATGTGTAGAAAACAGTGAGAAACTTTGAACTCGATCAGCAAGGTCAAGTGCGCAAGACCAGGCGAGGGCAAGACCATCGAATGTGCTGGTACCTCGGCCAATCTCATCCACAAGTACAAGACTGTCGCGACTGGCGTTGCGAAGAATATAGGCCATTTCAGTCATTTCGACCATGAAGGTCGAGCGACCGCCAGCGAGGTCGTCAGACGCCCCTATGCGTGTAAAAATTTGGCCAACAGGTCCTATTGTCGCCTCATCTGCGGGGACGAAACTACCGGTGTATGCAAGGAGAACGATCAGGGCGGTCTGTCTCATATAGGTACTTTTCCCGCCCATGTTTGGTCCAGTAATCATCAACATCCGATTGTGTAAGTCCAGATCGAGATCATTGGCGACAAATGGTTCATCCTGGCTGCGTTCGACCACAGGATGGCGACCCGCTTTTATCTGCAAGACAGGTTCTGAGGTTAGACGAGGACGGCACAATCTAAGTTCTTCTGCTCGTCTTGCAAACGTATCCAGAACGTCTAGTTCTGCGAGTGCCTGTGCACCTCGTTGTAGCCGCGATATAGCCGGCTGCAGTTGTGCTAATACCCGGTCGTAAAGCAGACGTTCACGGGCAAGCCCTTTTTCTTTGGCGCCCAGTAATCTATCTTCAAATGACTTTAACTCGTCGGTCGAATAGCGTTCAACGTTTTTGAGCGTTTGCTTTCGGTGATAATGAACCGGGGCATCGTCAGATTGTGACCTTGGAATTTCTATGTAGTAACCGTGGACCCGATTAAATTTTACTTTCAGTCCGCGAATCGCTGAATTTGCCTGCTCCTTTTTTTCGAATTCAAGCAAACGTGCAGTACTCGAGGATTGCAATTTTCGGAACTCATCAAGCTCCGAGTCGAAGCCGGTACGGATCACTCCGCCATCACGTAATTGTGCCGGAGGTTCGTCGTCAATGGCCCGGTCTAGTAGTCCGAGAATTTCCGGTTCGGGGCCTGCTATGTTGGTAATCCGTTTCAGTCGATCACTGTTGTAATTCTTAAGTCGATCGACCAGTTTTGGTAACGCGCGGTAACCTTGCCTCAGCCTAACCAAGTCAAACGGCCGTGCTGAGCCTATGGCTACTCGTGACAGTATCCTCTCTAGATCACCGACCTGCCGGAGGCTCTCATAAATTTCTGTTGTACGATGGTGGAGGAGTTCACCGACTGAGTCGTTCCTAATGTTAAGTTCGTTGCGATCTTTTATAGGCCGGGTTATCCAGCGACGAAGTTGTCGGCTGCCCATGCTGGTTGCACAACGATCAAAAAGATGGAGTAGTGAGCCGCTGCCGGTTCCATGGGATTGTTCAACTTCTAAATTTCTTCGTGTTGAGGCGTCGAGCAGAACATGATTGGAGTAGCTTTCAATTTTGATGCCGTCAACATGTACCAGTGCATTTTCATGGACATCTTGTACGTATTGCACCAACGCGCCGGCAGCTGACGTTGCTGTCGGGTAATCACTGCAACCAAAAGCTTTCAGATCACGGGTGCCAAAGACTTTGCATAAGCGTTGACTGGCACGGCTGAGATCATAATACCAAGCAGGGACCTTGCAGGAAGATATTGACTTTATCTGAGGGTATAGATCTGGATCTGCATCGTCTGGGTATAACAATTCAGCTGGTGCTATACGTTCAAGCTCGTTGTCCAATTCCGTTGTGTCTGGCAGGTCACAGGCGTAGAAACGCCCGCTTGAGACCTCCAATAGGGCTAAACCACATTTGGACCCGTTGACAAAAACCGCGGCAATGCTGTTTTCCTGACGGTCATCAAGTAGGTTCTCGTCGGTCAGTGTGCCCGGGGTGATAATACGGACAACTTTTCGATCTACAGGACCTTTTGTTTTGCTGGGAACGCCAACTTGCTCACAGATAGCGACAGGCTCTCGTTGGCGAAGCAGGCGAGCCAGGTACTGATCAACACTGTGGGCCGGCACGCCGGCCATGGGAATGGGTTTACCTGCAGATTGGCCACGGGTTGTTAGTGTAATATCGAGCAGGCGCGATGCTTTCTCTGCGTCTGCATAGAACAGTTCGTAAAACTCGCCCATGCGATAAAAAACAAGTGTATCGGGGTGTAGCGATTTGATCTCCAGATACTGACGCATCATAGGAGTATGCGCGCTCCGAGTCGGGTCACTAACCTTTGTCATTCGCGTGTCTATGGGACTAAGCTTTTCAGCAATTCTTCAAAAATTCGAGGATTACCTGCTGCCACATTTCCACTTTCAAGAAAATCCTGCCCGCCATCCATGTCTGCCACCAAGCCACCAGCCTCACGAATCAGCAGTGCCCCTGCTGCACAGTCCCATGGCTGTAATCCGAATTCCCAGAATCCGTCGAGTCGTCCAGCTGCAACATAAGCAAGATCCAGTGCTGCCGAACCCGCTCGTCGAACACCCGAAGTTTTCATGGTTAGTTTCCTAAAAGTCTTCATCCAGTGGTCAAACTTGTCGAGTTCGCGGAAAGGAAATCCAGTGCCGAGTAGGCATTGTTCAAGTCGGCTAATTGAACTGACGCGTATTCGCCGCTCGTTAAGTTGTGCTCCTTGGCCCCGACTCGATGTAAACAGCTCGTTTCGCAGTGGATCATATACAACTCCATGTTCAATAGTTTGGCCGTGGAGTACGGCAATGGAGACAGAAAACTGGGGAAAGCCATGGAGGAAGTTAATGGTACCGTCCAAGGGGTCGATAACCCAGGTGTAATCACCTCCTTCTCGTTTGCCGCTTTCTTCGGCAAGGACGCCGTGCTCCGGATAGGCGGTGGTCAAAATCTCTAGTGCTGCTTCCTCCGCTTCGGTATCAGCCTGACTGACATAGTCGTTTCGACCCTTGGCGGTTACTTCAAGGCGATCAAGCCGCCCGTAGTGCATTAAAATAATACGGCCAGATTGTCGGGCTGCTCGGATAGCAGTGTTGAGCATGGGGTGCATGAATTGGTTTCCTTCGGTTGCTGACTGATTCCAGTACACAGCAATTCCGTCCATGAGAACCGATTGTTGCTGGTGCATACAGGATAACGGATTGTAACCTTGGCGGTATACGCCTTGGATACCAAAAGAGGTGGTATATGACACTCGAGCGGATAAGAATCGTTCTGGTGAACACGACTCATCCCGGTAACATCGGTGGCGCCGCCCGAGCGATGGCGAATATGGGGTTGAATCATCTTTACCTGGTTAGGCCGCAGAGGTTTCCGTCTACCGAGGCTACGGTTCGTGCGGCTGGCGCCGATCATCTACTCGAACGAGCGATAGTCTGTGAAAGTCTGGATGATGCAGTGGCTGACTGTGGACTTGTGGTAGGTACGACCGCACGGCAACGTTCGGTAGGTTCGGTTGAGCTGCCTCCCCGCGCTGTTATGGAAAAAGTACGAGAGCGGATTTTGACAGATCAAATAGCCTTCGTATTTGGTCGTGAGGCATCCGGCCTGACTAACAGTGAGCTTGAACGTTGTCAGTATCATGTTCGGATTCCAGTGGAAGAGAGCTTCCCGTCAATTAATCTGGCGTCGGCAGTGACGATCATAGTGTATGAACTTAAGAAAACTTGTGAACCACATACTCACGAGACTGAATTAGCTTCCGATCACGAACAGCTGGCTACCTCCTCAGAGGTTCAAGGGTTCTATAAACATATGGAAGATATGCTCATTGAAACAGGGTTTTTAAAAACACCCTCCCAGAAACTGCTTCGTAAGGTAAAGCGTATATTCAGTCGTACACCGCTGCGCGAGGATGAGGTTAATATTCTGCGTGGTATATTGACATCTATACAGAGTTACCGCCGTAAGGATTAAGGTCCATGGCACAGTCGGTGCGTGTTAAACTAGTGTCCATGGTGCTAGGAAGGTTTCAAGTCTCAAGCAAAAAGTTTCTCAGCGAAAAGTGAATAGAATCAGTCTATGGCAATAACATTGACCGAAGCGGCTGCGGGGCGTGTGCGGGAGTATCTCAGCGCGCGTGGCTACGGCGAAGGACTTAGGCTGGGTGTAAAAACTACAGGTTGTTCCGGTCTAGCCTATGTTGTGGACTATGCCGATAAAATCGACGAAAAGGACAGTATCCACTTGAGCCAAGGAGTTAATGTCATCGTGGATAGTGACAGCATGAAGTACCTCGATGGTACGGAGATAGATTATCAGGTAGACGGGTTGTCAGCGGTTTTCAAGTTCAAAAACCCAAATTCAAAAGACGAATGTGGCTGTGGCGAGAGCTTTACAGTCGACTGACTCCAGTATCCCCTCAGAATGTTTTTAGTTGAGGGCGCCGCGGCGCCCTTTCTCTTTACGGTATAGCTGCCATGACGACATTGGTTGAATCTACTGTGCCTCGCAGGTCAAGTGCGACTGGCCGCCGAGCGGCTGTGAAGACGCTAGGTTGTAAAATCAATGTTTACGAATCCAATATTATTTCTCAGCGGTTGATTCGTGATCACTGGACAATGGTGGATCCAAGCCAGGAAGCCGACTTGTATGTCATTAATTCCTGCACCGTAACTCGAGAAGCCGACCGCCAGACTCGTCAAGAGATACGACGGGTGCTACGGCGCAATCCCAGCGCTAAAGTTGTTGTAACAGGTTGTTATGCACAACTCGCTCCAAACGAACTCACTGAAATAGACGGGGTTGATCTTGTCGTGGGGAACGATGCGAAATTTAACATCGCCGAGATATTGCGTACAAGCAAAGTAAGTGATTTGTGGGATCAGGCGGACAAGTACTCTGGCTACGCTCTGGGTGACGATTCTTTCGCACCGCCCGAATTGGTGACCCGTTATGATGGCCAGACAAGGGCATTCGTTCAGGTGCAGCAGGGGTGTGATCACTCATGCACTTTTTGTGTCATTCATAAAGCGCGCGGACCCAGTCGTTCATTTAAGGTTTCTGCTGTGCTTGAGCAGGTCGAGCAACTCATATCACAGGGGCACCGTGAAGTTGTAATTTGCGGTATCGACCTGGGGTCGTTTCATAGTTCAGAGGAAAAAGATCCGGCTGAAATTCAAGGTGCTGGACTGGTAAGTCTTCTCAAGAAAATTGATAATATGAATGGGGAGTTTAGGATTCGACTTAGCTCGATCGATCCCCATCATATTACGGATGAATTGCTAGAACAATTGTCGTCTGGCGGTAGATTTTGTCCTTATCTTCATGTGTCAATCCAAAGCGCTAGTACGTTGATTCTAAAACGTATGAAGCGGCGTTATAGTCGGGATCTATTGTACGAGCGTGTAACTAGAGCACAAGAAACGGTGCCAGACCTGGTAGTGGGCGCAGACCTTATGGTCGGATTCCCGACCGAGTCGGATGAGCAGTTTCGGGATACCCTCAACGCGGTAAAAGATTTGCAGATCGTCTATCCGCATGTGTTTCCCTTTTCCCTTCGTGACGGTGCTCCCGCATCCCGTATTCCTGCCCAGGTGCCACGCGAAGTGCAGCGTGAGCGAGCAAGTTTGCTCAGGGTAGAAGGTGCGAAATGGCGTCATCGCGCATTCCGCTCGTGGCTTGGTCGATCGAGCGAGGTTCTGATTGAGCGTTCGTCGAACTTGTCGACACCTGGTTATAACGCACGTTTGGCCAACTATATGCCGGTTAAAGTGAATGCCTGCGCTGGCGACATCGGTCAATTTGTTAACATTAAAATCAACGCCGTACAAGCCGATACCTTGAGTGCTGAGGTTATTGTGTAGGTAATAAAATTCTAGGGTTACGCGATTATGGCAATAAGCCACGCTAACAACTTGTGGGTTTGTACTGTCTGTCGGAAAGCTTGGATGGAAGTCCAATTTGATCAGTTAACACAATTCACCCCACCAAACTGGAGTATTCAATGAGTATTGAACAGACCCTGTCCATTATAAAACCTGATGCTGTTGGTAAGAATGTAATCGGCAAGATTATAGATCGTTTTGAATCGGCAGGGCTTAAGATTGTTGCCTGTCGAATGATGAATTTAAGCCGCGAGCAAGCAGAGGTCTTTTATGCTGTGCATAAGGAAAAACCATTTTACGGTGAACTAGTTGAGTACATGATTTCGGGTGCGGTTATTGTTCAGGTATTAGAGGGCGAGGCCGCCATCCAGAGAAACCGAGATGTGATGGGTGCTACCAATCCAGCAGAGGCTGCGCCTGGAACGATACGTGCTGACTTTGCAGAGTCAGTACAGGCAAATGCTGTTCATGGGTCTGATGGGCCGACTACAGCACAACAGGAGATCAGTTACTTTTTTGATCCGACTCACATTTGCAGTCGTAATTGAAATCTAATGACAGTGTCTGAGCGTCAAAACCTGATCGGTATGACTCGCATCGAGATGCAGAGTTTCTTCGCAAGTCTAGGCGTTCGTGAGTTTCATGCCCGCCAGGTGTTGCAATGGATCTATCAGCGCGGGATAAATAACTTTTCTCAGATGACCGATTTGAGCAACGCTTTGCGAGATCAACTCGGGCAACGGGCGAAGGTTACTGTTCCTGAAACAGTTACAGTCCAAGAATCTTCAGACAGTACTCGAAAATGGTTGCTGCGGTTTGAGGACGGTAATTGTATCGAGACCGTGTTCATCCCCGAAGAAGATCGTGGAACGTTATGTGTGTCTGTCCAGATTGGCTGCTCGCTTAATTGCACATTCTGTGCTACCGGGAAGCAGGGATTTAGTCGGAATCTGACCACCGCCGAAATTATTGGTCAACTGCTGACCGTTAAGGCGGACTTGCAGGCATTCGGCTACGGGGACAGGCCAATTACCAATGTTGTGATGATGGGGATGGGCGAGCCTTTATTGAACTACGATGCGGTCGTCGCCGCGTTGCATTTAATGCTGGATGACTTATCTTTTGGCATGTCCCGTAGACGAGTCACGTTAAGTACGGCGGGAATTGTACCTGCAATGGAACGGCTTGCTTTAGATTGTCCCGTGAGCCTGGCCGTGTCGTTGCATGCAACAAATAACGACCTCCGAGACGAGTTGGTTCCGCTAAATAGAAAATACCCGATAGAACAGCTTTTGCAGGCCTGTTTTCGATATGTAGCCGGTGAAAATAAACGACACATCACTTTTGAATATGTAATGCTTAAAGGCATCAATGATTCAAAAGAAGAGGCGCAAACACTGGCTCGGTTGCTGTCTGGATTGCCAGCAAAAATCAATCTTATTCCATTCAATAAGTCGCCTGGAATCGGGTATGAATGCAGCGATCAAAGTACAATAGACACTTTCCGGGAGGTTCTATTGTCCTCTGGTTTGATGACGATCACACGACGTACTCGGGGTAATGATATCGATGCTGCCTGTGGACAGCTCGCAGGTCGTTTCGCTGATCGAACCCGAAGACGCTGGAAGTTTGAACAGGCGATCGAATAGTGTTGACGTTAACCGTTGTAGTCTTAATCGTCATTCTCTCCGTCGCAGCTTGTGTTACTGGCGACCAAGGATCGAATACATGGAGCATGCCCCAACGAGTTGATCTGGGTACTCGGCTGGGCCTAACACATCTCCAACAGGGGCGTTTGGGAGCGGCACAGGAAGAGTTGAAATTTCTGCTGGTGCTCGGTCCGGATAGTCCACAAGAGGCTGAAGTAAAACAACTGGTTTCAGGCGATCAAGGTGGCTGAAATGGACGACAAGATCGTCGCTACACCCGGCCAACTCTTGCGCGGTGCTCGCCAACTCTATGGCTGGAGCGTGGAAGAGGTCGCGGATGAGCTTAATTTACTGCCCTATATTATTCAGGCACTCGAAAACGATGACTACGACCAGTTGGCTGGATGGACGTATGTGGTTGGTTATTTACGCAGCTATGGGAAACTCGTCAGTGTCAATGTGGAAAGCGCCATAAAGCAGCATGAAAGGTTTTTACCACCAACCCAAGATGGACCAGGTACCGTCACAGAAAATATCGCCCATCGGCAACCAATAGCGATTCATTATCGTTGGGTAGTTACTGTAGTCGTGCTGATCGTTGTTGTTGGCGGACTTTATGGTGCCTATTTAAAGAGGTCCGGTGATGTCGAAAGAATTGATCTAGCCAGCAACGAACTCAACAATGAACTGGCAAGAATTCAGAAGGATCCTGCTCCGATCGACTTACAAAATAAGAACCTTGATAAGGTTGAGTCGGTCTCGAACAAAGACTCGACGACGCTTGTGGCGAGTGAGTCGGCGGTGACGGAGAAGGAAAATTCTCCTGGGGTGATACAAACTGCAGATTCCACTATGGTAAATCAGAAAACGCTTAGGGACGCTGAGGCAACTGCTGGTTCAGGGGCGGACGAGTCACAGGAGACAGTAGACGATGATTCAGTTGTGATGAACAACGTTCAAACCCGTTCCGAGGTGCCGACTTCTAAACAAATAGTCGTACGGCTGGCAACGACTAATCTAACGCAAAGTGCGGTTGTTAAAAAGAAAGCGAACCAAAAGCAAGTGCTACAAACCAAAGTGACTCCGGAGAGACCGGCAATTAATTCCGTTGCGGATGCACTGGTGCAGACAGGTTTTGTAGCGGAAGTAAAATTGCCACGAGCAGAATCTACACCTACCCGTAGTGGTGTATCTAGCACATTAGAGACGCCAGTAGATGAAGTTAATGTAAAGCAGTTCAAAGTCCTCGCAAGTCAGAAGTCCGACTCGACCGGAGTCGTTACTGAGTCAAAACGCACAATCACTATTGCGCTAAAACACGGAAGTCAGGTCATAGTGTACGATCGCAAGGGTGTCGAACTGCTTCGGCGCTATTTCCCAGCAGGTAAAGTAGTCACAATAGCCGGAAAGCCTCCTTTTGATGTTCGCCTCCGCGTGTCCGAAGGCGTTCGGGTGCTCTATAACGGCAAAGCAGTCAAGGTCCCAGTCCGAGGTAATGGTGGGCGAATTCGTTTTCAAGTTGGCATCACACAGATCGGCGGCAAGGATACTGTCATCGCAAACCAAGGTCGGGGAGAATAGCTCCAGGTGGAGAAGATCAAGTCGGTGCGCGGTATGAACGACCTGTTGCCAGGGCGTTCCGATGTTTGGTACCGGGTAGAAAGAGCGATACGGGAGGTTGTCACCTCATATGGGTATCGAGAAATACGGACGCCACTGCTTGAGCGGACAGAACTTTTCAAGCGATCAATTGGTGAGCAGACTGATATCGTAGAAAAGGAAATGTATACGTTTGATGATATCAGCGGTGACAGTTTAACTTTGAGACCCGAGGCGACCGCCGCATGTGTGCGAGCTGGTATCGAGCACGGTTTCTTACACAATCAGCAACACCGGCTTTGGTACCTGGGGCCGATGTTCCGGCGGGAACGGCCCCAAAAAGGTCGCTATCGCCAGTTCCAACAGTTTGGAATCGAAGCGCTGGGGTGGTCTGGCCCGGATATTGATGCTGAAATCATGATGGTCGGGACTAGGCTTTGGCGGCAACTCGGACTTAGCCAGTTGACACTAGAAATTAATACCCTGGGAGACCCCGAGTCGCGTGGTTCATATCGTGAGGCGCTCCAAGCTTATCTTGGTCGTCGTCGAGAAGACCTTGATCCAGACAGCCAACGACGACTGGATCGAAATCCATTACGCATTCTTGACAGTAAGGTTCCGCAGACCCAGCAGATCCTGAAGGAAGCTCCGAATTTACTAAGCTTCATAGACGCTAAGTCGAAAGATGATTTTTCGCTTTTACAAGCGATTTTGTCCGAGAATGGGATTAAGTTTAAGGTCAACAGCAAGCTAGTTCGAGGACTCGATTATTACACAGGACCGGTATTTGAATGGACAACCGAATTGTTAGGAGCGCAGAGCGCTGTGTGCGCTGGCGGGCGATATGATGGTCTGGTTTCACAACTGGGCGGTCAACCTGTACCGGCTGCAGGATTCGCGTGTGGTGTCGAACGTTTGGTCGAAGTTTACGACATCAGTGCCAGTCCCGTCGGACACGAGCAACCAGATGTTTGGGTGTGCGTTATTGGGGACGATCCGATGAGTTACGCTTTGAGGAATGCCGAGAAGCTACGAGATGCTGGAATAGTTACGATCATCAACTGTGGTGGTGGGACGATTAAACGTCAACTTCGACGAGCGGATCAGAGCGGTGCTCAATTGGTGGTTGTGATTGGCGCTGACGAGTCTATGAATGGGTATGCCACGGTAAAATCGTTGCGCGAGGATGGCAGACAAACCCAGGTCAACGAGTCAAATCTCGCTGATTATGTTTGTACTAGGTTGCGGGAAGAACAAAATTAACGGGTGAGGATGATCATGGCTGAGAACGATAAATTACTGGGCGTACATGTTGCCGAGGATGATGACGCTCAAAGAATAAGAGCGTGGTGGAAGAAGAATGGCATGGGAATTGTAGCGGGAGTCGCTATCGGTATCGCTGGGGTTGGTGGTTTCAAAGGTTGGCAGGTGTATACAGAGAACCGTGCTTTGTCGGCATCTGATGTGTTCCAGGAAATGCTGACGTACGATGAGTCCGGCGCGATCGAGCAGACAAACAACAGTGCGCAAATACTCGTTAAGGACTACCGGGATACACCATATGGTGATTTGGCATATCTGATGATCGCAAAATTGGCGACAAAAAAGGGTGACCTTTCGAATGCCATGGAAGCACTCACTCAAGTCATGACAAAGTCAAAAGATCCTGCGATGCGTCAACTCGCTCGGCTTCGACTATCCCAAGTGAATTTGTTGGCTGGTAACTTGGATCGAGCTCATCAGCTGGCAACTACAGACGATGTGGGGGGGTTCGAATCGGAGTATCCCGAAGCCCTCGGCGATGTTCTTCTTGCGCAGCACAAGTACTCGGATGCTGCAGAAGCCTACGATCGAGCACTTCACGCGCTTGCACCGGCATCCTCCTCGAGGGCTTTGCTCACGTCTAAAAGAAACTATGCGGGAAGTGTTGGTAATAACCAGTGATTAGACAGTTGTTAGCCATGACCATTGTGGCATCAGTGATGGTTGGCTGCGCACCACGCCCGATTCATTTTATGCGTGAAGGCCCGGCACCTGCAGTTGTACCTAAACAATCTTCTTTGAAGGTGACACCGGGTTGGCGATTTTATATCGGGGAAACCTACGAATCGGCCGACATTCCGTTACGACCAGTAGTAGGGAATTCACATATATTCGTAGCAGAACCGGGCGGTAAGGTCTACGCCTTGGAGGCTGTAACAGGCAATCTGGTCTGGCAGATAGATTCTAAAATGGATCTTTCAGCTGGTGTCGGATTCGGCCATGGTGTTGTGGTCGTGGCGTCAGCGGAAGGGCAATTGCTGGCCTTGGATCCCGCTGACGGAAATTTGCTGTGGCAGTCAAGCGTTGGCACGGAAGTGCTAGCGAGGCCCGTCGTCGCAGACGAGCATATCATTGTTCGGGCGGGGGATGGCCAAGTTATCGGCGTAGATAAGTATTCCGGCACGATTAGCTGGCGTTTGCGAAACAATGTCCCGTCGCTTAGTGTTCGAGGACTTTCTATGCCCGTCCAGGTTGATGAAATTGTAGTGGTCGGTTATGCCAGTGGTCACTTGGCTGGCATAGATATTGAATCTGGACGAGAGCTTTGGAAAACGCCAATTTCTCGACCCGGAGGATCCAATCAGATAGACCGCTTGATCGATATTGATGCTGATCCGCTGATCGCTGGTAGTCAACTGTTTGTGGCTGTCTACCAGGATAAGGTGTATGCGATTTCCCTGACAGCTCAAAAAGTACAATGGAGCGTGCCAAGATCCACCTTAAGGAATCTGGCTGTTAGTGACAGTGAATTATTGATGACACTGGATAACGGGATTGTGGTGGCACTTGAACAAAATACTGGTACGGAAGTGTGGCAGCAGGCTCTACTTATGGGTAGAGGAGTGACCAATCCTATAGCGATACCAGGCTCTAAGTTTTGTGTTGTCGGTGATTACCAAGGTTATGTTCATGTTATGAATGTAAGTACAGGAGAGCTAAGGGGTAGGGGCCATGCCCGTGCTGGAGCAATTTTGGTAGTCTTTATCGATCCAGGGTTTGAAGGATTTTATACATTGTCGGAACGAGGTATGATTACAGCCTGGCTGCTCGATGTGGGTGGTTGAGGTAAACAATATTTAACGCCTTCTACTTAGTGAAGGTGAAATAGTATGCTTCCGGTTATCGCACTCATTGGCCGACCTAACGTGGGTAAGTCGACGCTGTTTAATCGATTGACCCGTAGTCGCAAAGCATTGGTAGATGACCAGCCTGGTGTGACCCGAGACAGAATCTACGGTAAATGCGTCCAGGGTGATTTACGCTGCTTGGTTGTAGATACCGGTGGTCTTACGACGAAAGGAAGCGCAATCCAGATCGCAGTTCAAGAGCAGGTTGAGAAAGTTCTGGATGAAGCAGACGCTCTGGTATTCCTGACCGATGGGCGTGCTGGTGCGGTGCCAGAAGAATTCGATATAGCGGAACGGCTACGAAAAAGTGGCCAAAAGGTTTTCGTGGTTGTCAATAAAGTTGAAGGTCTCGAGCCCGATGTTATCTCAGCAGAGTTTAATGAACTCGGCTTAGGAGTCCCAAGAGCTATCTCAGCAAAAACGGGTTTCGGTGTTGCCGGACTCCTTGAATGGCTGGGGACTGAATTTCCAAATGTGGAAGACAAGCCTGAGCGATCTGATCGTCCGAGAGTCGCAGTAATTGGGCGGCCCAACGTCGGGAAATCTACGTTAGTGAATGCGCTCGTCTCGGAAAAACGAATAATCGTCGCTGACGAACCTGGAACCACACGGGATAGTATTGAGGTTGCGTTAGATCGATTCGACCAACCATTAATGTTGATTGATACAGCAGGTGTCCGGCGTCGGGCTAGAGTCACACAGACCCTCGAGAAATTTTCTGTGGTAAAAACACTTCAGGCGATTGAAGATTCTCAAGTTGTTGTACATGTTCTTGACGGCCGACAGGGAGTGCTGGAGCAGGACCTCACAATCGCTGGTTTGATCCAGGAGAGTGGTCGGAGCGTGGTACTGATTGTTAATAAATGGGATGGAATGGAACGTCGGGATAAGAATTATCTTCGTCAGGCCTTGGATCGACGATTTACATTTTTGCCGGACCACCACACGCTCTATATTTCTGCGTTGTATGGTAGTGGAGTTGCCGATGTGTTCAAATCGGTCATGCTCGCTTTGCATTCGAATTGGATTGACATGCCAACATCCCGGCTCAATTCGGTGTTAAGAGAAGCGGTAGAAAGACATGCCCCACCTTTGCGGCAGGGGCGTGTTGTAAAGATTAAGTATGCCCACCAGGGTGGCAAAAGCCCGCCAACTGTCGTGTTGCATGGCAATATGCTTAAACAGTTGCCTGCTAACTATTTGCGATACATCGCAAGTTCTTTTGGTAAAGCATTTGGACTCGTGGGCACTCGGGTCCGTCTTGAACTTCGGACATCAAAGAATCCGTATTCTGCTCGTAGGCGAGCAACTCAAAGACAAAAGTCGTCCAGAATTCGTGGCCAAGTAAGGTAATCGGAGTCGTAATTAGAATTCGTTGTACCAGTTTAATCTTGATCCGTAAGGTTGCTGGTAGGGACGATCAAGTGTTTGTTGATGCCGGTTACAGTACTGCTAACGCTACCCCGGCGTAACTCTGTAATCAGCGGATCTCCGGGGGTGGTATCGAGCGCTGAAGTCACTATTGTTCCATCCGATACTCGTTTTACGATCGCGTAACCTCGTCCTAGGGTTCGTCTGGGATTGAGGATCTCGAGAGCACCTACAGCGGTACCGACCTGTTGCCGATGTAAGCTAGTGATGGTTGTACCCAAACGTTGCATACGGCGTAACAATCCTTGAAAGCCAACTTGATTGGATCTGACGGTAGCAACGGGTGAATTGACGTGTAGTCGCTGAATTGTCTGTGTCAATGCCAAGCGGTAGCCGTAGAGCGGATCACGGACAGATGATTGGAGCCTGATTTGTTGGGCATGAAGTTGGTGACGCTGACTGCTGAGACGTGCCTTCGGGTGGTGCAACCGACCCGCTGAGGCATCTAGCAATTGCCCGCGATCTTGTAACATTCTGAGTGTCGTTAGCGATATACGACTGCTTAAACCAACTAAACGAGCGTATAACTCGTTTGTATCGGGTGTCACTGCTTCTGCAGCGGCAGAAGGTGTTGCGGCTCGAAAGTCTGCGGCAAAGTCAGCAAGCGTAAAGTCTGTTTCGTGGCCAACTCCGGTGACTACAGGCACGGGACAGGCACGGATTGCGTGAACGATAGAAGCTTCGTTAAAAGCCCAGAGGTCTTCAAGACTACCCCCACCCCGTGCCAGGATTACGATATCACAACTACTGCTTTGTCTTGTTTGATCTAGTGCTTTTACGATGGAAGGAACCGCATCATCGCCTTGCACAGCTACCGGCAGCACGAGAACTTCTGCTGTGGCAAACCTGCGTTCCAGCGTTGTCAGGATGTCGTGTACTGCGGCGCCGGTCGGTGACGTGATTACTCCAATTCGGTTGGGCATGGTGGGTAATGCTCGCTTTATTGCTTGGTCAAATAGACCTTGTCGTTCGAGCTCCACTTTAAGTTGTTCGAATCGCCTTCGAAGTTCCCCCTCCCCGGCAGATTCCACATAATCAACAATAATCTGAAAGTCGCCTCGACCAAGATAGATCGAAGGCTTACCTCGAATTAACACAGCTGTGCCTTCTTCCAGTGGCACAGCAAGCCGAAGTCGCTGAGTGCGGAACAGTGCGCATCTCAACTGTGAGTTTTCGTCCTTCAGCGAAAAATAGGCATGTCCTGACCTTGGGGTAGCAAGATTAGAGATTTCACCCCGTATCCAAACTTCTGGATAGGATTCTTCCAGAAGGTCGCGGATTGATCGAGCGAATTCGGAAACACTAAATACATGGTCGATTAGCATTGGAGGATTGTGAATTGTTGATGGCTGAAACTCAACAAACAAAAAAGCCGGCTGTGCCGGCTTTTCTCATAACGACTGACCAGTCAGATCAGTAAAACGGTTTTGCCTGTTTCTGCCCGTTGGCTTGGCTTATCCCCAACTGGGCAGCCCACGACACGAGCGTAGCTAGTCGCTTTGCTTCATCGTCCTGGCCTTCATCTAGCTTCTTTTTGGCAAGCTTTAGGAGTTTATCTATCCCTACCGCGCCAGCCCCGGTTGCTTTGTCAACGAGACGCCATACTGCACCTGATTGGGCGGCGGATTTTAAATCTTGTTCTGCCTGGGTTATGGTTTCAGTAGCATTGCTGCCAGCGTATACCGGTGAAAATTCGAGGCTTAATGTTGCGATGAATAAAACCATGAGAAGGTGGCGTAATTGAATCATAAATGGTCCTATGGGGCGGATAATTACAGCTGCCTAGCCTTGAATTTGGTGTGAGGCAGACCGTACAAGGTTTACCGGTGGAAAGTCAACTTCTATAATCCGAGGATGGAAGACATGGAACTTGCGCTAACTTTCGACGATGTCCTCCTTGTTCCTGCCTTTTCAGATATTCTTCCACGCGACGTCAGTTTATCCACGCAATTTAGCCGGAATATCACTCTAAATCTGCCACTGGTCACCGCAGCGATGGATTCGGTTACCGAATCGGAAACCGCCATTTGTATCGCCCAGCAGGGTGGGATAGGTGTTGTGCACCGGAACCTGACTCCTGATATCCAAGCCGCCCAGGTATCTATTGTCAAAAAGTTTGAAAGTGGAGTGATTACAGACCCTATCTGTGTCGCTGAGACAGCAACCGTCCGTGAGGTTGTAGACCTTACTCAAAAGGTAAAGATATCGGGGGTCCCGGTTCTCGATGCCTCGGGTCGGTTGACGGGGATAGTGACCAGCCGAGATCTTAGATTTGAAACACGTTTTGACCAACCGGTTACTGCTGTAATGACGTCTCAAGATGAACTGATTACAGCGCCGGAGGGTGCAAGTAAGGATGAAATCAAACACCTCTTGCATGAACATCGAATAGAAAAAGTGCTGCTGGTTGATGATGATTTCGAATTGAAAGGACTGGTCACCGTTAAAGACCTGCAGAAGCAGACCGAATTCCCAGTTGCGAGTAAGGATGGGAAAGGTCGATTGCGCGTTGCCGCGGCTGTAGGGACAGGTGCTGATACCCAGGAGCGGGTAGAGAAGCTTGTAGAGGCGGATGTAGATGCAATCGTTGTGGACACGGCCCATGGGCATTCGAGAGGTGTGCTTGATCGAGTAGCGTTAATTAAGCGCGAATATCCCCAAGTCGACGTTGTTGGCGGAAATATAGCGACGGCGGATGCTGCGCTGGCGATGGCGGGAGTTGGTGCAGATGGTGTGAAAGTGGGAATTGGACCTGGGTCTATATGTACCACACGCATCGTTGCGGGTGTAGGGCTTCCCCAAATTACAGCAATTCTGGATGTGGTCAGAGGGTTGGCAACGTCGGGAATACCGCTGATCGCTGATGGCGGTATTCGTTATTCCGGTGATATCGCCAAGGCGATTGCTGCTGGCGCCCACTGCGCGATGATAGGCAGTCTTTTTGCAGGGACTGACGAATCTCCAGGGGCGATTGAGATGTATCAAGGGCGCTCCTATAAAAGTTACCGTGGAATGGGATCTTTGGGCGCTATGGAACAGGGGTCGAAAGATCGATACTTTCAGGAAGGCGAATCCGATGTTGCCAAACTCGTACCGGAAGGGATTGAAGGTCGCGTGCCATACAAAGGTCCGATGACATCGATCGTTCATCAGCTGGCCGGTGGTCTTCGTGCCAGTATGGGATATACCGGCTGCTCTGACCTCAATAAAATGCGAATTAGTTGTCGTTTTGTTCGTATCACTCATTCAGGTATGCGAGAAAGTCATGTTCACGATGTCGCCGTGGTCAAAGAAGCGCCGAATTACAGTAGCGATTCCTGAGAGAATTCGGGTAGACCCCAACTGGCTCATGGTCTGATGATGCACACCAGCGATCCGCATGCTGAGCGAATCCTGATTCTGGATTTCGGTTCACAGTACACACAGTTGATTGCTCGGGGTATCCGTGAATTGAACGTGTACTGTGAAATCTTACCGTTTGATGCAGATATCAGTAGGATAAAAACTTTTCGGCCGGCCGGTGTCGTTTTGTCGGGTGGTCCGGCGACAGTCACAGAGACCGATACACCGCGTGCTGATCCCAAAATATTTGATCTTAATTGCCCGATTCTGGGAATCTGTTACGGCATGCAGACGATGGCTGCTCAACTCGGTGGTGAAGTCGAAACATCAAAACAACGCGAGTACGGATTTTCTGAGATTCGGTCAATTTCCACGAGCACTTTGTTTGACGGTCTTCATGATCGCCTAGATACCGACGGTATCGGTCTTCTCCAGGTCTGGATGAGTCACGGTGATCGAGTGAGCGCTTTGCCCGATGGCTTTCGGGTTCTGGCGGTGAGTGAGAACGCACCGATGGCGGCGATCGCGAATCTCGATCGCAAGTATTTTGGGGTACAGTTTCACCCTGAGGTAACTCATACCAAGCAGGGTCGGGCAATGATGGAACGCTTTGTCCGAGTAATCTGTGACTGCACTGGAGATTGGACGCCGGCTAATATCATCGATGACCTCTTGTCCAGGATTAGAGAGGCAGTCGGTAGTGACGGAGTGGTTTTGGGTTTATCGGGTGGTGTTGATTCATCAGTCGTCGCTGCGCTTCTCCATCGAGCGATCGGCGAACAACTGACCTGTGTGTTTGTGGACAACGGGCTACTGCGTCAGGGTGAGGCCGGGCAGGTTATGGAGACCTTTAAGGATGATTTCGGTATTCGAGTTGTCCAGGTGGATGCGTCGGAACGGTTTCTAGGAGCCTTGTCTGGGATTACCGACCCAGAGCGTAAAAGAAAGGTGATAGGCAGCATATTTGTGGATGTTTTCCAAGAAGAAGCAAACAAACTAGAAAACATATGCTGGCTGGCGCAAGGTACAATCTATCCTGATGTGATCGAGTCGGCTGGTGCAGATACAGGAAAAGCAAACGTCATAAAATCGCATCATAATGTTGGTGGTATACCAGATACCTTAGAACTTCAACTGTTGGAACCATTGCGCGAACTGTTTAAGGACGAAGTACGCGCTGTAGGTATTGCACTGGGACTGCCGAAATCTATTATCTACCGTCATCCGTTTCCAGGGCCAGGGTTGGGGGTAAGAATCCTGGGGGAAGTCCGGCAAGAATATGCCGATATCCTTCGCCAGGCAGACGCTATATTTCTTGACGAACTTCGTCGTAGCGATCTTTACGATTCGACAAGTCAGGCATTTGCCGTGTTTCTGCCAGTACGGTCAGTCGGTGTTGTTGGTGATAATCGCTCATATGAGTTCGTGATTTCTCTTCGCGCGGTTGAAACCATCGATTTTATGACCGCAGACTGGAAGCGGCTTCCTTACGATCTGTTGGCTCGAGTTTCTACACGAATCATCAACGAGGTCCGGACTGTGAGTCGAGTGACTTACGATATCTCTTCCAAGCCCCCGGCAACTATCGAGTGGGAATAATTATTGTAATCTAAGTAATTGATAATAATGACGCAAGTGGAGAAGACGAATGATAGATAAAGACCCCAACCATCTGAGTAGGCCAGTGCGAGAAGGGAAAAGTATGGGGGAATTTGGTACGACCGATACAACAAGAAAGGAAGGTAAACAAGGATGGAAAGTAAAGAAAAACATCCTAATAAGGAAATTGAAAAACCCCAAGTAGAAACAAGACAGGGACGAAATCATCATGGATGAATCTGGCAAGAAATCATTTCGCAAAATGGGGCTCCGTTACGGTGCGACGCTCGACCGGATCAATGATTCTCGCACTTCAGGAAAAATAGTCTCAAGAAGCTCAAAGAAAAAGAGAGTAAAACGAAAGAAGTAGAGATCATGATTGGGATTTCTAGTTAAGAGCAATATGTAGATAAGTCCACTCGAAAAAGAGATAACAGTTAGGTAATTACATCTGTGTGGTTTTTCCAGTATAGGAAAACAATTAATTACTATGTCTACTCTTTTAGAAATGCAGAGAAAGTTTAGAGGATAAGAAACTTTGGTAAGGTGAAAGGTTTTATGTGCATAAATCATCTACAGTTAATTCCTATCCATTGGGAATAGGTGGAGTAGGTTCGTTGGTGCTTGTGAGTGTTTTTTCCGCATCAGTCACCCCCAGTAGTGTCAAGAATTCTGCTACTGATTGCCGGGTTCTTTGTGCTTGCTGCCGCATCTTATATTGGCAATGGTCTCGGGTCGATCGGGGTGGTCTGTACAGACTGATGGAAACTGGATCGTCTGCGGGCTGTAATCTAAGTGGATTGAATTTAGAAGGAGCAGACCTGGTTAATGCTAACTTGAATGGATCGGATCTGAGTTGGGCCAACCTCGTGGATACAGATTTGACTAAATTGAATCTGATGGCGACAATTTTGTTCAGCTCTGAACTTAGCGGTTTGATGGGTGAAGGAAAAACCTGAGATTAGACGTTAGTGTGTCACACGATTATGCCTGATCGAGTGGAATCGAAATGCGATCTGTTAAATGGTGATCTAACAGGTTCGTACCTATGCAAGGCTGATTTGCGCGGTGCTAACCTGCCGGACGCTGATCTTACCGATGTTTACCTGCCGAGGGCTGATCTTAGTGATGCAAAATTCCCCGCAGCAAATTTGGCTGGGTCACTTCTAAAAGACGCGATATTTTGCAATACAATAATGACGGATGGATCAACCAATAATTCCGGTTGTACTGAATGACATGTGCCGTGGAAATGCCTAGTTGTATTAGCCTATTGGGATTGAGATGTGACTTACCATCAGATGTCCGACCTATCAAAGTGTGGTAGTCCTCGTGCCTACTTCTATTAAACCAAACCATGAGTCATGGATGCGGATCGCGCTTGAAGAAGCTGACGCGGCGTCAGTCGATGGGGAGATTCCAGTAGGAGCTATTGTGGTGGCTGGTGATCGGATAGTTGGTCGCGGTCACAATCGATCAATTGGATCATCAGATCCGACCGGGCATGCGGAGGTGATGGCGCTTCGTGATGCGGGCGCTCGTATCGGAAACTACAGATTACCAGAGACGATTATGTACGTTACCCTTGAACCCTGTCCCATGTGTGCCGGGGCTCTGTTGCACGCACGCGTCGGTAATCTGGTTTTTGGTGCGCGCGACCTGGAGGTCGGTGCTGCGGGTTCGACCATCAACCTTCTCGAATCTCCCTTGGCAAATCATCGATGTCAAGTTATTGCAGGAATACTCGAGACCGACTGTAGAAATCGCCTGGAGCAGTTTTTTGAACAGCGGCGACGTGTAGTCACTTAGTTGCGTAGTGGCCAGATTGAATTAAGTAACAGGCCGGGTGGAAGCTGGTTTGTTGTTTGTGCTGGACTGAGATTTGCTTTGTCGTTCTTCGCGCGGCGGTTTACCAAAAAAGTCTCGATAGCATTTGCTGAAGTGCGGCGCGGAAACGAATCCACAGGAAAAGGCGACATCAACGATTGATCTTGGAGTGCGCAACAGCAGTTCTCGAGCTCTGCGTAAACGGAGTTCCAGGTAGTAACGGGTGGGTACGCAATTCAGATGCTTCTGAAATATTCGTTCCATTTGTCTTCGGGAAATTCCGACGTGGCGGGCGAGCTCATCTAAGCTCATGGGTTCTTCAATGTTGCTTTCCATCAGTTCGACTGCGTCGACTAACTTAGGTTGGCTAGACCCGAAACGTTGGCGAAGTGGTATGCGTTGCCGATCCTTAGAGTCACGTATTCGCTCGCAGATGAACTGCTCAGAAATTGAAGTGGCTAATTCGGTACCGTGGTTACGGGCGACGAGAGTTAACATCATATCTAGTGGTGCAGTACCACCTGAGCAGGTATAGCGTTCCCGGTCAAGTTCAAAGAGTTCCGAGGACACAATCAGTTCAGGAAATTCATCGTGCATATCGAAGATGTTTTCCCAATGGATAGTGCATCGGTAGCCGTTAAGTAGTCCAGTACGAGCGAGAAGATAGCTCCCTGTACAAATTCCACCAATAATAATCTTGCGCCGGATCAGAGGCTTTAACTGAGAGACGACGATCTGATTCCAGGCACTATCCAGTGTTGTTCCGGCGCAAAGAAACAACGCATCGAGGTGTTCGCGACCAGTTAGTTTTGAAACCGGTGCTAGATTAAGTCCGCTACTTGATCTAACCGACTCACCATCGAAACTAAATAGAGAGTACTCGTAGAGGCTGAGACCACTGATTCTGTTGGCCATGCGCAATGGTTCTAAGGCAGAAGACAACGCGATCAGCGTGAAGTCTGGACATAACAAAAACCCGAATCGTGTCGGCATAGGGTGTGTGCTCATCGAGGTTCTGTACTGTAGCGCTATAGGTGTAAGAGGAGTGTGGTATTTAACGAGTCGATATTAGGGAATACAAGGTTCAGGCGGAACTGGTAGGATTATGGAGTTGAAATTGTCCAGTAGCTAATGTGCCAGGGGGGCAGATGAAACTGCGAAACGTCGCGCTCGATGACAAGTATACGCTCGAAAAGGGTCAAATTTTTGTGTCCGGAATTCAGGCGCTGGTTCGGCTTCCCATGCTTCAGTCGCAGAAAGATCAGGCTATTGGCCTTAATACTGCAGGTTTTGTGACGGGATACCGTGGTTCGCCCCTTGGTGGCCTAGACCAGCAACTTTTCCTGGCCCAAGAACACTTGACCCGGGTTCGGGTTAAGTTTGCGCCAGCAGTTAACGAGGACCTGGGCGCAACGGCAGTCTGGGGCACACAGCAGGCTAATTTGGGTGGTGATGGCTTATATGACGGTGTCTTTGCGATGTGGTACGCAAAGGGTCCTGGCGTAGATCGTTCCGGCGATGCGATACGTCACGGAAATTTAGCAGGAACGTCCCCTAATGGTGGGGTCCTTCTGTTACTGGGGGATGATCATACCTGTGAGTCGTCGACCACAGCCCACCAGAGTGAGTATTCGCTGGTTAATGCAATGGTACCAGTTCTCAATCCAGCTGGAGTTCAGGATATTCTGGATTATGGACTCTACGGTTGGTCATTATCTCGCTACAGCGGTTGCTGGGTGGGCCTTAAATGCGTACATGACACAGTGGAGGCATCCGCCTCTGTCTCGGTGTCTGTTGACCGAATTCAAGCCGAAGTACCCGAGGACTTTATTTTGCCCAGTGGCGGGGTTCACATTCGTTGGCCCGACGAATTTCTTGAACAGGAGGAGCGACTTCACCGGTACAAGCTCGAGGCAGTCAAGGCTTTCGCTCGCACCAATCCAATAGATCGCCAGATTATGGGTGACTCTGATGCCCATACGGGTATCGTGACTACTGGCAAATCTTACCTGGATGTCAGGCGTGCGCTGTTAGAGCTGAATATCGACGAAATTCGTGCAAAGGCCCTGGGCCTCAAACTCTATAAAATCGGAATTTCATGGCCTCTTGAGCCAGATGGGATCCGAACCTTCACGAAAGGCCTGAAACAACTAATTGTTGTTGAAGAAAAGCGCGGTCTTATCGAGCAGCAGATTCGAGAAATTCTCTACGGTGTATCCAATGCACCAACTATCGTAGGCAAGCGCGCTGAAAACGGGGAGAGTTTGTTTCCAGCGCATGGGCGGCTGGAAGCGATGGATATAGCGCTGTCTATTGGAGAGCGATTGGCCAGAACCACCGGCAACGAAGACCTTACTACACAGATCGAGGCACTTAAGACACGGCAAACACGTGATAGTTTGAGGTCCCCAGCGATGATTCGTACACCCTATTTTTGTGCCGGGTGTCCGCATAACAGCTCTACCGTAGTACCCGATGGAAGTCGGGCAATGGCTGGTATAGGTTGCCATTTCATGGCAGCGTGGATGGACAGAAACACCGCTGGTTTTACTCAGATGGGAGCGGAAGGATCCAGTTGGATTGGGGAAAGCCCATTTAGTGGGACAAAACATGTTTTTCAGAACATTGGCGACGGTACTTATTTTCATTCCGGGATTCTTGCGGTCCGTGCCAGCGTTACAGCGGGTGTCAATATTACCTACAAGATACTGCACAACGATGCGGTCGCGATGACCGGCGGTCAGCGCGTAGATGGTTCGCTAGATCCGGCGATTATCACGCGCCAGGTCCACGCGGAGGGGGTCAGGCGCATCGCGGTTGTGTCGGATGACCTAAAGAAATATTCAAAAGCCATTCAATGGGCACCCGGTACCACATTCCACCATCGGGATCAGCTCGATCAATTACAACGCGAGATGCGTGAGGTTACTGGGACCAGTGTGATTGTTTACGATCAGACCTGTGCGGCGGAAAAACGTCGTCGGCGTCGTCGGGGTGAAATGGCGATTCCTGATAAGCGGTTGTTTATCAATGAAGCTGTTTGCGAAGGATGTGGTGATTGTGGAACTCAATCGAATTGTGTCGCTTTGGTGCCGGTAGAGACAGAATTCGGGCGGAAAAGGGCGATAAATCAGTCGAGCTGTAATATGGATTATTCCTGTCAGTCTGGCTTTTGTCCAAGTTTTGTAACGGTGATTGGAGGATCTCTTAAAAAGGGGCATAGCAATGCAAGTTTTCAGGCGCTGGCGGAGTCTTTGTTACTGGAGCCCGAAGTGACCCCAATTAGCGGACATTACAGTATTCTGCTGACAGGTATAGGAGGAACCGGTGTCGTAACTGTCGGTGCGATATTGGGTATGGCCGCCCATCTCGCAGGTAAGGGTTGTTCCGTATTGGATATGGCTGGCCTGGCACAGAAAGGGGGTGCTGTTACCAGCCATATTGTCCTCGCAGAGAAGCCGGGGGATATCAGCGCCACTCACGTTGCCGACAATGGCGCGGACCTTTTGCTCGGGTGTGATATTGTGACGTCTGCTTCTGATGGAAGTTTACGGAAATTGAGATCAGGTACAGTCGCTGTCGTTAACACCCACCAGCAGATGTCTGGTGATTTTATTAAGGATCCAGACACTCAATTTCCATTAGATGGGTTGTTGTCCTCCATTCGAGATTGTGTTGGAAATTCTCTTCATACAGTCGATTCAACGGCGGTCGCTACAGCAGCGTTTGGGGAGTCGATTGCTGGAAATCTGATGATTTTGGGTTTTGGGTATCAGCTTGGGGGTATACCTGTGCCTTCGGTTGCGATCGAAAAAGCTATTGAACTCAATGGGCAGGCGGTCCAGATGAATGTTCAGGCATTTCGTATGGGCCGGGCGGCCGCAGCTAAACCTGATGAAGTTACACGCTTACTGGGCTTGTTTCCGACTAGTCAGCCAGTCGCTAACAACGAAACTGTTGTACAAACTGTGGAGCGGTTGGAGCGACATTTAGTGACTTATCAGAGTAAAAAGTATGCCAGGCGTTATCGTGCGCTTGTGGACGCCGCACAAAATATCGAATCCAGAGTTGAAGGAACTGATCTTCGACTTACCCGTGCGATTGCACGGTCATATCATAAATTGCTGGCCGTTAAAGACGAGTATGAAGTTGCTCGCTTGTACACGGACAAGCGCTTTAAGGAAAGTTTAGAGTACGCGTTTGAAGGATCATATCAACTGAAGCTAAATTTAGCACCACCGATCATCTCAAAATTGGGCTCCAATAATGGAGTGATTCAAAAAAGAATGTTTGGCAGTTGGATATTCTCCCTATTCAGGCTAATGAGTTTGTTGCGTCGAATCCGCGGAACTGTGCTTGATCCTTTTCGATACAGTAAGGATAGGGCGTTTGATCAGTGGCTGGTCAAAGACTATGAGCAGACTGTCAGCAATTTGTGTTCTGGGTTGTCTACTAGCAACCTTGAAACAGCGATTGAGATAGCCTCACTGCCCCTATCTATTCGAGGTTTTGGGCATATCAAGAGCGCTAATGCGACTAAAGCGCAAACGACGGCAGAAAAACTTTGGTTAGAGTTTGAGAAGCTGCCGGTTGATATGGAGGACGCCGCCTAACGAACGAAATTTCAATAAGCAGTGCCTAATGGCTTAAAGCGTCTCGGAAAGCGTCTGCTGAGCGATAGATTGCGGGTTCATCAATATCCAGATGGGTTACCAGTCTGATTGGATTATCCTCGCAGGAAATCAGAATTCCGGCCTTTCGAAGTCGGGATGCTAGCTTGGGAACAATTACTTCGGGCACGGTTATAAAGACCATATTTGTTCTTTCTCTTGGGTTGTCGACAGTCAATCCATCGACCTTTCCAAGTAACCTTGAGAGGAGAAGTGCATTTTTGTGGTCATGGGACAATCGTTCAATATTGTGCTCGAGTGCGTAGAGTCCAGCCGATGCCACGATGCCAGCTTGTCGCCACCCCCCTCCGAGCATCTTTCTCCAGCGTCTTGCGTCCCGAATAAATTCTCTGGTTCCGCAGAGGACTGACCCCATTGGGGCACCCAGGCCTTTCGAAAGGCAGGCTGATATGGAGTCAAAATGTTGTGCAATTTCATGTGGTGGCACGTTCTGTTTGATAGCCGCATTGAATAAACGAGCACCATCCAGATGTAGCGATAATCCATGGCGCCGCGCCAGCGATGCCGCCTCTTTAAGATAGGTAATGGGGAGAGGTTGACCGAAAAAGGTATTTTCTAGGCAGAATAGCCGGGTCGTAGCGTAGTGAAAGTCATCTGGTTTAATCGCAGCTTCGACTTTGCTCAAATCGATTGTACCGTCGTAATTGTTTTCAATTGGCTGTGGTTGAATGCTGGCTAAAACGGCTCCGCCCCCGCCTTCTTCTAGATAACTGTGTGCCTGGCTACCCGCTATGTACTCGTCTCCGCGTTGGCAATGGCTTAGGAGGGCCAGGAGGTTGCTCTGGGTGCCACTTGTTACAAAAAGAGCAGATTCTGTTTTCAATAGATCGGCCGCTTTGGTTTCGAGAGTGGTAGCTGTCGGATCTTCCCCATAAACATCATCTCCGACATCAGCATTCAACATCGCTTGGCGCATACCAATACTGGGTTTAGTGACAGTATCACTTCTCAGGTCAACTACAGGTTCCAATTCGAAATACCGTCCTAACATTTGGGTGCGAATAACGCCACGATTCGAGTAGGTAATTTACCATACGTCTTGCATAATCGCATCGTGTTAGGAATTCACAGATTGAATTATGATGTGTGTTGGCAGGTGTGGTACCAATTGTGGATACTATGCACTAGTAGAGAATTCTTTTGTAAAAAGGGGGCTTAATGGCGATAGAGATTGGCACAACTATTCCAGATATTGAACTTAAGGTTATGGGCAAAGAACGGCCGGAATCGGTTCAAACCGGTGAGTTATTTCAGGGTAAACGTGTGGTGTTGTTTGCACTACCAGGCGCATTTACACCAACTTGCTCGAAGTTTCATCTACCAGGTTATATTGAGTTATCCGATCAAATCCGTGGTAAAGGTGTAGACCTAATTATCTGTCTTTCAGTGAATGATGCATGGGTCATGGGTGCCTGGGGGGATGTTCACGGAGCAGGTGATCGGGTGATGATGCTGGCGGATGGTAATGCAGAATTTACCAGAGCAATCGGGCTGGACTCAGATTTTTCCGGTGCGGGTTTTGGTATTCGCTCCTTGCGCTATTCGATTGTTGTGAATGATGGTGTTGTTACACATTTGAATATTGAGGAATCTCGAAAATTCGAAGTTAGTGATGCGAAAAGTATGCTGGCATTGTTGTAATACGTTTATTCTTTAAAAGGAACCACCTATGAAACTGGTTACCGCAATAATCAAACCATTCAAGCTTGATGATGTACGTGATGCGTTAGGTGAGGCTGGTATTAAAGGCATGACCATCACTGAGGTAAAAGGGTTCGGTCGTCAGAAAGGTCATACAGAACTATATAGAGGAGCAGAATACGTCGTAGACTTTATTCCAAAAGTGAAATTAGAGGTTGCAGTCGATACCGCCATTGTTGACCAGGTGGTCGAAACAATAATTAATGCCTCCCGTACAGAAAAAATTGGAGATGGGAAAATATTTGTTTATGACCTTGAACAGATACACCGTATCCGCACGGGTGAAACTGACCAAGATGCTCTTTGACTGTATGGAGCGTGATCCAGTTAAATGCTATGCCAGTTGTTTTAGCGGTGCGACGTAATTTTTTTCTTGGACGCTTTCGGTGAGTGAACCAATAAAGATTGGGGTTATCGGGGTTGGATATCTTGGCTCTATACATGCTCGGATTTACGCCCGCTTAGCCGATGTGACTCTGGTTGGCGTCAACGATGTCGATTCAGATGTGGGAAAGCAGGTCGCAGTTGACTGCGAGTGCGCCTTTTATAGTAACGTTGATCAACTCGCCGATTCCGTAGATGCTGTTAGTGTGGTAGTACCGACTTCTTGTCATCGGGAGGTCTCATTGCCTTTTTTGTCAAGGGGAATTCCCGTATTGTTGGAAAAGCCGGTTGCACATACTCTGGAGGATGCCCGATTGATTGTAAATGAAGCTAAACAGAGCGGTACAATACTCCAGATAGGGCACCTCGAACGATTCAATGCCGGAGTTGTCCGACTCCACGAAGAGTTGGATCACCCACGTTTTATAGAAGTACATAGGCTGGGTGAATTTGTAGAGAGAGCCACAGATGTTGACGTGGTAACTGATCTTATGATTCATGATATCGACATTGTTCTCTCTCTGGTTCAATCAGAGTTGAAGTATGTGTCCGCAATCGGTGCTAGCATAGTGACAAACCATGTTGATATCGCAAATGCACGTCTTGAATTTGAGAATGGTGCTATCGCGAACGTCACTGCAAGTAGAGTCTCAGCAAAAAAATTCAGAAGGATTCGGGTATTCGCCGATGCTTGTTATCTTGCTTTGAATTTTGAAGATCAACAGATTGAAATATCTCGTCCTGGGAAGCGACCGTCAGATGGAAGGTTCGCGCCAATCATTAATTCTTCTATCCTGGTTGAACCTACGCCACCGCTGGATGCTGAGTTGAGCCACTTCGTAAATTGTGTCCGAGAAGGTGCGCAACCACTGGTGTCGGGCAGTGACGGATTACAAGCACTAAAGGTCGCCTACGACGTGCGCGAAAAGATTGATAAATCGCTTCATTCGCTTGCTTAGGGGCACAGCAATTGTAGGATTGTATTTCGTAGTGGTTAGCGGTGTTGCTGATCAGGGGATCAGATCAGACTGTTCTAGCGACGCCTCGTTTTGGGTGGCAATGAAGCAGGTTTGGGTGGAATTTAGTGCCGTGGAAGAAAAGTCGCTAGTCATCGCTGCGTGGATGGCAAATTCTCCAAAACAAAGAGCACGTGGATTCCAAGGGGTCTGTCCTGGCTTAGTCATCGAGCGGCCTCTCCTTTTTGCTTTTCCAGTACCGGTTCACGAAAAGTTCCACATGACTGGTGTGGCGGTACCGTTGGATATTGCGTTTATAGACTTGTCCAGGCAGGTAATTGATATTCAACGCATGACGCTCCAAGAATCAAATCAGCCGATGAGGTATTACCGACCTACCGCTGAATTTCACTTTGCACTTGAGACAGTGGCTGGGGGCCTAGACCAACTCAGGTCAAATCCAGGTCTGTGGCGTATGCGGGTGTCGAACAGAAATCACTGAAGGTCATCGATAGTAGTCGGCAACAGCGTATTCACGCGATGGGCTGCAACTGGAAGTTAAGGCGATTTTCCCCCAAGATTCTTGCACTTGGGTCATAAGACCGTTCAACAAGCTGAACCTGGTTCTGTTGATCCACTAGAAGTACTGTTGAACTGCGCGTTCCGTAAAGGGGTCCTTTGATAAATATTGCGGACTCTGCTGCCGGTAGATCTGGTGGAAAACCGGAGTTCCTGGTATTTATTCCTTTAGCCTGTGTACGATCGGATAGCAGATCAAAAAATGAATCCGAACTGAAACTGCGACTTAAGATTGTTTTAAACAGCTGTTTGCCATAGACGATTTTGTGCCACGGTGAATCTAAAAGATCATTACTGAGTCCTGAAATTCCAGATGGAATCCGACGAGGGGCACTGGCCCGGTTGGAATCCCACCACAAAGTAGCAATGTTTCCGGAAATAACGTTCACACCTGGGTAGCGTTGAAATTGGCCAGGGTTCTGAAGGTGACAATCCGCAGACTCACTGTTTTGCCGAAGCCAGTCGAGCACCAGCATGCCGCGTGAATAGTCGGACCCCACTGCGGCAGTCGGCTCGTAGAAATTCGTAACGGCCGCAAATAAACCTTGGAGATTAAGTCCAAACCAGGTTCCACCTGCCGTGAGGTCTCTTCCCGCAGCGATTGTTGGATAGTCGTGCCAGAAAGATAGGCTTTGCGTGGGCCGGGAGTGATATTCTTCCCTGTTCGCAATGATAATCAGCGGATAGCATGGGTGGACATCTTTTGCGACCAGAATCAGACACATTGACTGTGACCTTACGAAGGTCGGGTTGTGCCTGGCAACGGTATGACTGGAGGATCTACGGGCCGGTAGATAACTCCGATTCGACCGATAAGTTGTACCGATATCGCCGTAGTATTGGTACACAACTGATGAAGCATAGTTTGCTTGTTTAGACGGCTGCCTGCCGGCAATTTTATTTTTACAAGTTCATGCGCTGTTAGGGCCGAATCCAGCTCTTTGATGACACCCTTGGTAAGGCCTGAAAGTCCAACGGTGACGACTGTGCGTTTGTGGTGGGCCAGGCCTCTTAGGTGTCTGATTTGGGTTCCAGTCAGTTTCATTACTGGGTTATGGTATAGGCTCCAGCGAATTTCGACCACCTTAGGGAAGACTTGACTTTTGGCCAGACGAAAATCGAAAAACAGGGATTGGGTAGACCGGCAACACCGGGATCCATTTGTGAGGGGGTCCCAAAAGGAGGGTTATCGTTCCCGGGCGGTATACAAACTATCAGAAATCGATCAGAAGGATCGTTTGATTATGTCCGGGAATACCGTTCTCGATCTTGGCGCTGCGCCTGGGGGATGGTCGCAGTATGCAGCGACACGAGTGGGTGTTACGGGCAGAGTCTTTGCGATAGATATATTACCGATAGCGCCCATAAAAGGTGTAATTATTGTCCAGGGAGACATCGCTACCGAATCGTTATCCAGTGAACTCGAATTCCGGCTAAAAAACGAACCTATAGGGCTTGTATTATCGGATATGGCCCCCAATTTGACTGGTATAAAAGCTGCCGATCAGGCAAACAGCCTAGGCCTGGCACGAGTGGCACTATCGGTCGCGCTAAAATTGCTGGCGCCAAACGGAAGATTTATGGTTAAGGTGTTTGAAGGCGAAGGCACGGATGATTTCCGTCGCGAGATAACATCTTCATTTGGTAAAGTGGTCGTGCGGAAACCGCAAGCATCACGTCTTGAGAGCGCTGAATATTACCTACTGGCCTCAAATCCCACGGAAGCGCATTGAGATAAGTAGATACCAGGATGCTGGAAGTTTGGACCTAGCTACCTAAACAGTTGTAGAAAAAGAGGAAAACCCTCAAAATTCGACTTAAGGCAGAATTAGATAATGATAGATGGAGTCATTAATTGCTTTAACTCTTTCTTTTCTAAGGATAACGTGAACCTTTTATGGGCAATCTGACAAAGAATCTTGTACTTTGGTTGGTTATCGCGATGGTACTCATGGCGGTGTTCAATAATTTTACGCCTAAGGACAGCCGTACAGGTGTGGAACTAGATTATTCTGAGTTTCTGCATGATGTGAAACAAGGTGGTATCGAGCAGGTAACAATAGACGGTAGTGCGATCCATGGCCGGACTCGATCCGGTCAGAATTTTGTCACCTACTCACCCGGTGACCCAGGACTGGTTAATGATTTACTCGAGGCAGGGGTCATCATTAAGGCTCAAAAAGAAGAAAGTACCTCCTTGTTGATGCAGATTTTTATCAGCTGGTTTCCGTTATTATTGTTGATCGGTGTGTGGATATTCTTTATGCGCCAGATGCAAGGCGGGGGGGGTCGCGGAGCCCTATCGTTTGGACGAAGTAAGGCCCGAATGCTGACCGAAGATAAAAACAATATTACCTTTGCCGATGTTGCAGGTGTCGACGAAGCAAAAGAAGAAGTACAGGAGTTGGTTGAGTTTTTAAGTGATCCGTCTCGATTTCAGAAGCTGGGTGGCCGGATTCCTAGAGGGGTATTGATGACCGGTAGTCCGGGTACGGGTAAAACCTTGCTCGCCAAGGCCATTGCCGGTGAAGCAAAGGTTCCATTTTTTACGATTTCTGGTTCTGATTTTGTTGAGATGTTCGTTGGAGTGGGCGCGTCCCGCGTCAGAGATATGTTTGAACAGGCTAAGAAACACGCACCATGTATCATATTTATTGATGAAATCGATGCAGTTGGGCGTCAGCGCGGTGCGGGTCTCGGTGGTGGACATGACGAGCGAGAGCAAACCCTAAATCAGTTACTGGTAGAGATGGACGGATTTGACGGCAATGAGGGTGTCATCGTTATTGCAGCAACAAATAGGCCGGATGTGTTGGACCCCGCGTTGTTAAGACCTGGCCGATTTGACCGACAGGTGCACGTGCCGTTACCAGACATCCGTGGCCGTGAAGCGATATTGAAAGTACACATGCGTAAAGTACCATTGGCAGAAGATGTTGAGCCAACCATTATTGCACGAGGGACACCTGGGTTCTCCGGTGCTGATCTAGCTAATTTAATTAACGAGGCAGCACTATTTGCGGCAAGGGGGAGCAAAAAGCTGGTCTCGATGGAAGAATTTGAGCTGGCTAAGGACAAGATTATTATGGGGGTAGAACGACGCTCGTTGGTAATGCCGGAACTGGAGCGGAAGAACACTGCTTACCATGAATCCGGGCATACGGTCGTTGCAAGAGCGCTCAGTCCGAACACAGACCCGGTCCATAAGGTCACTATCATTCCTCGTGGCCGGGCCTTGGGTGTTACGATGCAGTTACCCGAAGAAGATCGATACAGCCACAACCGGGATTACCTTTTTGCCAGAATCGCTGTGTTGATGGGTGGTCGGATAGCAGAGGAAATTTTTATGGGGCAAATGACTACCGGGGCGGCCAATGATTTCGAGCAAGCCACCGATCTTGCCCAAAAGATGGTTCAGCGTTGGGGTATGAGCGACTCGCTAGGACCGCGGGTTTATGGTGATAATGATGCCGAAGTATTTTTGGGGAGGGACGTAGTCACTCATAAAAATCTGAGTGATTCGACCGCAAAACTTGTCGATCAGGAGATTACGCGGATTATCGAAGAGCAATATACACGCGCACGTGGGATCATTGAGGGAAATCGGGATAAGATTGAAAGGATGGCAGAGGCCTTGCTAGATTGGGAGACACTGGAGTCCGATCAGATTGATCAGATCATGCGCGGTGACCGGCCCGATCCGCCATCAGCTGACGGCAGTAGTTCAGGTGGTAAATCCAACGATTTGCAAGCAGATGTTGCAGATCAAAGTCCTATTGACGGGGATACTTCATCACCTGATCAGCCGACGGTGAAGCCTAAGATGGATTCACCGGCAGGCGATTCTGCCTAGCGTTTGAGAGTTCCATTCTGTTATTGAGCATAGACTGCCAGTCGCTGCCAGCGGGTGCGGCGTTAATGGGAATCTTGAACGCCACACCAGATTCATTTTCTGATAGCGGTCGCTATCTGTGGATCGAGGATGCAATAAGACACGCTCACCTGATGGTGGATGAAGGTGCTGATCTGATCGATGTTGGTGGAGAATCGACCCGACCAGGTTCCGATCCAGTAACCGTTGAAGTCGAGTTAAAAAGGACCATTCCGTTGATTCGTCGACTGTACCAAGAGGTCTCGGTCCCTATTTCAGTTGATACCAGTAAGCCTGAAGTTATGAAGGCGGCGGTTGAAGCTGGTGCTGCAATGATCAATGATGTCTGTGCTTTAAGGAGGCCCGGTGCCTTAGAGCAGGCTCATGCTCTGGATGTTCCGGTCTGCTTGATGCATATGAAAGGTATTCCAGCTACTATGCAGCAAGCACCGGTCTATATTGATGTAGTGCAGGAGGTAAAAGCGTTCCTGCAACAGCAGGTGGACCGATGTCTTGCAGCTGGAATCTCGTCGGAGAATATCGTCGTTGATCCGGGTATTGGTTTTGGTAAGCGACCGGAGCATAACCGAAGACTGATTGGTGAGATTGGGGTGCTTCAGGATCTCGGTCAGCCGGTTCTCGTGGGCGTATCTAGAAAATCGTTTCTACCGATAAAAATGACCGAACCGAATCGTGATCGATTGAGTGCGCAGTATGCAATGCAGGCGGTCGCAAACGGAGCCTCCCTTGTTCGTGTACATAACGTCGGCATGACTGCCAAGGTTCTTAGAGAATCCCGAAACACCGTATAGCTTCTCACTCAATGAATAGCCCACGCAATAGACGTTTCTTTGGAACAGATGGTATACGAGGCAGAGTAGGTCAAAAGCCGATCACTCCAGAAGATATGCTCCATTTGGGGTGGGCAATAGGAAAATCTCTGGTGACGCATACTGGTAGCGAAGTTTTGATTGGGAAAGATACTCGCGAGTCAGGATACATGATGGAGTCTGCACTTGAGTCAGGACTGACAGCAGCCGGTGTGGATGTGGTTTTAACGGGTCCCTTGCCGACACCAGCAGTCGCTTCCCTGACCAGAGTGTCAACTGCGGCGGCCGGGATTATGATCAGCGCATCCCACAACCCATACCACGATAATGGGGTTAAATTTTTCACGAGCGACGGCCAAAAATTTAGTGACGATCTCGAACTTAGAATAGAGGTGTTACTTGCGGACAAGATTCAAATGGTTGCGCCTGGAGCTATGGGAAAGGCGAGACGCTACAATCGAGCTGCTGATGATTATGTAGATTATTGCCTGGAACAAGTTGGTGTTGATCTTGATCTGAGCGATTTTAAAATCGTTCTTGATTGCGCCCACGGTGCTGCCTATGAAATCGGCCCCAAACTGCTGAAAAAATTCGGTGCAGAGATCGTGTTGGTTGGTGCTCTTCCTAATGGTTATAACATCAATGATGAATGCGGGTCGGTTTACCCACGGCATATGGCCGAGTCAGTAAAGAAACACAATGCTGATTTGGGTATAGCACTTGACGGAGACGCGGATCGAGTCGTGCTTGCCGATGCTTCTGGGAAGGTTGTCGATGGTGATGGGATGCTCTATTTGCTAGGTGTCCATGGGCAAAAGAACATACGGGTTGCGGACGGGATAGTTGGGACCGTTATGAGTAATCTTGGTCTGGAGTTGGCATGTCAAGAGCATGGAATCGCTTTCGAACGCTCCAATGTTGGAGACAGGTATGTACTGGAAAAAATGTACGCCAATTGCTGGACATTAGGGGGTGAAACCTCAGGGCATATCATCCAGCTTGACAAGGGCACAACTGGAGATGGGTTACTGACGGCACTTAGCGTACTTGAGGTGATGCACTCGACTGGTCGGACATTAGCCGAACTCGTGTCGGGTTTGAAGATTTATCCGCAGTCCATGATCAATGTTCCGATAAACGGTTCTGTTTCTGCAGCTATACTGCTGGACGACGAAACGGTAATCAACGCAGTTCGTGAGGTTGAGTCGGTGCTAGATTGCAATGGCAGGGTTGTCCTGAGACCTTCCGGAACTGAACCCGTTATTCGAGTCATGGTTGAGGGGGTTGATGCAGCACAGGTAGAGATATTGGCCGAACAACTGACTATGGCTGTCGAAAGTTCGAGTGCGAAGTATTAGTGCATCCGGCACTGTCAACAATATGGTTGCGTCCAGCGCAGTGCCTCGGTAACATCGCCGCCCCTCGTCGGCCGATATAGAAGATTACGGATCTTCAGTAGCAGGAGAAAAGATGCGTCGTTCATTAGTTGCCGGAAACTGGAAGATGAATGGATCAGTCGCGATGACAGATGAACTGTTGACTGGACTGAAGGATGGTGTTGTCCGATCTATGCCGGACGTTGACATTGTGGTTTGCCCACCGTTTCTTTATATACCCCTCGCTGTCCAGATGCTGGTTGGGTCCTCGATAAAGGTGGGTGCGCAAAACCTAGACATACATGAGCCCGGGGCATACACGGGCGAGATCGCGGCTGAGATGATCAAAGAACAGCATTGTGGTTATGTGATTGTTGGGCATTCGGAGCGGCGTGCTCTGTACGGTGAGTCGAGTGATCTGGTGGCGCAAAAAGTTAAGGTGGCAGCGGCTGCGGGACTAAAACCGATTGTTTGTGTGGGGGAAACGCTCGAGGAGCGGGAACGCGGTGATACTGGCCGGGTGGTCCGGGAACAACTCATGAGCGTACTTGATTTGAACAGTGTCGATATATTCCCATTTGCGATCATTGCCTATGAGCCAGTTTGGGCGATTGGCACTGGCCGCAGCGCAAGTCCGGATCAGGCGCAGGAAGTGCATGCTTTGATTCGGGAGTCGATAGCAGAACTCAATCCGATTGTTGCAGACCACACTCAATTACTTTACGGTGGTAGTGTAAAACCTGACAACGCACAAGCGATATTTTCTTCTCCAGATATCGATGGCGGGCTGATCGGCGGCGCAGCGCTGGTGGCAAGCGACTTCCTGGCGATCTGTGAGTCAATGGAGCGATGAGATGATTATCAGTATTTTTACGGTGATTCACCTGGTAGCTGCTGTTTCGATAGTGATCCTGGTACTTTTGCAGCGGGGTAAAGGTGCCGATATGGGTGCCGCGTTCGGGGGCGGCTCTTCCCAATCGGTATTCGGCAGTCAAGGGTCAGCAACTTTTTTGAGCCGTGTTACTGCAGGTTTGGCAGCCGTATTTTTTATATCTGGGCTGAGTCTCGCCTATATGTACACCCAGAAGGGTGGTGCACCAAGAAGTGTTATTGAAACCACCACCTCCCAGGTTCCAGTCGCAGAAAGCCTACGAGAAAAAGATTCGACCGATCTACCGGCTGTACCTGAGTCCAAGGATTGAAACTGTATTTAAGGTCGACTATTCACCGAGTGAGTGAACTTGAAATATGCCGAAGTGGTGGAACTGGTAGACACGCCGTCTTGAGGGGGCGGTGGCGCAAGCCGTGCCGGTTCGAGTCCGGCCTTCGGCACCACAATTTAGTACGAAAGGGTAGTTAACATCGTACTTTGGTTAACCCTGTTGGCTATTTTGTTGACCGTATGGGGGGTCAGTCACTAGAATTTAGGGCATCGATAGCCTAGGGTCATCCATCTGAAACGACAGCCGAATGCTTGCCAACTACTTGCCAGTGCTGCTGTTCTTGATCGTTGCTTCAGGTCTTGGGGTTGTTCTCCTGGTGGCTGGTAAGCTGCTAAGCCCACACCGGCCAAATCAACAAAAACTCTCTCCATACGAATGTGGTTTCGAAGCCTTCGAAGACAACCGTATGAAGTTTGATGTTCGTTATTATCTCGTCGCAATTTTGTTTATTATTTTTGATCTAGAAATTGCTTTTTTGTTTCCGTGGGCAGTCGCCTTGGACGAAATCGGAATCTTCGGTTTTCTCGCGATGATAATTTTTCTACTGGTGCTGGTGGTCGGTTTTATATATGAATGGATGAAGGGTGCATTGGAATGGGAGTAGTGATCGCATGGCGTTAGAAGGGGTATTAGAACAGGGTTGGGCGACGACTAGGTTGGATGACCTCATCAATTGGGCCCGTACGGGGTCGATGTGGCCAATGACATTTGGGCTGGCGTGTTGTGCTGTAGAAATGATGCATACAGGCGCATCACGTTATGACTTAGATCGCTTCGGTGTTATTTTCCGTCCGAGTCCCCGTCAGTCAGATGTGATGATCGTAGCCGGTACGCTGACTAACAAGATGGCGCCAGCTTTACGCAAGGTCTACGATCAGATGCCAGAACCGCGCTGGGTAATTTCCATGGGATCTTGTGCTAATGGCGGTGGTTATTACCACTATTCATATTCAGTGGTTCGAGGGTGTGACCGGATCGTTCCGGTCGATGTGTATGTGCCGGGATGCCCTCCTACACCACAGGCGTTGTTGTACGGTGTCATCCAGCTTCAAAAAAAGATCAAGCGCACCGATACGATAGCGCGCTAGAGTCCGATAACTATATGGGTGCCACGAAAGACCTGCACAGTCAGGTCCAGACTATTTCCAGTGGATTTGATGTATTGACCACTAAGGATTCGTTAGGCCTTACCGTGACGGTCAGTCGATCGTCGTCACTTGAACTGTTGGGAATACTGCGGGACCATCAAAACACCGCATTCGAACAACTGGTTGATTTGTGCGCTGTCGACTATCAGACCTACGGCCAAGAGGCACAACGCAGTTGGGATAACGATAGGTTTGCTGTTGTTTACCATCTTCTTTCGATAAGTTTGAATCAGCGCCTGCGTGTGATCGTACCCATTCCTGAAAATGATTTAACCATTGATTCGGTAATCGAGGTGTGGCGCTGCGCGAACTGGTACGAACGGGAGGCGTTTGACCTTTTCGGAATTCAATTCCAGGGTCATCCAGACCTTCGGCGACTGCTGACCGATTATGGATTCATTGGCCATCCGTTCCGTAAAGATTTCCCGTTGTCTGGTCATGTGGAAATGAGATACGACGAAGAGAAAGGTAGAGTAGTGTACGAACCTGTATCCGTTGAACCGAGGGTGACGGTGCCCCGAGTTATCCGGGATGAATGGGCCAATGACTGAGATCCGCAACTACACCATGAACTTCGGGCCACAACACCCGGCAGCACATGGCGTATTAAGAGTGATTATGGAGATGGACGGGGAGGTTATCGAAAGACTAGACCCGCACATTGGGTTGCTGCACAGAGCAACAGAAAAGCTGGCAGAAAGTAAACCTTACAATCACAGTATTGGTTACATGGATCGTCTGGATTATGTATCCATGATGTGTAATGAGCATGCGTATGTATTAGCGATAGAGTCGTTGCTGGGTGTGGTGCCGCCAATTCGTGCCCAGTATATAAGGGTTATGTTTGATGAGATTACCCGAATTCGCAATCACTTGATGTGGCTTGGTGCGCATGCACTGGATATTGGAGCGATGGCCGTATTTTTGTATGCGTTTCGGGAACGGGAAGATTTGATGGATTGCTATGAAGCAGTGTCTGGTGCACGCATGCATGCGACCTATTATCGGCCAGGTGGTGTTTACCGGGATTTGCCCGACAAAATGCCACTGTATCAAAGAAACGACCGCGAAGGTGAAAAGGGTTTGGCAACTCGGAACGAAAATCGGTCTGGCTCCTTACTCGACTTCATAGAGGCTTTTACGGAACGGTTTCCAGCGTGCGTTGATGAGTATGAGACCTTACTTACCGATAATCGAATCTGGAAGCAAAGAACTGTCGACATAGGCATTGTTACACCGGAGCAGGCACTGCAACTCGGTTTTACGGGCCCGATGCTCAGGGGTTCCGGTGTTGAATGGGATTTGCGTAAGAAACAACCCTACGAGGTGTACGACCGGATGAGTTTTGATATACCCGTGGGGGTAACAGGGGATACCTACGACAGATATCTTGTACGTATGGAAGAAATGCGACAATCAAACCGAATTGTCTGTCAGTGTCTGGACTGGTTAAGGAATAATCCGGGTTCAGTTATGTTGGACGACTATAAATTGAGTCCACCGCCACGGGAAGAAATGAAAGAAGACATGGAATCATTGATTCACCACTTTAAGCTGTTTACTGAAGGCTACAGCGTGCCTCCTGGGCAAGTGTATTGTGCTATAGAAGCCCCCAAAGGGGAATTCGGAATATTTCTGGTGTCAGATGGTGCCAACAAACCTTACCGAGTAAAAATCCGCGCACCTGGGTTTCCTCATCTCGCCGCCCTAGATGAAATGTCGCGTGGCCATATGTTGACAGACATGGTGGCAATTATTGGTACCCAGGACATAGTGTTTGGTGAGATAGACCGCTAGCACTATGGAAATCGACTACCAGCTATCTGACGATGTCAGGGAAAAAATAGAGACCGAGGCGAAAAAATATCCGAGTCGTCGGGCAGCAGTCAAGTCTGCTCTACGCTATGCACAACAAGAGCACGGCTGGGTATCCGAAGGAGTTGTGAATGCTGTGGCTGCATTGTTGTCACTTCAGTCAATACAGGTTTTCGAAGTGGCAACGTTCTACGACATGTTTTATACCAAACCTGTCGGTCGCCATAGAATTAGGGTGTGTACGAATGTGTCTTGCATGCTTCGTGGAAGCACAGATGTGCTTAATCATCTCAAAGAGAAGTTAGGCGTGGAAGTTGGCGAGACGACAGCCGACGGTAAGGTCGCGTTGTTTGAAGCTGAATGCCTAGGTGCTTGTGGTGGAGCACCGATGCTTATTTGCAATAATCGTTACGTCGAGAACCTGACGCCAGAAGGTGTTGATCAACTGTTGTCTGAGCTGGATTGATTGCCATGGGACGATGCTATGTTTGTTTACCCGCCCCAGAAGTCCATTCGCCGTGGTTACTCAACCAGTACTGTAAAGAGTTAGGGGGCTACCAGTCTTGGTTGAAAATTATTGACGAATCGATTCCACCTGCAGACATTATCGATATGATCAAGGCATCCGGCCTGAGAGGCAGGGGCGGGGCAGGATTTCCTTCGGGACTCAAACTCAGTTTTATGCCTCGGGATGCTGAGGGTCAGAAG